>Ga0194060_10000518_pt1 | contig 28021 bp, 23 predicted proteins | sample SepL225m_MetaG_FD_163427 | JGI IMG/M metagenome (GOLD analysis project Ga0194060, IMG submission 163427) | Anoxic zone freshwater microbial communities from boreal shield lake in IISD Experimental Lakes Area, Ontario, Canada - Sep2016-L222-5m | ecosystem: Environmental > Aquatic > Freshwater >...
CTTCCAAGAGCAAGCGAACCCGTATCCCCCATGATAATTTCAGCAGGGTTAGTGTTGAACCACAAAAATCCTACACACGACATGACAATGGCCATACTGACAACCGCAACCTCGCCCGCTCCGGGAATAAAAGGGATATTCAGATAGACTGCATAAACCGCATTACCAGCAAGGTAGGAAAAGCCGGCAAGACCGATAAAAACAATAGCCGAACTTCCGGCCGCCAGACCGTCAAGACCATCGGTCAAATTGACTGCGTTGGATAGCGCAGTAATAATAAAGATGACCACTGGTATATAAAAAACGCCGTAGTCAATTGAGAGGTGCTTTACAAAAGGGACCGTTGTCCTTGACATGAGCACATAAAAAGCAGGATCATTTGAGGTATATATCCCTATCAGTAACCCCAAAGAAACCTGTCCGACAAGCTTGTACCGCGCCGATAGCCCCCCTTTGATTTTCAGCACCACCTTCCGGTAATCATCAATAAAGCCGATAGCACCCATCCAAAATAGAGCCAGCATGATCAGCCAGACATGTGGATCGGTAAACTTCGACCAGAGCAGCACTGAAACCTCGATGGAAAAAATAATAAGCACTCCACCCATTGTTGGTAACTGCTTTTTCTTTTTATGCTCCGGGGGAGCCTCCTCCTTGATCGGTTCGATAAACCGGGTTTTCAGAAATCTGATAAATCCTGGCCCCGCAAAAATGGTGATCAGCAGCGCAGTAATCGCAGCAGCACTTGCCCTGAACGTCAGGTACTCGATAACGTGGAGCGCCGGAGGATCAAACACATCATTGATGTACTTCAAGAGATAGTAGAGCATCCTGTTATTCTTCCCTTTTTATGATTTTTTCTTTTATCAGCGCATCAACAACACGCTCAAGCCTCATGCCTCTTGAGCCCTTGAAAAGCACGGCATCCCCATCCTGCAAATCCGTCAGCAATCGCTCCAGCAGGGTTTCGTGGTTCTGAAAATGTCCCCAGCATGAGTTCAGGCTCTCCTGACCGATCAGCCTTGAACTCTCTCCGAGGGTATAGAGCATATCAACCTTTTTCTGATGGAGATAACGGCCAATAGTCTTATGCTCCACATCTCCCGACACACCAAGCTCCAGCATATCGGCCAGCACCGCCACTCTTCTTCCTTCGCATGGTATATCACAGAGGGCATCAATTGCCAGACGCATCGAGTCAGAATTGGCATTGTAGGTGTCATTAAGAATTCTCAGCCCCCCTCTATTTATCACCTCAAGCCGTTTCCAGCCCGGTGCTGGTACAAGGCCTTCAAGCCCTTCACAAATCTGATTCAAAGAGAGACCAAAATGGAGCCCGACAGAGGCAGCAGCAACAGCATTAACAATATTATGCTTTCCGGTAAAATTCAGGGTAATCTTTTCAACTCCTTCTTGTGTGCTCAAAAGAAAAGCAAGACGCCCGTCACGCTCAATCGAAATCGAACTGGCCCGACAAAGAGAGCCGAAAGAGGAGACAGAAACTCCGTAACAGATTTTTTCAGGGAGCCCTGCGCCAGCAGCTTTGAGGAGTTCATCATCCATATTGACAAAAGCCGTCCCCCCATGTTCCCGCAGATAGTCGAAAAGCTGTGTCTCAGCAGCGGCAACGCCATCAAGATCAAGAAGAAACTCAAGATGCTCGTGACCGATATTGGTCAGGAGAGCATGAGTTGGCCTGGCAATCTTCGCCAGCAGGGCCATCTCTCCAGGATGGTTAATCCCCACTTCAACAACAGCAACCCCACTCTCCTGCCTGAGCTGCAAGAGGGTCAGCGGCACCCCGAGATGGTTATTACGGTTTCCCTGGCTCATCGTCACTCTGAAGCCTGTTCCAAGAACCGATGCAACCATCTCTTTGGTCGTGGTCTTTCCATTGCTGCCACCAATAGCGACAACAGGAAGGGTAAAAGTGTTCCGATACATTGCGGCAAGACGCTGCAGCCCCTCGACGGGGTCAGGGACAACGATAAATCCTCTGCCCGGAGGTGGCTCAGGTGAGTTTTCGGCATACCACTCACGACTGACCATTGCCCAGTTTGCTCCCTTCTCAAAAACCGCATCAATATAGTGGTGGCCATCGCTCTTTTCTCCCTTCAGAGCGATAAATATAGCACCATCAACTATCTCTCTTGAGTCAATCGCAACATTGGGTTCAATAATCTCAATAGAAGGGGAGCCGTTCACAGGAAGAACCATCTCTCCAAACCCACGGAGATCATTGATACGCAACACACCTTTTACTGGCACATCCTCTCCTTTGCCGGAACTCCGGCACCATTTTTTCGCATACTTTGTTTGATGATATCCTGATCCGAAAAAGGATATTTTTTTCCGGCAATCTCCTGGTATCGTTCATGTCCCTTTCCTGCAACAAGAAGCACATCACCCTCCCCGAGCTGAGCAATCGCACTGGCAAGCGCTTCCGCCCGATCACTGATCCTTCTGTACTCTACACCTGCCATCCCTTTCTCAATTTCATCAAGAATTGTTTCCGGATTCTCATCCCGAGGATTATCGGAGGTGAGAAAGACCAGATCAGCCAGCTCGCTGGCGATTCTCCCCATCTCCGAACGCTTTGATCGGTCTCTGTTGCCACCACAGCCAAAAACTACCAACAGACGTGAACCTGCCTGCTTCAGGGAGCGCAGGGTCACCAGTACTTTCAAGAGCGCATCGGGTGTATGAGCATAATCAACAAAGACCGAATACCCGTCACTGCCATCACCAACTCTCTCCATTCGTCCATCAACGGCAGAAATTGCTGAAAGAGATTGGCAGATCTGTTCGGGCTGAAGAGCCATACCTGCTCCAAGAGCAGCCGCCTCCAAAACATTCATAACATTGAAAGCGCCCGGAAGCTTCACCTCCATTTTCATCACCTTTCCGGGAAAATGGAGTTCAACAGTCGTTGAGTCAAGAGAGCTGTTGAGAATGCGCGCTCCAAAATGGTGACGACACTTCATCTGAGGAGAGAAACCCGGCTGCAAGGTACAGAAATATCTTTTTTCTGCCACAACCGGAAATGAGAGCTGCCCTGCAAAGGGATCGTCACTGTTGAAGACCGCAAACCCATCAGGAGCAAGCTGCCGGAACAACTGCTGCTTGGCTGAAGCATACTCCTCCATTGTCCTATGAAAATCAAGATGCTCCATCGTCAGATTGGTAAAGAGCGCCGCATGAAACCGGATACCGTAAACCCGCTGCAGCACAAGAGCGTGAGAGGAGACCTCCATCACCGCTGCCCGGCACCCGGCATCCACCATCAGAGCGAAAAGAGCATGAAGCTCATGTGCCTCTGGAGTGGTACGATCAAGCACAATATCCCGATCTCCTATCCGGCAAAGGTTGGTGCCGATGTAACCCGCAGGAATGTTACATGCATTGAGCATGGCAGTAATCAGCTTTGCCGTCGTTGTTTTGCCATTGGTGCCGGTCACCCCGATAATCAACAATCGATCTGCAGCATTTCCATAAAAAACTTTTGATGCTTCAGCAAGAGCCTTGCGAGCGTTGACCACTTTTATATAGCAACAGGATGAAACAACCTCGCATGGAAACTCTTCACAGAGAACAGCCACCGCCCCCCGCTCTACCGCCGAACTGATATAGCTGTGGCCATCGGCAGAGTAACCACGCACCGCAACAAAAAGGGAGCCCTGCACCACCTCTCTCGAATCACAGGTGAGTTCTTCAATAACCCTTCCCGTCCCCTCGCCCAAGATGGCAAGAGAGGTCACCGACTCTGTCAGCTCATCCAGAAGAACGCCCCGTCTGCTGCTTTTTTCGAGGGAGAGAGTCATGAGGATTTTCTATTCATCTTTTTTGGAGCAAGCGCAACCTTTATCACTCTCTCTTTTTGAACCATACTGCCCGGCGCTACATTCTGCTGAACCACAACGCCGTCAAAATTACCCGAATAATCCATCTCCAGCATGAGCCACTTGAGCAGCCGCTGGGCATCGCGACCCCTCAGCCCTCTCAGCTCAGGAACAGCAACTGTCGCTATGGAATCAATAACCCTCTGTTCCGGTGAGGGAAGAGCAAGATTTTTCTGCATCTCTTCCGAACAGGCTATCATTCTCGCAGCAATACCAGCAAACACCGGAACAGCAACTGTCGCGGCATAGTAGGCGGTTCTTGGCCTTTCAACAATCACAATAATAGCATATCGTGGAGCTTCGACAGGAAAATAGCCGACAAACGAAGAGACATACACCGGGTTGGCGTAGGAGCCACCTGCAGCTCGACGAGCTGTTCCGGTTTTCCCGGCGACACTGATACCCGGCAGAGCGGCATTTTTAGCCGTTCCACTGTCGACGACAGCCTTGAAATACTCTTTGCTGAGGTATCGGGCAGTTTCAACAGAGACCACCCTCTTCACCTTCTCGGGAACATTCTCCCGAACAACCTTTCCCTCAACATCCACAATCTTTTTGATCACATAAGGGCGCATCAGCTCACCATCGTTGGCAATAGCCGCGTATGACTGCAAGGTCTGCAACGGTGTTGCCATCACCTGATAGCCATAGCCCATCCATGGCAGGGTGGTTCTGTCCCAGTTTGCAAGAGAGCGGACTCTCCCCGAAGACTCACCAATAAGCCCGATACCGGTTTTTCTTCCAAATCCAAAACTTCTGGTATAGAAGTTAAATTTCTCTCGCCCAACCGCCATAGCAGTCTTTGCGGCAATAATATTGCTTGAATACATGATGGACTGCCGGAAAGTGATATTTCCGTATGGCTCATGATCCCTGATCCTGAGATTATAGAGTGGCAGAATCCCATTATGAGCAAACACCATATCATCAGCCTTTCTTTTGAGAACATCGGTTGCTGCCGCCGCCATAACAAGCTTGAAGGTTGAACCTGGCTCATAACTGTCTGTCACGGTACGATTTCGCGCCAGCTCAGGCTTCCACGTCTCCCTCCTGTTGAGATCAAACGCTGGATTGTTGGCCATGGCAAGAATTTCGCCTGTTCGAACATCCATAACAATACTGGCCGCCGCTTCCGCCTGAAACCTCTCAACAGCCTTTGAAAGCTCATCTTCAACAATACTTTGGATATCGCCATCAATCGTCAACTGTACCGTATGGCCTTTGATGGCATCCTGCTGCTGGACATCGGGCGCAGGATAGCGTACACCCGTTGCATTGCGCTGAAAAATTCTGGTGCCATCCTGCCCTTTCAGCTCCTTGTTCAACTGTAGCTCAAGTCCGCTGCTTCCCTCATTGGTACTGCCGGTAGAGCCGATCAACTGAGCCGCAACGTTGAGATAATAACGCTGCTGCTCCTTGTCAAACCAGACCCCTGGAATTTTTTCCTCCATCAGCGGCAAGGCTCTTGCAACAGGAATTTTTCGTCCAAGAACTGCCATCCCTTTGGGACGCCTCAACTCTTTGAGGCACTCAAGTCGATTAAGCCCCAACTTGCTTGCAAAAAGTGTTGCTACCGCCGCAGAATTATCAAACGTCTTCTGTTTTCTTGTTCTTTTGTCATTCACCGGCTTGCCGTTTTCATCAAACAAGGGAGTATTTTGCACAATGGCTGGATTGGCATAAAACGAAATTGATTCAATACTTTCGGCCAGCATTCGTGAATTACGGTCAAGAATGACTCCCCGCTGAGCATATTCCGTCACAACCCTCTCATACTGTTTGGCGGCTTTCTGCTTGTACTTGGTAACATTGACCACCTGGATATTGAGCAACATGCCAATAATGGCAGCAATAAACATCGAAAAAAGAAAAACGACGATACCGAGCCGCTTGCCAAACTCTTTATCTTCAGGTTTTCGGATGTTGTGCTGATCATGCATAAGTCATACTCTTCTATCAATCCAAGTCATCGCTCCATGAATCGAATCATTATTTCAAGGCCTCAATTCAACAGGGGGAATACCTGATGGCTCCAGACCAAGCTTAACAGCATCTTGTGTAATACTATGAATACTGTGCAATTCATGAACCCTGAGCTCCTGGGAGGTTATCACGCTTGAGGTCATCAGGATCTGATCCCTGAGTTTTTCATTCTGTCGGGCAAGGTTGATGATCGCCAGGGTATTATAGGTTTGAATAAGAAAAATAACGGTTCCGCCAAGCAGATAGAGAAAAGTTTTGGGCTGCAATAACGTGCCAATATCAAACTTGAGTGTATTGAGAAGCGGCTCAATCGGAGAATAATCCTCCTGGCCATCAACACTATCCACTCCACGAACGTCACTCACCTCTCCGAATCGCTTTGAAGCGGGAACCGTTTGAGGCACGCTCTTTCTACTCCTTTTCAGACCTCTCTTGATGCCGCTCAGTAAACCAATAATTTTACTCTTCACGACACGCTCCCTGAAAAAACTTTTTCAATCACTCTTAGTTTTGCACTTCTTGCCCTGGAGTTTGACTCAATCTCCTGATGAGTGGGAACGAGAGGCTTCCGGGTAACAGGGATGATGTTGCCCCGACTCAGAGGCTCCCTCAATCCAACTCCTTTGGGTCCCCAGTCACTCTTTGCTTTCTCAGCAAACGACCTTTTAACAATCCGATCTTCAAGCGAGTGGTAACTAATAACCGCCATACGGCCACCTGCAGCCAGAGTTTCAACTCCTCCGTCAAGTGCTTGCCCGAGCACGTCAAGTTCACCATTGACCTCAATTCTCAATGCCTGAAAAACTCTTGAAAGGCTTTTTATTACCTTCTCACCCCCATGAGCGTTTTTGCGAATAATGGCGGCAAGCTCCTCTGTTCCTTGCACTGAACCATGGATCTGGCGGTACAACACAAGAGCTTTTGCAATACTCCGGCTCCTTGGTTCTTCACCATAGCGATAAAAAAGCCGGGCCAGCTCCCTCTCCTCATAACCATTAACGATATCTCCGGCATGCAACGGAGCATCGCAATCCATCCGCATATCAAGAGCCCCTGACTTGAGATAACTGAACCCTCGTTCAGCAGTGTTAATCTGAAAGGATGAAACACCAAGATCAAGTAAAATACCGGCAGCACCGGGCTCTATCCCTTTTTCGCGACAAACCCTGCCGACTATGGCCGAAATATCCTGAAAATTCCCCTTTACCAGTACCGAAGCACCACCGTAGTCGCTGAGCTTTCCGGCGGCCTCCCGCAAAGCAGCACTATCCTGATCAATGCCGATCAGAAGCGATTTGTCCAAATACCCTGCCTGAGCCAGCGTGCGAAGCATGGCATGCGAATGGCCGCCACCTCCCAGAGTCCCGTCAACATAGATTCCTGGTTTTCTCACCAGCAATGCAATAATTTCAGCAACGAGCACTGGATCATGAAATATCCCCTCTTCCATTGCCACTAAAAATACCTGCCTGCAAGCAAAGAAAAACGCTCCGCACTCTGCCGCAGAAGCAGAGAGAGGCGTTCGGGCTCCCAAATAATCATCTTTGTATCTGCACCAATAATCACAACATCCTTTGTAATACCTGCATGTTCGAGAAACTCCCTCGATAAAGCAACCCGTCCCTGCCGGTCAAGCTCGACGATTTCAAGGCTTTCATACATCAACATTTTCAGCAGCCTCTCTTCAGGGTTAAAATCCGAAAGAGCAGAGAGACTTTTTCGCATCTCATCCCAGACAAAAGGTTCATACAGCTCAAGTGAGCGATCTGGAGTCTTCATGATATAGAGAGCCTCTACCCGCCCTGCAACCTCGTCGCCAACACCATCCATGGCTGTCGGGCCGAATTTTCTTCGGAATTTTACGGGTATCATCAGCCGCCCCTTTTCGTCAACGGCATGCCTCTCCTTGCCTATGAAGCCAGCCATTTCTCTACTCCCTATGCTTCAGTGTTATCCATCTCTTGCAACTTTTTCAGCCACTTACAACCAGAAAGAGTGTAAAAAAAGAGCCAGATTGATAATCCGCCCCATTATTTACCATTTTTTGCCACCCCAAAATGTATAAAAAAAGCAGGCAGTAAAAAAATAGTTGCATATTTTTAATAGTGCTGGCTGGTGCATATTTTAAACAATGCCGATCCTCGTGAAGTGTGGAGAGGGCAGGGGTGCTGCAGGGTGCGATTTTGGATCATTGAATCAGCAAAATCATTGAACACAAAGCTAAAAATTGTTACTATAACAGGTTCTCACAACCCTTCATATTTTCTTATCCACGATTAACCACCGTCATCATGATGTCTGACACTTCCGTCAATAATGCAGCGCATTGGCAGGAACTTGACGATTGGAGAAAAAAAATTGATGCCCTTGACCGGCAGCTCTCCTCCCTCCTTTGCGAAAGGCTGGATTGCGCCCTCAATATCAGCGCTCTGAAATTGAGAATTGGTGAAGAGGTACTTCAACCCGAGCGTGAAAAGGCGGTTCTCAACAATGTGCTGAACTGTGCTGATTCACCTCTCAAATCGCATGCACTCGAAAAAATTTATCGCTGCATTATTGAAGAGAGCCGACTTTTTCAGCATGAGTGGAAACGCAATCAACCAGGAAACAAGGGCACCTGAAAAGGTTCAAGCATCATGGCTTATACAATAAAATCTGTTCCTCGAAAACTTCAGGCCGGAGCTGTACTTGTTGTGACCGCACTCGTAATTTTTCTCTTTCTACCAGGACTTAACACATCATCAAGCACAACCCGTCTGATTGTCCATCGGGGCACAGGATTCAGAGCCATTCTTGGGGAGTTGCAGCGTAACGGCTCCATTGTACAGCAATGGCCAACGCTCGTGACTGTCACCATTGTCCCGCAATTTCGCAACATCAAGCCAGGAAGATATGCTATCCCGCCAGGAATGTCGAACTTCGGACTCATGTACTATCTGCATAACCAAAAACAGGATGAGGTTCGGGTCACCTTCCCTGAAGGCCTTGAACTCCGTCGCGTTGCAAAAATTCTCTCAAGAAAGCTTGATATCGACTCGGCAGGGTTCATGGCCGCAGCTTCCAACAAACAACTTCTTGCAAAGTATGGCATTACGGCAAACAATGCTGAAGGATATCTCTTTCCCGGCACCTATAACTTTGCCTGGGCCAGCACCTCGCTGGAATCAGCCGAATTTCTTATCCGTCAGTTCCATCACTTTTATACGGACAGCCTGAAAAGTGTTGCATTGAAAAAAGGGCTGAACGAAACCGAGCTCCTGACCCTTGCCTCTATTGTTGAAGCTGAAACCCCCCTTGATCAGGAAAAGCCCTATGTTGCAAGCGTCTATCTCAACAGGCTGAAGATAAAGATGCGCCTCCAGGCAGATCCTACCGTGCAATATGCTCTTGGTGGAGCACCCCGGCACCTCTACTACAAAGACCTTGGCGCTGACTCACCCTACAACACCTACCGTCACAACGGGCTACCGCCCGGACCTATCTGCAACCCTGGCAAGGCCTCTCTTCTTGCTGTGCTGCAACCGGCCGAGAGCAGATATCTTTACTTTGTTGCAACCGGAAAAGGCGGCCATTACTTTGCAGAGTCTCTGGCCGAACATGCCTCGAACATTAAAAAATACAAGCAAGTGCTCCATGCAGAGAGGTGAAGAGCTGGGTGCATTGCAATATCTTCTCCATTACCATACATTAAGGAAAAGGATACCTTATTAACCAACCTTTGTGAACTCATGCAGAAAAAAAGTTTGTCTGACATTTCAACCCAGGGAAAAAGGGTACTGATGCGCGTCGATTTCAATGTTCCTCTTGATGACAACAAAAAAATTACCGATGACAAGAGAATTGTAGAATCACTTCCCTCTATTCGGAAGGTTCTGGATGATGGCGGACGCCTTATTCTGATGTCGCACCTTGGACGACCAAAAGGCAAAGTTAATCCTGAATACTCGCTTGCGCCGGTAGCGGCCAGGCTTGCAGAGCTGATTGATTGCCCTGTCACCATGGCAAAAGATTGTGTTGGCACTGAAGTGATGAAGCAGGTGCTCGCCATGCAGGATGGAGAGGTTCTTCTGCTAGAAAACCTCAGATTTCACGCTGAAGAAGAGGGAAATGATCCCGATTTTTCACGGGAGCTCGCCTCACTCGGTGAGGTATACGTTAATGACGCTTTTGGAACAGCGCACCGGGCACACGCTTCGACAGAAGGCATCACACACTATGTTCAGACGGCTGTCGCCGGATTTCTGATCGAGAGAGAGCTGATCTATCTTGGAAAAGCACTGCAGGAGCCCGAGCGCCCGTTTGTGGCTATTCTTGGTGGTTCGAAAATATCAGGTAAAATCGACGTTCTTGAAAACCTTTTCAAAAAGGTAGATACCGTTCTGATTGGTGGCGCCATGGTCTTCACCTTCTTCAAGGCACAAGGGCATGAAATTGGCAAGTCACTTGTTGAAGAGAGCAAAATCGAACTCGCTCTTGAGATTCTTGATCAGGCAAAACAGAAGGGTATCAAGCTGCTCTTGCCAACCGATGTTATTCTTGCCCCTGCGGTTGCCGATAATGTTAATTTTTATGCCGCAAAAATTACCGATATTCCCGCCGATATGATTGGCGTTGATATTGGCCCTGAGACAGCAGAGATATACCGTAATGAGATTCTTGCCTCACGAACGGTGCTCTGGAATGGCCCGATGGGTGTTTTTGAAATTGACAATTTTGCAGGAGGCACCATGGCTGTTGCAAGAGCTCTTGCAGAGGCAACCACAAAGGGTGCGACCACGATTATCGGTGGTGGCGATTCGGCTGCAGCCATTGCAAAAGCAGGTCTGGCGAGCGAGATGACGCACATCTCAACAGGTGGTGGCGCAAGCCTCGAATTCCTTGAAGGCAAGGAGCTGCCGGGCATCTCAGCCCTCAACGATTAAAGACGAATTTTCAAGAGTACATGAACTATTCCCAACCATACAGTCCCGGGGGCTTTCAATTTATGCCCCCGGCTATTAAAACAATTATTCTGGTCAATGTGGCTGTTTTTCTGCTTCAGTTGACCCCTTTTGGTGAGGCAATTTCAGCGATCGGCGCACTTTGGCCTCTCGGATCCGGTAATTTCAGAATCTGGCAACCGGTAACCTACATGTTTCTGCATGGGGGGATGACACATCTCTTCTTCAACATGTTTGCACTCTGGATGTTCGGGGCGGAGATAGAGAACCACTGGGGCACCCGGCAATTCAATATCTACTACTTTGTCTGTGGTATCGGAGCGGCCATTATCAATCTGCTGGCCACCATGGGTAATACCTATCCAACAGTTGGCGCATCAGGGGCCATATACGGAGTATTACTTGCTTTCGGCATGATGTTTCCAAACCGCTACATTTTTCTCTACTTTCTCTTTCCGGTCAAGGCCAAGTATTTTATTGCTGGCTATGCACTGATAGAGTTTGTCTCAGGATTTGGCAGTAGAGCTATGGGCAGCGGAAGCAACATTGCCCACTTTGCCCACTTGGGCGGCATGTTGATCGGTTTTCTTTACATCTCGATCAAAAGAGCAGAGTTATCACTCTCTGATCTGATCGACAAAATTGGCTCAGCCGCAAAAAAGAGAGGTGGCCCACGCCTGCATACTCAAAACAGGGTCGTACCGCCAGTTTCAGAGGCTGAGATTAACGCCATACTCGACAAGATTTCAGAGCATGGTTACGCATCGCTGAGCCAGGAGGAGCGTCGAAAACTGCTTAAGGCAAGCGGCAAGGGGTGACCAATAACCTCCCTGGCGCTTGTGATTATCTCATAAAAACGCAGTGGAAAACAGAACAAGAGAAGGTTGAATGGCTCAAGAGATACTCATACAACCAATTGGCATTATTCATACTCCACACAAGGAGATGCTGAATACGCCAATTCAGCCGATTGCAGCTCTGGGAGTGAAGGGAAGAATAGAAATTTACGATGAATATGTCACTGGACTGAGTGACCTTGATGGCTTCTCGCATATCACCCTTCTCTATCACTTTCACAAAATATCTGAGTATGCCTTAAAGGTCATTCCTTTCATGGACTCCCTGGAGAGGGGGATTTTTGCCACAAAAGCTCCAAAAAGACCGAACAGAATTGGAGTGTCCACCGTCAAGCTTCTCAATATCAGTGGCAATATTGTCGAAATTGAAGAGGTTGATATGCTTGACGGTACGCCATTACTTGATATCAAACCGTACTATCCCCGTTATGATAATCGTAGCGATGTTTCCATAGGGTGGCTTGAAAAAAATAAAAATCTTCCTGTTGAGAACATGAGAGCTGACGAACGATTTCGATGAATAAAAAAGTACTGAAACTCATCAACTCTCAATAAAAAAGTTTTAGCTCCTGTTGATGGTTTCATCAGCACCGCTCAAAACAGGCGACGCTCTCGATATGGCTGGTGTGCGGAAACATGTCAACCGGCTGCACGGAGGTCAGCCTATAGCCCTGCAGGGCAATCTCTTTGCCATCACGGGCAAGACTGGCAGGGTTACAACTGACATAGATAACTCTCTTCGGTTTGAGCCGGAGCATGGTGGCAAGTGCCTTTGGGTGCATCCCCGCCCTCGGTGGATCGGTAATGATCACCTGGGGAGCATCATAGGCATCAAGCATCTCAAGCATGGCATGAAAATCTTTCAGATCAGCCTGAAAGAACGCCGCATTGCTGACACCGTTCAGCGTCGCATTGCTTCGTGCATCCCGGATTGAACTTTCAACCAACTCCAGACCAATCGCCTGACGACAGTGCCGGGCGAGATAGAGCGTAATGGTGCCCGTCCCGCAATAGAGGTCGTAAACGGTCTCTTCAGGTTGTAACCCTGCAACCTCAAGAATGGAGTTGTAGAGAACCTCCGCCTGGGAAGAGTTGGTCTGAAAAAAAGAATTTGCCGATATTTTGAAATCAAGGCCGCCAAGACGCTCGGTAATATATCCCTCTCCACTGATGGGATACTCTGCATCTCCGGTTGCAACATTATTGTGGCGCTCCGTCACATTGTTCACCACCGTCAGCTTCTCGCTGGCCATTCCAGCTTCAAGGTGCCCCCTGTAACGCTGCATGAGCACTTCATCATGCCATGAAGTGACAAGATTCACCATCACCCCTTCACTCTTTTCACTGCAACGGACAACAAGATTGCGCAAAAAACCGGTATGCGCTTTAGCCGCATACGGGCTAAGGCCGTTGGAAATAGCAAACTCGCGGGTGAGTGCCAACACCTGATTCATCGCCTCACTGGCAAGGTAGCAGTAGTCAATATCGATAACCTTCTCGAAATTGCCGGGCGTATGAAAGCCAAGCGCAAACTCCTTCGGTCGTGAAAGCACGGCCAGCGGCAGCTCTTCGGGCAGCAGATAGCGCATGCTTGAAAAGGAGAATTCAATCTTGTTCCGATAATGAAACGGCGTTGACGCTGCATGAACCTGATACACTGGAGGATCGGCAAAATCACCAAGATGCTCAAGTGCATCCTTCACCTTTTTCTGCTTGTAAAGAAGCTGAGCCTCATAGCGAATGTGCATCAACTTGCAGCCACCGCAGATACCGAACCAGGCGCACTTCGGTGGCACCCTGTCAGTTGATGGCTCCAAAATCTCCTTCACGATCGCCTCAAGATAGCGCTGGCGAACTTTTTTTATCTGAGCCGAAACGCGATCACCAACCGCAAGCATTCCGCTCACCATAACCGCCATACCGCTGTCAAGCCGTCCAAAACATTGATCTTTTTCAGCAAGATCCGTCACCGTCAACGTGATACTATCACCTTTACTGAACCGCTCATCCGCCATAACATAAAACATTATACGATGTTGATAAACAAGAATTACCTCCGGCCACCCGAAATGCTTTTACCTGGGAGATGCTTGACGCATAAGACGAGGTTGAAGAAAATTTTTCAGAAACCAGGAATATACCAGATAGATCAGTAGGGCGCTGCACACCCCAATCACCACACCGGCAAGCAGATCTCCCGGATAGTGAACTCCAACATAAACCCGGGAGAGAGCGATAAGCAGAGCATAGAGAATCATGATGAAGCTAAAGAGCTTTTCAACCAGAACACCTCGATGAAAAAAGATCCAGAGCATGGTAGCCACAGCAGCAGAATTTGCAGCATGAGATGATGCAAATGAATAACTCCGGGGCTGATTGACAAGGAGACGAACATGGTCGAGTGCGAAGCAGGGCCGAATACGCTGAACCAGCGGCTTCAACACACCTGAAGCCACAAAATCAGAGAGCCACAGTGCAAGAAGGGCAAGAACTATAACCAAAATACCCGACTTTCCGCCTCGGATAAGCACAAAAAGAGCAACAAGCAACAAAATATGGCCGGAAAGGCGGCTCTGTGTCAGAAACACCATGAGGTCGTCGGCTGCCGGGTGAACCAGATGAAGGTTCAGCAACCGGAAAAGCCACACATCAGCCTGTTCAATCAGCACCATAAGAGTTGTTACTTTTTCGCCCCCCCTTTTTTCTGTCTCCTTGCAGAACCAGAAGAGTTGCTGACAAGCGCAATATTCGGCAAATCGGCTGATGTCGTCGTTTTATTGATGTAATACTGCTGAGCAACACTGAAAATGTTGAACATCAAATAGTAGAGACCCAAACCTGCCGGCATATTGTTAAAAAAGAGCAACATCATGGCAGGAAACATATACATCATCACCTTCATCTGCTCATTAGACTGTGTCGTCGGTGTAATCTTCTGTTGGAGATAAACAGTCACAGCCATAAGAATCGGGAATACAGCAATGTGGCTCCCATACATCGGGATCGCAAAGCCGAAATCAAGAATTGAATCAGGTACAGACAAATCCTTTGCCCAGAGAAAACCATGCTGACGAAGCTGAATAGAGGAGCGGAACACATAGAACATTGCAAAGAGCAGCGGCATCTGGAGCACCACAGGCAAGCATCCACCAATCGGGTTAACTCCAGCCTCCTTGTAAATCCTGCCAAGCTCGCTCTGCAATTTAGCAGGATCACTCTTGTATTTCTCCTGAAGCTCTTTCAGTACTGGTTGCAGTGCCGACATCTTCTTCATTGACTTCGTCGAGGCCATTGAAAGCGGATAGGTCACCAGCTTGATAAGAAAAGCAAAAATAATAATGATAACCCCGTAATTGCTTACAAAACCATTCATCCAGTTAAAAACAGGAAGAATGATAAACTCGGCAAAAGGCCTTGTAAGCCAGTCCCAACCAAAATCCATAACCTTTTCAAGTCCAACATTCTGCGCCTTGACCGTGTTATAGTCAAGAGGACCAAGATAGAGTTTGAATTGGTCGTTCACCACCATCCCTGTTTCGGGCACTCCCATCTTCAGAGCAGCAACATAATTTTCAAACTCGTTACCGGCAACTCGTTTGCCATCAAGATATATACCGGCCGTGCGACCTTGGGGAATAAGAGCAGCAACAAAATATTTATTGCGAACAGCAACCCATTTAGCCTCGCCAGACTGCTCTTCACGAAAAGTCTGATTCTCTTTGCTGGCATCAACCTTCACAACACTGCCACCAAGAAAAGCACTGGACAAGGCACTCTGAGCCTCATCCTGCCGGTTTTTTTCTGAATATGGGACTCCGCCATCCCACTGTAATTGATATTCGTTCCCTGCAAGCTCATTTGAAAATCCTGTCAGCTTGACATCGTAACCGACACTATAACTATCACCGGTAAACTTCCAGGTAATATCAACCGCCTGCTGTGCTCCCACTCCAAGATGGTACCTCAGCGCATAACTCTCTTTACCTGAAAGAGTTCTAACCGAGTCAACCGAAACCCCGCTGAAATAGAGGTCACGGGTGTCTATTTTTTTCCCTTCCCTGGTCAGAAAAAGTAATGAGAGCGCTCCACTCTTCGAATTGCTGACCAGATCAAATGCTTTGCGATTACCATCAAGATGCTTTTTAAGTACCAGTGACTTCAACGTAGCGCCTTTTGAAGAGAGTGTTGCCCGAAAGAGATCATTCTCAATGATGAATTGCTGCTCTTTGCCAGCAGCAGCGGCGTTATAAACACCGAAATTATCAGATGCAGGAGATGGTAAGAGCACTGAAGATGCTTGTATCTGCTGTTCCGCCTGCTCAGTTTTTACAACTTTTGTCTTCTGTAATGGTTTATTTTCCGGCGACATAAATTGAAGCCAGACCATCATGATCACCGCTATAATTGCCAGGCCGGTTATCGAATTTCTATCCATGACCACTCACTTTAATTTTTTACCAAAATACTTATCATCAGATGCCTTAGGTACAGGATCAAATCCACCTTTTGAAAATGGATTGCAACGAAGAACCCGCCATACTGTCAACCATGAAGCATTAAAAAAATTATGACACTGAAAGGCCTCCAGAGCATAACTGGAACAGGTAGGATAATACTTACAGGAAGGACCGAGCAAAGGAGAAAGGAATACCCGATAGAGCTTTATGAGTGCTATCGGCACTTGATTGACATATCTCCAGCTTTTCATGCGTTCAATACTCCCTTATCAAGGATAATACTTGCTCGGCCTTAACCATACAGCCAATCGTATAAGCTCAGGAAAAAACCATGCTGGCTATTAATCCCCTGATCTCTTCCCTGAATACCAAAAGACCAGGAAGAGTCTTTCTCCTGCCCATATAAAGAAAGGCTATACAGATCCTTTCATTCAAACCGTCATGGTGAAGCCGATTTAAATCCATTGCAACAGCATGTTTTTCGAGCCTGTAGGCTTCCCTCATCATTCTCTTCACCCTGTTGCGCCTGACTGCAGATGGGACTGTTTTTTTGCCGACGGTAAAGAGAATTGCCGGAACTTCATGAAACTTAAAATTTTCACGCTTGACAGAGGCATACACTAACCTTAAAAATTGCCCCTTAACACTTTGTCCACTCATGAACAAATGTGAAATTATCAGCTTTTTTCTCAATATCTCATGCTTGCGCAGAGAACAGCCATGTACTTTATCCAAAACCTGACAAGGAAAGTGTTATTAAACAATCAGCAAAAAAGCTTACTGTCCGGCTGTACCCATATCGCTGCTCACGGAAAGAGAGTGCCGCCCCTTGGCTCTCCTTGCAGAGAGAACTTTACGGCCATTTTTTGTCGACATTCTCTGTCTGAAGCCGTGCTTGTTCCTTCTTTTTCTATTCCGCGGCTGATAGGTTCTTTTCATCGCTTAAAGCTCCACACTTTTTTTTAATAAATGAGTCAATATTACAGGGCGCGTAATTTAACATAATCATGTGTCAATAACAAATATAGGTACAGCGCCCCAAATAAGCTTCTTCAAGGTAACCGTGGAGATTTTCAGGATAAATTGTAAAAAAATCTCCTCTGAATCCTGGATAGATAAAATGTGGATAACTTGTTGATGAAATAATTCAACACCTATAACATACAGGAATTTCAGGCTCACAAAAGAATCAACAAATGTTGACTACTCTTCTCTTTCAACATATTAAGTTATTTAAAATAAATAACTTAATATGTTGAGAACCTTAAGCGGAGTTCTGTTTAAAGATGAGGTTGTTTTCATGAAAGGAAATTGTTTTTTATCCACTTAAAAAATTAACTTGTGAGCAGTGAATGTTGATGGCGCTTCATAAAGGACAGATAGAGAACTGGGAATTCATTTTTTCATGCTCTATATTACGTTAAAAGCCGTTATTGAAAACTTATAAATTCAACCCAGGAAAAGCAGCTCAATGGAACAGCAAGTCTGGGAGGCATGTTTAAATGCCATCAGAGAGAAAATTAACCCCCTCGCCTTCAAAACATGGTTTTTTCCGATTAAACCAATAAGCTTTTCAGGGAGTGAACTGACGATAGAGGTGCCAAGCCAGTTTTTTTATGAGTGGATTGAGGAGAACTACTCAACCTATTTAAAGCAGGCTCTGAAAGAGGTGATTGGTCCAGAAGCCCGATTAATGTATTCTATTGTGATGGATAAATCACAGGGAGAGCCGGTTACTATAGAGTTACCTCACCAGAATGCAATGAATGCCGATTTTATTGAAGCAAGCAGAGCTTCTGAGGCTCGTACAAAAAAAACAGAGGAGTTTGATCGTAATCTTGCCCGGTTTGAAACTCATTTAAATAAAAAATACACTTTTGAAACGCTTATTAGAGGGGATTGTAATTCCCTTGCTTTTGCTGCAGCAAAAGCTGTTTCTCAGAGCCCTGGTCAAAATGCCTTTAATCCTCTAGTTATCTATGGGGGGGTAGGGCTTGGTAAAACACATATCATGCAGGCTGTAGGTAATAGTGTGAGAGAGAATAGACTCTCTGAAAGGGTTCTTTATGTTTCGAGTGAGAAGTTTGCAATTGACTTTGTTAATGCGATCCAGAATGGTAAAATTCAGGAATTTTCTTCATTTTACCGTTCCATTGATGTACTTATTATTGATGATATCCAATTCTTTTCCGGAAAAGAGAAGACGCAGGAGGAAATATTTCATATTTTTAACACGTTACATCAATCAAATAAACAAATTATCCTTTCTGCTGATCGCCCAATAAAAGATATTAAAGGTATTGAAGATCGTTTGATTTCACGCTTTAACTGGGGACTCTCGGCTGATATCCAACCACCTGATTATGAAACGAGAAAAGCAATTATTCTTAGTAAATTACATCAGAGTGGTGTAAACCTTGATGAAGCTGTTATTGAATTCATTGCAACTAATGTAACTGAAAACGTAAGAGAGCTTGAAGGGTGTATTGTTAAATTACTGGCAGCCCAATCACTTGACAATAGAGATATCGATCTGCAATTTACCAAGTCAACACTGAAGGATATTATACGTCACACAACAAAACAATTGAGTCTTGACACGATTGAGAAGGCTGTGTGCTCATATTTTTCCATTACACCTAATGATCTTAAAGGAAAATCAAAAAAGAAGGAGATATCAGTTGGAAGACAAATTGCAATGTACCTTGCAAAACTTCTAACAAACTCATCATTAAAAACAATTGGTCTGCATTTTGGTGGAAGGGACCACTCAACGGTTATTCATGCAGTAAACACAATAACCAGAAAGGTTGATACAATACCTGATGAGAGAAAAATAATTGAAGAAATCAAGAAAAGAATAGAGATCCTCTCTATGTAGAGGTGGTGTGTATAAGTTGTTAAGATCGTGTTGAATGAATCTTGATAACCCTGTTATTATAAACATTATCAACTACTCAAAAAGATTATCAACAAACTATAAACAAAAGATAAAGGGGATAACAAACAACTTATACACATAAATAATCAGTATTAGTTTATAGGTAAAGTGTTATAATTTATATTGATAACTTAATCAACCAAATAACTGTCAAGATTTCAACACTCTCAACAACAACAACAATTTTTATTTAAACACTTAATAGTTAAAGTTGGAACAGATGAAATTCACCTCCTCAATCCGTCAACTTCAGGATCCTGTAAGTAAAGTATCTCAGGCTATCCCTGCAAAATCAATGGATCCACGTTTTGAAAATGTTCACCTTTCCATTGAACCAGGAATAGTAACACTTTTTGGTACCGATGGTGAACTGTCAATTACAGCAAAAAGTGATGTTGAGACATCAGACACTGCTAACATAGGTATTAATGCCAGAATACTTCAAGATTTTCTTAGAAGCATGTATGATACCTCTGTTACATTTACTGTTGAGCGCCAGGAAATCAGTGATCATGGAATGATACATATCGCTACTGATAAGGGTAAATATAAGATTGCTTGTCTTTTTGAGAGTAAACCAGAGAGGTTTGAAAAGAGCTATGACATCACGCTCGAATTTGAAACATCTGAATTTCTCGACCTTATCCAGAAAACCACTTTTGCTTGTAGTGTGGATGGTATGCGACCAGCAATGATGGGTGTCTTATTTGAACTCGAAGGGAGTATTGTTACTGCAGTTGCTACTGATGGGCACAGGCTCGTTCGTTGTAGAAAAACTTCATCTATGGAGATTGTAGAAAAACAGAAAATAGTGGTTCCTGCCCGAGTTCTCTCTATTTTACAAAAACTTTCCAATCATGAAACACTTATAATGTGTATTGATGCTGATCGTCGTTTTGTTCGTTTCATTATAGGAAATATTATTCTGGATGCCTCCCTTATTATTGAACCGTATCCAAATTATGGTGCAGTTATTCCTCTGGAGCACGACAAGTATGTTATCATTGATCGTGCAACCATTTATGATTCAGTTCGTCGTGTTGGTCGCTTCTCCAGTATTGGTGATATAAAAATGGTAATTGATGGTCAGACAATGAGATTGATGGCTGAAAATATTAATGAAGGAGAGGCTGCACAGGAGGAGTTACCTTGTAAATATACTGGGGAAGAGATAAGTATTGGTTTTAACTCTAAATTTATTGAGGCCGCCCTTGCCCACCTTGATGATAAGGATATCTGTATTGAGTTAAAGAGTCCGACTACTGCTGTCATTTTTAAACCAGAAAAGGATATAGAAGATGATAAATTTATTATTCTTGTGATGCCAGTAAGAATCAATAATTGAGTTTTTTGGAACGGTATTGAGAATTCATAAGATACAGTATGAAAATTTTCGGAACCACCCGTTTCTGACTTTTAAACCTGATATTGGAATTAATCTTGTTTATGGTCCGAATGGTTCAGGTAAAACATCTTTACTTGAGGGCATTCATTATTGCGCCTTAACAAAAGGTTTTAACAATGCAACGGATAATGAGTGCCTCTTATTTGATTCTGATTTTTTTTTACTCGAAAGCAACTTTATCTCTCAAGTCGAGAGTGTAGTCACTGTTAAAGTAATATATACCAAACAGAGAGAGAAGCAGATTATTGTCAACAACTGTGATGTTAAACCTTTTTCACGTCATATTGGAACTGTTCCATGTATCACCTTTTCTCCTGCTGAAATAGTTATTGTCAATGGTTCCCCAGGTGATCGGAGAAGGTTTATGGATAATGCTATAAGTCAGACGAATAGAAGATATCTAGATGACCTTCTCGCTTATCGTAGAGTTCTTCTCCAGCGTAACACGCTTCTTTTTCAGATGCGCGAAAATCAAAGAGTTCATCCTGAGATGCTCCCATTATGGAACGAACATCTTTCTCGACTTGCAGCATCGATTGTATACGCCAGAAATCAATTTATTTCTGTTTTTTCAGTAATTTTTAATGATTTATATCAATATTTCTCCCGTAATGAGTCTCCCTTTATATTATATCGCTCCTCAATCGGAACAATAGATTTTGATATTTCTCCTTTTGAGTTGTACTCTATTTTTCTTAAAAAATGTGAGGAGAGTAAAAAAGTAGAAATATTTCGTTCACAAACACTTATTGGTCCTCATCGTGATGATCTTTTTTTTCAGCTTAACGGCAAAGAGATTAAAAAATATGCATCGCGGGGTCAATTACGTACTTTTTTAATCACCATAAAGCTTGCTCAACACCGTTATGTCGAGAAGATACTTGGAGATAAACCTCTTTGTCTTTTTGATGATATTTTTAGTGAGCTTGATAGCTCAAGAAGAGATGATATTTTTTCTATTCTTGAAACGTCTGGTCAATCCATTATTACTTCTACAGAAAATCCCATGAAAAATAATGTAAATCACATTTCTATGGGGCAGCTTAAAAGAGGAGGTGAGAGGTAGCTTGGCTAGAATTAAAGATCCGAAGCAAATTTCAGCTATCATACTTGATATGTTCCAGTCTCTTGGGCTAGAGGAGGCTCGTCAGGAATTTGGAACACTTCATGTATGGCATAGTGTCGTTGGTGTGGCCATTTCCAGAGAAACTGCTCTTGAGCGTTTTAGTGATGGAGTGTTGTTTATCCGTGTTCGTAATCCTTCATGGCGAATGGAGTTGAATTATCGTAAACAGGGAATTATTATAAAGCTTAATGATGCTTTAAAAGAATGTGTTGTAAAAGAAATTATTTTTAGATAAAAGAGCTGTAATATTTTCTACCACAGCCCTTTTTTAAATATACTGTATTCAAAGAGGACAACTCAGTTGGTACATTTCAATCATTTTATCAGCAAATGCTTTTCCGAAAGCTGTACACTTTTCAAATTCAGGCTCATGAGGCTTGAATTTTATCATTAGATTTTGTTCAAATACTTTAAGCTTCAGCATGGAGAAATTGCTTTCAATCATTTTCGAAGCCTCCCCACTCCATCCATAGGAACCGAATGCAGCAGCAAGTTTTCCTTTATCGCGGATAGGGTTGATTGTTGCGAATAAGTTATAAATTTGTGGCAAGATATTCTGGTTGATTGTAGGTGATCCAACAAGTATACCAGTACAGTGGGCTATCTTCTCTTCCAAATCCAATGCTTTCATACTTTCAATGTCGCAGATTGTAACATGAAAGTCACATGATTGCTGTAATCCTCCAGCAATCTTTTCTGCCATCAAGGTTGTATTTTCATAAGCGGAGACGTAAGCAATCAGTATGTTTTTTTCATTTGGGAGGGCTATTGCTGTCTTGGCATATTGTAATGAAAGGTCAACATATTTTTTCCACTGCGATCTCAATAGGGGTCCATGTCCCGGACAGATGGCTTGAATGTCGAGCGTGCTGATTTTATCAATAGCCTGAATCATGTATTTACTGAATGGCTTCAGGATAGAGTCAAAGTAGTAGGTGAATGATCCTTTAAAATCTCCGACGACATCATCATACATACCTTCATGGCAGAAGTGTGAGCCGAATGAGTCACAGGTAAAAAGAATGCGATCCTCTTCAAGCCAGGTGTAGATGGTGTCAGGCCAGTGGAGGTTTGGAGCGTTTATAAAATGAAGAGTTTTGTTTCCCAAACTCAAAGTGTCTCCTGTTTTGACAACAAGGGATTTAAAGTCATGGCCTGTCTGATCGCGAAGAAACTTTATCGCATTTCCGCTTCCAACAACTGTTGCGTTTGGGGCTATCGACAGCAGATTTTTCATGTTTCCTGAATGATCAGGTTCTGTATGATCCACAATGATATACTCTATCTCTGAAGGGTCTGTAACTTGTTTTATTTTAGCAAGATATTCTGGCCAAAACTTCTCTTTCGTAGTTTCTACAATTGTTTTTTTATCAGCATTGATGAAGTACGAATTGTAGGTTGTTCCATATTTTGTCTCCATGACAATATCGAAGGTGATAAGTCCAGGATCAAGAACACCAATCCAACTGACATCATCCGTTATTGGTAGTACTTTATTATCTATCATAATTATTGAGGTGGATTATTGAAGCGTATGAATTATTCCCCTATACATACAAAATATTATTCTATAGAGTTCCTTATTCTTGAAGGCTCTATGAGTTATTCCTCCTCTTCGCTGCTCCTGGTTGTTTCTGTATGCTGTATCTCTTTTTGTAGAGTAATACCTTCAGGAGAAAATGAGAAGAGAGTATCTGTTGAAAATATTGAACTGTAATCCTGTGGCTTAAAAAAAGGAAGAAACTTCTGGCAATGTTCATCAAGCCTTTTGAGGTAAAAATAGGTGTTTTCATCTGGCCTTTCTTTGTTCCATTCTGATGCAAGTTTACCTTTATCCCAGGAGGATGTCGCGGTGCTGTTTCCTGTTACATAATAACTTATCCTCTCTCCTTTTTTTATCTGCATTCCTTTTCTTATGGCAATTTCATAGGTAATGGATTTTGAGCGCTTCCCTGATTTCACATCCTCAAGGTATTGTTCTATTGAGTTTTTAAAGGTTTCTGTTCTAGAAAATTCGGTTACATCAAGTTCATGGTTAAGGATCTTGTTTTTATACATTGCAAAGAGATTGTGAAGTCCTGTAATATCCTCAGTTAATAGTGTCTCAAATCCGCTACGAACAAACTCTCTCCCAAACTTTTCTCCACTTCTGCTTGTCAGAGAAGAGCCTTTTAAAACCATCACTCCATCATAACCGAGAAGAGCATAATTCTTTTTCATGTAGGATATCATTTTCCTGAACCGTCCATCAAAACCTATATTTATACCTTCTGGCATGAGTAAAGAGACTTCGGAGACTAATTTTCTTTCATCATTTTCGGTCATAATCCCAGGTGGAGGAACAAAGAGAATACCGTCAGTATCGACCTCTATAATTTTGCATCCTCGCTTTTGGAATTCGATAATCATTTTTTTTGCAAGAGACTGGCCTGTTGTGGTCACTTTGTCAGCTTCAATAAAATCATTAAAAATGCCTCCGTTATATCCTAAATAGCCATACATGGCATTGATAATAATTTTGAATGAGCCCTGCATGGCCTCAAAATTATGAGCGAGAGGCATATTCCCACGACTTTTCTCCTCTTTTGAGCGGTGCTTTGCCTTGAATCGAAGCTCCTTGAGCCCCTTAAGCACTTTCGGGAATATCTGTAATTCATCGCTTTTTGGACATATATTGTATGAAAGCATTATTGACGGATACAGGGACTCGACATCTGCATAGATAATTGGCCCAAGAATTCCTTTCAGATAGACCTCAGTGTAGCCCCCTGAGTTCTGTTGACCTGATGCTGGTTTTGGTATGGACTGTTTTACACGAAGATATTCTCTGACAATGAGTGCTTCTATTTTTGCAGCCTGCCCTATTCGTGCAGTCATAGAATAGGTATAAGGCACCATTTGTGTCATGTAAAAATTACTACCTGAAAGAAGTGAGGAGAGAGATCTTGTTTCACGAACATCATCAAGAGCATAATTCAGTAATAATTTATAATCATTTTCCCAAAGGTCAGCTATATCATTATAATCAATATAGGTGCGGTCTGGTGATGCAAAACCGAAATGCTTTGCAACGGCTTTCAGCCCGTAACTCTGCATTGAACGTTTCGTTATATCATAACTTTGGACAAGAAAAAGTGTGTCAATAACATGGCGTCCCTGAATATCACAAAATGTGTAATCAATACTTCTGTCAGCAAAGCGGATACTTGCCGGATATGTTCTTGGCTGTAATCCATTACGACCTATTGTAAATGCAATTCCGTGTTGTTCGCATCTTTTTTGAAGATACGGCAGATCAAAGTTGAAGATATTGTGTCCTTCGATTACATCAGGATCCATAGTCTGGATCAGCAAAATCAATCCTTGAAGAAGTTCTTTTTCGCTCCTCTCTTTTGAGTGAATTACTTTTTCCCATCCTCTATTATCACTCATTGAGATTATAATTATCTCATCTTCTCCGATCCCCTTTCCTCTCCTCAACGGGTTATAATTGGTCTCAATGTCGAGTTGCATTCGATAGAGATCATCAAAGATCATCCCTTTAAATAGAGTCTTTCCGCTTTGAAGAAGGTATTGTGTTACAGCGTCCCCTTTGCTATAAATAAATGAGTTGTTTTCGTACAGGAGATTTCTGTTTCCATCCTTCTCTCCTGAATGATCCCGCTTTTTATTAACAAAATCTATTGCGCGTCTCTGATTTTTCCAACTTTTGAAAATGGCAAGTGATTTATAGTAATTTGAGCCTTCGAGTTTCACAAGCCAGAGCTTTTCTTTTTCTTCCGGGATGAACCCATCAAGAAGAGAGCTGTCTGATGCAAAAAAGAAGGGGTAAAAGAGCTCATCGTGGCTGTAAACAGCCCCGTCCTTTCTAATAAATACTCTGATATGAGTATCTGAAAGCTGATAGGCCCCAACGATACACTCTTCTTTATCTTTGCCGAAAAGGAGATCATTATTGACAACATCAAAAACAAAGCTGTCCATCATTGTTTTTTAATTTCTATCGGTTGAAATTTTCTTTGCTTGCAGTCAAATATGACATTATTATTATTCACATCTATCATTCTGTAACAGAGCATTTCAATGTTTCTGTTGCAGAAATTTCTATAATATACTGTTTCACGTGAAACAAATTCTGCTTTTAACGACCTATGTGAACCATCAGTACTGAAATATCTGAAGGGGATACACCAAGAATCCTTGCTGCCTGACCAATTGTTTCTGGCTGATGTTTTATTAATTTTTCCTTTCCTTCTTTAGAAATTCCTGAAATTCTTTCATAATCTAAAGAAGATGGAATGTGATGTTTTTCAAGTCGTGAAATTCTTTCAGTCATAAGAAGGTCTCTTTTCAGGTAGCCCTCATATTTTATATCTATTTCAACTTGTTCATAAACTAACATATCTCTGCTGACACTTTCAACTGCCCGGCGAAGTTCATAAGAAGATTCTAAAAGCATTCTCATGTGAACACCTGGTCTTTTAAGCAGAGTTGATGCGTTTTGACCATTTTCGAGAGAAGGGTAGTTGAGCTCCAGGAGAAAGTTGTTTATCACCTGCCCTTGCACTTTTGCTGTTGATAAGAGTTCTTTGAGGGTTTCGATATTTTTCATTTTCTCTCGACATCGATTTGCCCTGGCTTCAGAAATCAATCCTGCCGCATAAGCAAATTCGTGGAGGCGTATATCGGCATTGTCTTGCCTAAGAGTAAGTCTATGTTCTGCTGAGGAGGTAAACATTCGATAGGGCTCGTTGGTCTCCTTTGTGATGAGGTCATCGATGAGTACCCCTATATAGGCATCTGAACGTTTAAGATAAAGAGGGGGGCGGTTGAGTAATTTTAATGACGCATTGATACCAGCAATTAATCCCTGTGCTGCAGCCTCTTCGTATCCAGAAGTCCCATTAATTTGCCCTGCAAAGTAAAGATTGTCAACTATTTTTGTTTCCAGAGTTCTTTTAATTTGATGGGGGAAAAAATAGTCATATTCAATAGCATAACCCGGGCGGATCATTTTCGCGTTTGCAAGGCCGGGAAGAGAGCGTAATCCCTGTAACTGAATCTCTTCAGGGAGTGATGTTGAGAAGCCATTGACATACATTTCATTGGTATCGATACCTTCTGGTTCAAGGAAAATGTGATGACTTTTCTTTTCTGGAAAACGGCAAATTTTATCCTCAATAGATGGGCAGTATCGTGGCCCGATGCCCTCTACTTTACCTGTAAATAGTGGGGATCTGTCGAATCCTTTACTCAGTATTTCATGGGTCTCTTCTGTCGTATTTGTGATAGAGCAACAGATTTGATTATTTCTCTCTTCTACCTTAGTCGCAAAAGAAAACGCAACAAACTCTTTATCACCATACTGCTTCTCGACTCTTGAATAATCAACACTTCGTGCATCAATACGGGGTGGTGTGCCAGTTTTCAATCGACCAGCTTTAAATCCAAATGTCTTGAGGTTTTCCGTCAGGTGATAAACGGGCGGTTCCGCTACCGTTCGCCCACCTGCAAAATGGTTCATACCGACATGAATCAGTCCATTTAAAAAGGTTCCGCATGTCAGTATAGCTGATTTAGCCTGTATTTTTCCACCCGACAAAAGCTTTACTGCTTCGAAAGAGCCGGTTCTGCACTCTAAACCGATCACTGTATCCTGGAGCAGATCGATAAGTATTTCACTTTCAATTACTTTTCGCATATACAGTGAGTAATGAGTACGATCAGCCTGTGCTCTGGGGGAGTGCATTGCCGGTCCTTTGCTTCTGTTAAGCATTTTGAACTGTATACCAGTCGTATCAATAGCTTTTGCCATCTCACCTCCCAGAGCATCAATCTCCCTGGTGATTTGACCTTTTGCAACACCCCCGATTGCCGGATTGCATGACATTCTTGCAATAGCGTTCAAGTCAGATGTGATGAGAAGGCATGATAAACCCATTCTTGCAGCAGCAAGAGCAGCTTCACATCCAGCATGGCCAGCTCCTGCTATAATGATATCATACATAGTACAACAATTGTTTCACGTGAAACATTAAGTGAGAGTGAAAAAGGCGTGTTTCTGTGGGCGCTTTTGCTAAGTAGAGAAGTAATTTGTGGTTGTAGTGTTGAGAGAAAAAGGTATGGACGAGTTATTGGCGTAATGGCCTCTGCATTTATTCACAAAGCTAACATAAGCGAATTAAGCTGAAAAGTTGGTGACAATCAAGATGAAAGGGCATTAATTCTTGAAGCTGATATTGTTTCTTGGTGAAGGGGAGCTGGTGCAGATGGGGGTGCGCAGATTGTTAGGGCTTTCTGAACAAACCCTCGTTTTAAAAACACCTCGACGGCAGGGCAAATCTCGCCTCCATGCACCAATCCCCTAATCGATGTAATTTTGGCTTCAAGAGGCTGTGTCGCCCATTTATTGC
>Ga0194060_10000519_pt1 | contig 27945 bp, 24 predicted proteins | sample SepL225m_MetaG_FD_163427 | JGI IMG/M metagenome (GOLD analysis project Ga0194060, IMG submission 163427) | Anoxic zone freshwater microbial communities from boreal shield lake in IISD Experimental Lakes Area, Ontario, Canada - Sep2016-L222-5m | ecosystem: Environmental > Aquatic > Freshwater >...
ACCGACTTCATTACAAAATCATCGGGCTTTTCTATATTGTTTTCAGTAACATATTTGTCAATCATAGCCACAAAGGGCTTACCATATTTAATAGCCTTGCCCTTGCTCACGCCTTGGCATCTATCTAATTCTTCTACAGTCGTAGGATACAGTGTAGCCATGTCTTGCAAAGAAGTCTCTAAGAAAATAACGAAGGGAGGTAGGCTTATTTTTTTTGCTTCTTTTTGTCTTAATTCTTTCAACATTTCAAACAATACTTCATCGGTAGCCCCTACCGATTCTGGCCCCTCGGCATCATCGTCTTCGGCATTCTCATCGGCGAATACATTATTTAAAACAACACTAAAACTAGTAGGTTTCTTTAAATACTTTTTACCCTTCTCTGTTAATTTAAGTAAGCCATATTCTTCAATATCTTTTTCAATTATAGTTTCTAGCATGGCCTGTCTTACTAAACTATTCCAGAATAATGCATCTTGATCCTTACCCGTTCCAAACACTGGTAATTTTTCATGTCGGTATAAACCTAACTGTGGTGTATAATCACCCATGATTACTTGTATTACATAATCCGCTACAAAACGCTCATTCAATGCTTCAATCACTTTTAATAATTGAACCAACTGTGCTTTGGCTTCAATTCTTTCTTTGGGATGTAAACAATTATCACATTTACCACAATTTTTATCTTCCCAGCTTTCTCCAAAATAATGCAATAAACTTCTTCTACGACAAGCGCCACTTTCTGCAAAGGCTACTGTCTCATCAATTAACTGCGCCCCCACTTCTCTTTCACTCAAAGGCTTATCTCTTAAAAAATGTTCTAGCTTGGAAACGTCTTTATGAGAATAATATAAAATACAATTCCCTTCTAACCCATCCCTGCCAGCACGGCCTGTTTCTTGATAATAATTTTCAATAGACTTGGGAATATTATAATGTATTACATAACGAATATCTGGTTTGTCAATACCCATACCAAAGGCAATGGTAGCCACTATTACTTGTACATCTTCATTTAAGAATTGATCCTGCCTTTTGGCTCTTAATTTTTGATCTAGCCCTGCATGATAAGCCACTGCTTTAATTTTATTCGCAGTTAACAAGTCGGCTAATTCTTCAGTGGTCTTTCTATTCAATGTATAAATAATACCGCTCTTGCCTTTATGCTGAGAAATATATCTTACAATATTTTTTACAGTAACTTCTTTTTTTAATTTAGGCTGCACTTCATAATAAAGATTCGCTCTATTAAAAGAAGAAATTAAAACTTCAGGCTTACGTAAGGATAAATTTTTAACAATATCGCTTTGCACTTTAGGCGTGGCGGTGGCGGTTAAAGCAATAATGGGCACAGATGCATCAATCTCTTCCATCATTTCTTTCAGTCTTCGATATTCTGGTCTGAAATCATGTCCCCATTCAGAAATGCAATGGGCCTCATCTACAGCAAAAAAAGAAACATTTAAATCACTAAAAAAATCTAGATTTTCTTGTTTGGTTAATGTTTCAGGTGCAACATATAAAAGCTTGGTTTTACCACTTAGTAAGTCGTCTTTCACCAATTTAATTTGTCCTTTATTTAAAGAAGAATTTAAGAAATGGGCTACTTCATCTTTTTCACTATACCCTCGCACCAAGTCGACCTGGTTTTTCATCAGCGCTATTAAGGGCGATACCACAATGGCGCATCCTGGTAACATTAAAGCAGGTAATTGATAGCATAAACTTTTACCACCTCCTGTAGGCATAATTACAAAAGTATCTCTGCCGCTTAATAAGGAGACAATGGCCTTTTCCTGAGTACCCTTAAATTCTTTAAATCCAAATTGATCCTCTAATGCCTTTAATAATACGGCACGGCTAACTGAATTATTCTTAGGAGTAGTTGCGGGGGCTTTCTTTATTGGTTTTTTGGTGGTCGCCATCTGTAATTATCTTAAAATCAACTATTTCGGTATAAAATAGCTATATAAGTTAACGAATTTAATTCACTATTGTTCAACTCCCTTCGTTTTTTTTGTTAAAAACCTTTTTTTTAAGGATTTTTTAAAATTAGGGATGGATATGCTTGAAACGTTAACTTTGCTGCTTCTTATACCGCTTATGGATAAACAAATAACTGCTATTGCCCAAAGAACACTTGACATTGAATTGGCAGCCATTCATGGCTTAGCAAAATTTATCGATTCCTCTTTTATAGAAGCCGTTAAAGCTATTTATGCTACCGAAGGCCGATTGGTAGTGAGTGGCATTGGCAAAAGCGCCATCATTGCACAAAAAATAGTAGCCACTTGTAATTCAACAGGAACCCCAGCTTTATTTCTACATGCAGCCGATGCCATACATGGCGACTCCGGAATGATAAACAAAGAAGACCTTGTTTTAATTATTAGCAAAAGTGGAGAGAGCCCAGAGATAAAAAATTTAGTGCAACTCGTATCCAGCTTTGGGAATCCTATTATTGCTATGGTGGGTAATACCGAAAGCTATTTAGCCAACAATGCAAAATGGGTAATAAATACAAGTGTAGAGAAAGAAGCCTGCGCACATAATTTAGCACCTACTTCTTCCACCACTGCTCAAATGGTGATGGGTGATGCAATGGCTATGTGTTTAATGGAATTAAAAAAAGTGAAGGCAAGTGATTTTGCAAAATTTCATCCAGGCGGTAATTTAGGAAAGAGATTAACACTTACTGCAGGTCAAATGGCAGAAGTAAATCCGAAACCCACCGTAAGTTCAAATACTACATTAAAAGAAGTGATATTAGTTATTTCAAAAAATAGACTAGGTGCTGCAGTAGTAGTAGATGATAATCAAAAAGTATTGGGCATTATAACGGATGGAGATATAAGAAGAATGTTAGAAAATTATTCTAGCATTCAAGACTTAACTGCCGCTACTATATTTCATGCAGGCCCTATTACCATTGCCCCAACTGCATTAGCAGTAGAAGCCTTGGCTTTAATGGAGCAAAAAGATATTAGTCAATTAATAGTCGCAGAAGGAAATACATTGGTGGGAATGATACATATACACGACTTAATGAAAGAGGGCATTTTATAAATTTAGACAAGTATGCAAAACAAACATCATTATGTAGCCATCATGGCGGGAGGAATAGGAAGTAGATTTTGGCCAATGAGTAGAACAGCCTATCCCAAACAATTTTTAGATGTACTTAATACCGGGAAAACTTTAATTCAGTGGACTTACGAAAGATACACTCAATTTATACCTGCTGAAAATATTTACATCGTTACTTCAGAAGAATATGTTTCTATTGTTGAAAAGCAGCTGCCCAATTTACCTAAAGAAAATATTTTAGCAGAGCCAAGTAAAAAAAATACGGCAGCTTGTATTGCATATATTTCTTTTAAATTAGCACAAAAGGACCCTCAAGCTACTTTTGTGGTAGCGCCTAGTGACCACTTAATTTTAGAACAAGAAAATTTTCAAAAAATAGTAGAACAATCACTTGATTTTGTTACGCATATCAAGGCCTTGGCTACATTAGGTATTAAACCAACGAATCCCAATACAGGATATGGTTATATTCAATATGAAGGCTTAGAAGTAAGTAAGGGTGTATATAAAGTAAAAACATTTACTGAAAAACCAACGGAGGAAATTGCGGAGTCCTTTATAGCCAGTGGCGATTTTTTATGGAACGCAGGTATTTTTGCCTGGAAAGCAAGCACCATTATTGCTGCTTTTGAAAAATATCAACCAGAAATGTTTGAATTATTTGATGGAGAAAAAGAAAATTTCAATACAGCTGAAGAAAAAAAATCTATACAAAAAATTTATCCGCAGTGTGTAAATATATCTATTGATATTGCCATTATGGAAAAAGCAGATAATGTATATGTAATACCTGCAAGTTTTGGATGGAGCGACCTAGGTACATGGAATAGCGCTTATGAAAATATGGAAAAAGATTATTTCGCCAATGCAGTGGCTTCGGACAATGTGATTGTTATTGATGCTACGAAATGTATGATTAATGCGCCCAAGGATAAATTAGTGGTAGTACAAGGACTAGACGATTTTATAGTAGTAGATACTAAGGATGTACTTCTTATATGCAGTAAAGAAAAAGAGCAGTCTATTAAAGAATATGTTGCTGAAGTAAAAAGACATAAGGGCGACAAGTACATCTAAAGAACAATACATCTAGCTAGAAATACATCAAAATTCGGCAGAAATTCTTATCTTAGTTTAGAACGCATTAGTTTCATAAACCTAAATTCTCCCAATGGCAACCATCATCACTGGAACAGGCAGCTATATACCTGGTCTTGTTATACCTAATAACTCTTTTAGCGACCATAGTTTTTATGGAGAAGACGGCCTATTAATTAATACCCCCAATGCAGAAATATTTGAAAAATTTAAAGATATCACTGGCATTTATGAAAGAAGATATGCAGAAGAAAATGTAAATACTTCTGACCTAGCTACCAAGGCCGCGGCATTAGCTATTGCAGACGCTGGCATTGATGCAGAAACTATTGATCAAATAATTGTAGCCCATAATTTCGGTAACGTCATTGCAGGTACCATTCAATCCGATACTATACCCGCCATTGCCTCAAGGGTGAAAAATTTATTAGGCATTCGTAATCCTAATTGTGTGGCCTATGATTTATTATTTGGTTGTCCAGGTTGGATTCAAGGTGTCATACATGCCGATTCTTTTATAAAATCGGGTTTAGCCAAAAGATGTTTAATTATTGGCGCTGAAACTTTAAGCAGAGTGGTAGACCCACACGATAGAGATAGTATGATTTTCAGTGATGGTGCAGGTGCTTGTATAGTAGAAAACTCAACAGATGCCACTAGTGGTATTTTAGCAAGTAGTGTGCAAAGCCATTGTATGGACGAAACTTACTTCTTGTACTTAGGCAAGTCCTATCATCCAGAAGGAGAAGAGAATACAAGATATATAAAGATGAAGGGTCGTAAGGTATATGAATATGCTATTAAGAATGTGCCTATTGCTATGAAAGAGTGTATTGAAAAAGCAGGTGTAGATATTCATGATGTCAAAAAATTCTTCTTGCACCAGGCCAATGAAAAAATGGATGAAGGCTTTATAAAGGCTTTGTATAAATTATATGGAATAAGAGTAGTGCCTGAAAATGTAATGCCCATGAGTATTCATGATTTAGGCAATAGTTCGGTGGCTACCATTCCTACATTATACGATATGGTGAAACATGGTAAATACAAGGAGCACCAGTTACATAAAGGAGATGTAGTCATATTCGCCTCTGTGGGTGCTGGTATGAATATTAATGCTATTTGTTATAGAGTTTAAGTATTAAAATAGTTTACTTATAAAATAGTTCACCTATAAAAAAAGGATCCTAATAAGTTAGGATCCTTTTTTTTGAATAAGTTTATTTCTAATTAATAGCCTCTCACATTTTTTCCTTCCACATAATTTTTAAAGGCCTTATTACAAACCTTATTACCACCAGGTGTGGGATAGTTGCCTGTGAAATACCAGTCGCCGGTATTCGTTGGGCAACAGTCATGTAAATCCTCAATGGTTTGATAAATGACTTCAACAGGTATTTTAATATTTTCAGGAGTAATTAACTGCGCAATTTTATCTGAAATTTCTTCAGGAGTAAAAGGTTTGTATAATTGACGCACCACATTTTCAGTATGTAGTTCATTACTTGCCTCTAAAGCCATAATTTTTTGATAGGTCTCGTCTATAATATTCGTCATCCCCTTCTCATTTAGTAATGCTATCACTGCTCTAAAGGCAATGAAATCGTTCATCTTACTCATGTCAATGCCGTAACAGTCGGGGTATCTAATTTGTGGGGCAGAAGAGACAACAATAATTTTTTTAGGCCCTAAGCGAGACAGCATTCTTATAATACTTTCTTTCAAAGTGGTGCCCCTTACAATACTATCGTCAATAATGACCAAGGTATCTTCATCCTTGCGTACAGTGCCATATGTAATATCATATACGTGCTGCACCATCTCGTTTCTGTTGGTATCCTCGGTAATAAAAGTGCGTAATTTTACATCCTTAATCGCAATTTTTTCTTGTCTAATTTTACGATTAATCATGGCTTCCAGTTTTTCTGGATCCACTTCGCTACCCCAACTTAAAATTCTTTCAACTTTAATTTTATTGAGGTATGTTTCCATTCCTTTTACTAAGCCATAAAAGGCTACTTCAGCCGTATTAGGGATATAAGAGAAAATAGTATTTTTTAAATCATTGTCAATGCGCTCTAAAACAATTTTACTCAAATGATTCCCTAAGGCAATTCGTTCTCTATAAATTTTTTCATCACTACCTCTAGAAAAATAAATACGCTCAAAAGAACAAGCGCGTCTTTCTTTAGGTTCAATAATTTGTTCAATTTTGTAATTGCCTTCGTCGTCTACTAGTAAGGCTTGACCTGGCATAAGTTCCAGCACTTCATTTTCAGCTACATTAAAAGTAGTTCTAATAGCCGCTCTCTCACTGGCTGCTACAATTACTTCGTCGTCGATATAATAATAGGCAGGACGAATACCATGAGCATCTCTTAAAATAAAACTATGGCCATTGCCTACCAAACCACCCACCGTAAAGCCTCCGTCAAATAAAGGAACAGCCTTCTTTAAAACATCTACAATATTGGGATTATTGGGATTAATAGACTCTTCATTGGTTAAAAAATGATGAATTACTTCCATCATGGCTGCTAAATCGCTTTGTTTTTCAAAAGGGCCTGGGTCTAACTTTATTTTTTCAAATAATTCATCCGTGTTGACTAAATTAAAATTACCTGCCAAGGCTAAGTTTTTACCTGGCACTAAATTGCGCTTAATAAAAGGATGACAAAATTCGAGATTATTTTTTCCCTGTGTACCATAACGCAAATGCCCCAATAAAATTTCACCCATAAAAGGCAAATGCCCCTTCATTAAACCAGGATGCTTGGCAATATCTGGTTGAAACTTTTCAAGCTCTTGAATTTCTAAACCAATTTTATAAAATAAATCGGCAATAGGTTGCTGTGCATTACTGCGTAATCGATATAAAAAAGGATTTCCTGGTTCAATATTTAATTTAAGTGTAGCTATACCCGCACCGTCTTGTCCACGATTGTGCTGTTTTTCCATCAAGAGGTATAGTTTGTTTAATCCGTAGGTAACCGACCCCCTTTTTTGAAGATAATAAGAAAGAGGTTTTCTAAGTCGAATATAGGCTAGCCCACATTCGTGTTTGATTTCGTCGCTCATGATGGAGTTTAAGGAGTCCCAAATTTACAATAGTTAGCTATTGTATACTAGTAAAGAAGTAAAAAAATTTCTAAGCTCCCGTAGTAAAGTGAGGAATTTCAATAAGTAGTAGGTCGGAGCCGGCTGACGCATCAATTTGGACCGCTTCTACCCCTGAAATGCCTACTGCATCTCTGCGCCCTAAGACTTGGCCGCCCACTGTGCAAGTTCCTTCAATACAGATGGCAAATAGGCCCTGACCGGCCTGGTGCATAGAATAATTAGTAGAAAAAGGCTTCTTAAAATGGCCCAATGACAACCAGGCATCTTGGTTGATAAATAAGGTATCGGGTTCATTGGGTGAAACCACGGTAAGTAGTTGATCTACCCTGCCCTCAGGTAGAAAAGATTTTTGATCATATCTAGGAGTGATATTTCTTTCTTTGGGAAAGATCCATATTTGGAATAACTCTACCCTTTTATCTTTATTGGGATTGACTTCACTATGTTGAATGCCCGAGCCTGCACTCATTATTTGCACATCATGCTCTTTAATAATACAATCTCTGCCCGTACTATCTCTGTGGTGTAAATCGCCAAATAAAGGAATGGTAATAATTTCCATATTGTCATGCGGATGGGTACCGAATCCCATACCTGCATCAATTTTATCATCATTTAAAACACGCAGTGCTCCAAAATGAATTTTAGTGGGGTCATGATATTGTCCGAAACTAAAACTATGGTAAGTGTCTAGCCAATCAAATTGAACATGGCCTCTTTCATTCGCTGGATAAAAAATAGATGACATATTGGTAAGTATAATTAAAATACTTTTTCTTTCACAATCTGGTTGGCTACTTTAGTCCAATCAGTTAATTCTACACAACCCTGAAAACTATCGTCAATAAAAACATAATAATTAGGTACATGCTCTTTAAACCATGTCTCCATTGATTTTGCTTTCTTTTCTTCTAAGGCACGTTGTGCTACTTTATTATAATCCTCTTTTAAATTTTCTCTATGAGGCGTAGTGCGTTCTTTAAAATAAATAAGTCTCACTGTTTTTCTACCACGATCGTCTAAGTATACCTGAGGGGCTGATATATCACCTGGCTTCATGTTTTGCATAAGCACTACCATGTCTTTGTCTAATTGATCAATGTTTACATAAGTAGAACCATCACGGCTTGTTACTGCACCACCGCTAAATTTACTGCCATCATCATCGCTATGTTTATTCACTGCCTCTCCAAAACTGGTTCTACCAGCCATAATTTCTTTTCTAACGCTGTCTAAGAAAACTTTTGTTTCAACAATTTCATCATTGGTGATAGGAGGAATACGTAAAATATGTTTTACCACGGCCTCATCACCCGATCTTGAAATAAGTTGAATAATATGATAGCCAAATTTAGATTTAATAGGGGCAGAAATTTGTCCTTCTTTCAAACGGAAAGAACCCGCCATAAAGGCTGGATCAAAATTCTTCTCATTACGGTTCAAGTTAAATAGACCTAAATTTTCTTTGGCACTAGGGTCTTCAGAATATAATTTAACTAATTGATCAAATTTATTAGCACCTGATTCAATTTGTTTTCTGTACTCCAACATTTGCTTAATCACATATTCTTCTACATCCCTATTGGCCTTAGGATGCATTACTAATTCTGTTACCTGCACTTCACTTTCATATAAAGGCAAGCTGTCGGTAGGTATTTTATTGTAGTAATTTCTTACTTCTGTAGGAGTGATCTTAATTTTTTCTACAATTTTAGCCTGCATTTCATCGGCTAACTTTTGCTCTTTAATTAAAATACGAAAATCCTCTTTTAATTGAAAAACTGAACGGCCTGCAACTTCTTCTAACACTTCTTTTGAACCAAATTGTTGAATGAAATTACGAATACGGCTTTCCATAGCTACTTCTACTTCGTCTTCTGTAACATTGATAGAATCTTTCTGCGCTTGTAATACTAATGACTTACGAATTAATTGCCCTTCTATCATTTTACACTCTGTAGGAATAACAACATTGTCCTGACCTTGTGCTTGACGTTTAAAATCGCTGATGGCATTATCTACATCCGATTTTAAAATAAATTTATCACCAACAGTGGCCACAATTTTATCTGCTAATACTTTTTTTACTTGTGCCTTCGCTGAAAAGCAAAGCGTCAAGAAAAATAAAGAAAATGCAAGGCTAATTAATTTCATCAATTTTTTATTAGGGTGTAAAGGTCAGTGGCTTGGGTGGTTTTCCCAAACCGCAAATCTTAATTTTTTTATAAAGTACGTTTCACTTCCTCTTCTTCAAAGGCCTCTACTATATCGCCCACTTTAAGGTCAATGAAGTTTTTAATAGTTAAACCACACTCCATATTCGATACTACATCCTTCACATCGTCTTTGAAACGCTTTAAACTACCCAATTCAGCACTTTGGCCTTCCCCTTTAGGATACTCCACAATACCGTCACGGATAATTCTAATTTTACTATTTCTACTTAATTTACCATCCAATACAAAACATCCAGCCACGGTAGCCTTATCAAATTTGTATACTTCTCTCACTTCTACGTTGGCCACAATTTTCTCTTGTATTTTCGGCTCCAACATACCTTCCATCGCGCTCTTAATTTCGTCAATAGCGTTGTAGATAATAGAGTACAATTTAATTTCCACCCCTTCTGTTTCTGCCAATTTATTGGCTTGCATAGAAGGTCTTACGTTAAATCCAATGATAATGGCATCAGAGGCAGCAGAAAGTAATACGTCCGATTCAGAAATTTGACCTACTCCTTTTAAGATAACTCTAATGGCAATTTCTTCCGTAGATAATTTTTGTAATGAATCACTTAAGGCTTCTACAGAACCATCCACATCACCTTTAATGATAATGTTTAATTCTTTAAAGTTACCTAAGGCTAAACGACGTCCAATTTCATCTAGTGTAATATGCTTTCTAGTTCTTAAACCTTGCTCTCTTAATAATTGAGCACGCTTCGTCGCTAATTCTTTTGCTTCTGCTTCATCTTCGAATACTTTAAATTTCTCACCTGCTTGTGGTGCACCATTTAAACCTAAGATAACCACTGGCGTAGAAGGTGGTGCTACTTCAATACGTTGGTTACGCTCATTGAACATGGCCTTTACTCTACCATAGAACTGACCAGATAAAATTAAATCACCTTGTCTTAAAGTTCCATTCTGTACTAATATCGTAGCAACATATCCACGTCCTTTATCTAAAGAGGCTTCAATAATACTTCCAGAACCTTCTCTATTCGGGTTGGCTTTTAAATCTAATAAATCAGACTCTAAAATAACTTTCTCTAATAAAGTATCTACATTTAAACCTTGTTTAGCAGATAATTCTTGGTTTTGGAATTTACCACCCCAAGCTTCTACTAAAATATTCATTTGAGATAATTGCTCATATATTTTTTGGGGATTCGCGCCATCTTTATCAATTTTATTCACCGCAAAAATCATAGGTACATTCGCAGCTTGTGCGTGACTAATGGCTTCCTTGGTTTGTGGCATCACCGCATCATCGGCAGCTACCACAATAATAGCGATATCGGTAACTTTCGCACCACGCGCACGCATGGCCGTAAAGGCTTCGTGACCTGGTGTATCTAAGAAAGTAATGGCTTTACCATTGGGCAAAGTCACTTCATAAGCACCAATATGTTGTGTAATACCTCCTGCCTCACCAGCCACCACATTGGCATTACGTATATAATCTAGTAAAGATGTTTTACCATGGTCAACGTGACCCATAATAGTTACAATAGGAGGACGCTCAACCAAGTTGGCTAAATCATCTGCTTCTTCTTCTTCATCCATTTCTTCAACGTCTTCTAATCCCACAAATTCTACTTCAAAACCAAATTCACTTGCCACTAATTCTATAACCTCTGCATCTAAACGTTGGTTAATAGAAACCATGATACCCAAGTTCATACACTTGCTAATAATATCTGCAAAACTTACATCCATCAAACTTGACAACTCACTCACCGTTACAAACTCTGTAACTTGTAATTTATTATCTGTGATTTCATTGGTTTCATTTTCTGCAGCTTCTTCTCTTTTAGCACGTCTATATTTTGACTTCAAACTTTTTCCTCTTCCACCTGCGCCTGCTAATTTTGCTTGCGTTTCTTTAATCTTATCTTGAATGGCTTTTTGACCAATTTCTTTTTGTTCTGCTGTTTGAGGTGCATTTCTATTGCCACCTGGTCTTGCACCACCACCCGGTCTGTTTCCACCACCTTGGCCTTGGTATCCACCACCCGGTCTGTTTCCACCACCTTGGCCTTGGTATCCACCACCTGGTCTTTGACCTCCACCTTGCGCTTGGCCCTGACCACCACCACCTTGTTGTGGACCTTGAGAAGGAATACGTTTACGTTTACGTTTTTCCTCTTGGCTCATTGGCTTAGGACGTGTATCGCTGTTTATAGGTAAATCAATTTTACCCATTACTTTAGGACCTTCTAATTTTTTAGTAGCAATATTTTCAATTTTGCCATGCACATTTTCAGGAGAGATAGAATGGTCTACTGGAGCGCGTGTTTCTTTCACTGGCTTTGCAGCAGGCTCTTCTTTCTTCGCCGACTTTTTTGCAGGCGTTTCCTTTGCTGGTTTTTCAGCAGGCTCTTCTTTCTTTACAGGTTTTTTAGGTCGGGTAGAAGAATCTATTAAGGATAAATCAATCTTGTCAATTACTTTAGGCGACTCTACTTCAGGGGCATCAATTTTAACAGTAGCAGGTTTTTCTACTTCTTTTTCAGCAGCCTTGCTGGCTTTTACTTTTACTGCTGCATCAGCTGCTTTCACATCATCTTCAGCTGCTTTCGCTGCAGGCTTAGCTAGTTCAGGTTCAGCCACTACAGGCTTTTTCGCCTTGTCCTTATCGGCCACAGCATTTTTAGGTAACTCTACATGGTCTGCTTTATTTCTAGCTACTTTATCGCTTTGAAATTCAGCTTGTAGAGAATAATACTGATCCTCAGTTAATTTAGCTGTTGGCTTAAGGTCGTCTTTGGGAAAACCTTTTTTCACTAAGAATTCAATCAAGGTATCTTGACCGATGTTGAACTCTTTAGCAGCTGCTAACAATCTTGGTAGTTTCAATTCTGACATTCTGTTGTTTTTTGTCCCGTTAATTATTGACTAATTTTTCGGAACGATTCGCCTAATACAAATATACTTTCAAAAACCAAAGGTTATTCACCTTTATCAAACTCTTCTTGTAAGATTCGACGCACATCTGCAATCGTTTCTTTTTCTAAATCTGTTCTTTTTTCTAATTCTTCAGCACCTAGGTTCAATATGCTTCTTGCCGTATCGCAACCCACACGCTTAAATTCATCAATGATCCATGTTTCAATCTCATCGCTAAATTCATCTAAGTCAATATCAAATTCATCTACAATTTCTTCGTCTTCACGGTATACATCTAATTCATAACCGGTTAACTCGGAAGCTAATTTAATATTCACCCCTCTACGTCCAATGGCTAAAGAAACTTGATCTGCTTTTAAATACACTTCAGCATGCATTTTTTCAGCGTCAATATTCATGTAACTAATTTTAGAAGGCGTTAAAGAACGTTGAATTAATAATTGCGTATTGGTAGTGAAATTAATAACGTCAATATTTTCATTTTTCAATTCTCTTACGATACCATGAATACGACTTCCCTTCATACCTACACAAGCACCTACTGGATCAATTCTATCGTCGAACGATTCAACGGCTACTTTTGCACGCTCACCTGGCTCACGTACAATTTTCTTAATGGTGATTAAGCCATCAAAAATTTCAGGTACTTCTATTTCTAATAATTTTGCTAAGAATAAGGGGCTTGTTCTAGATAAGATAATCACTGGTGAATTATTTTTCATATCCACTCTAGCAATTACCGCTCTAATATTTTCTCCTTTCTTAAAAAAGTCTTGAGGAATTTGCTCCGACTTTGGAAGAATTAATTCATTGCCTTCTTCATCTAATAATAAAACTTCTTTTTTCCATACTTGATAAATTTCAGCATTCATTATATCGCCAATTCTATCAGAATATTTCTTCACTAAAGCATTTTTCTTCAAGTCATTGATACGAGAAGCCAATGTTTGCTTAGCCGCTAGTATGGCTCTTCTTCCGAAGTCCAAGATGTCTACTTCTTCTAATAAATCCTCTCCTACTTCATAATCGGGTTGAATTTTAATAGCTTCAGAATAAGATACTTCTTCTAAAGGATTATCTACATCATCATCGTCTCTAATTTGACGACGACGAATAATTTCCAAGTCACCTTTTTCAGCGTTTACGATAACGTCAAAATTTTCATCGCTACCATATTTTTTTCTCAATAAGGTTTTGAAAACGTCTTCCACCACTTTCATCATGGTAGGACGGTCAATGCTTTCTGCGTCTTTAAACTCCTGAAAGGCTTCAATTAAATTTATACTTGCCATAACATAATTTTTTTTCAAGCTTCTTGCTTGATGATTTGTTTGTTAAAATTGAACTTGAACGATTGTTGTTTTTATTTGATCAAAAGGAATTAATAAAGTTTGCACTGCTGCTTTTTTACCTTTCCCTTCTGTCCATTCTATTAATATATCTTTTTCTGTTACTTCTTTTAAAATGCCTTCTTTAATGCTTTCATCTAAAAAGGTTACTTCCACCTTGCGACCCATATTTTTTACATACTGACGATTCAATACCAAAGGCTCGTCAATACCCGGTGAAGAAACCTCTAAAGAGAAATCGCCTTCTGGAAACCAGGCCGCTTCTTCCATAATGCGGTACAATTTCCTGTTGATGAAAGTGCATTTTTCAATAGGCAGGCCTTGGTCGCCGTCCAAGAATATTTTGATATTGTTGGTAGGCTTTACTTTCACCGAAACGCAGAAATAACTCGGCTCCTCTTTAAGAAGTTGTTCCAAAATTGGATTCACTAAGGCTATTATCTCGTTTGCTTGCATACTTAAAAAAGAAGAAGGGAACGATTTCGTTCCCTTCACATTTTCTTCTATTCTACGCCAAAGGTAATAAAACAGGATGAAATATCCCAAAATTATTGGCAAGGGCCTTATTTTTGCAGTATGACGAAGCTAATTTTATATGGATTCTTGATTTACTTTTTATACAAGGTAATCTTCCAGGTAGTAGTGCCAGTAAGCAAAGGGGTGAAGTCGGTGAGACAGAATATGGAGCAAATGCAGAAGCAACAGGCTGAAGCAGCTAGAAAGGCAAATAATACGCAGAATACAACATCGCCAACAGCCCATAAAGAGGCCCCAGTAGAGGCAGAATACATTGAATTTGAGGAAGTTAAGAAGAAGTAGCGCCTACAAATAGGCGGCGATATCCTTTTCCACCCTCATCCCCTCTTTTAAATGAAGTACTTTTAGTCCCACCGAGGCGGCCGCTATAATATTGGGCTCATTATCGTCTATAAATAGGGTTTCTGCTGGCAGCAAACCTTCTTTCTCTAAAATATAAGTAAAAGAAGCTGGGTCGGGTTTACGCATACCCATTTCATGAGAATAATAGGGCGTCTTAAATAGAGATACAAAAGGGTAATTAGCTACTTTGGTTTCAAACTCTGCTATAAAATGGTCGTGGTGAATTTGATTGGTGTTGGAATATAAAAAAGTATTGTACTTAGTATTGTTTTGCTTGATCCAGTCAATGCTATTTTTTCTAAAGCCCATTAATAAAGCGTTCCAAGCAAATTGAATTTGCTCATTGGTTAAAGGCAAATTCACTAAGGCTCTTACCCCATCATAAAACTCCTGTTCATTTACAAAGCCCATTTCCAAGTCTAAAAATAATTGATGCGATTTATTCAAAGTAAAATGCTTGTCCATACCTTCTATTCCAATGGATGCAAAAGCAGCATTCATTTTTTTAAAATCAATATCATATAAGACATTGCCTAAATCGAAGATTAAATTTTTAATAGCAGCCATTGATATGGGAATTTTTAAGAATAAATAGAGTGGTGAAGTTAAAGAAAGATTTTAATTAATTGTATATTTGAAAGATGAAACAAAGTCTTGCACATATTGCTGTGGTGGTTCGAGATTACGATGAAGCCATTGCTTATTATACCAATACATTAGGCTTTACTTTAATCGAAGACACTGTTTTATCTGAAACCAAAAGATGGGTCATGGTGCAACCAACAGGAGCAGAAAATGGCTGTATGTTACTTCTTGCCAAAGCAGCTACCCCTGAGCAAGAAAAGTTTATTGGTTATCAAACAGGAGGTCGTGTATTTTTATTTTTATACACCGATAATTTTGAAAGAGATTATCAAAATTATATTTCCAAAGGAGTTGAATTTACCATTGCACCTCATAAAGAAGAATATGGAATGGTAGCTGTATTCAAAGATATCTATGGAAATTTGTGGGACTTGATAGAGCCTTCGAAAAAATAAAATATTTTATTACTCTTATTTATCTCTCTAATTTACTACTCTAATTATTACGGCCTTTTCATGGCAGCAGCCATATGTTTACAAGCGGCGCCTCCCTTGCTAAGTTCCGCATGAATACTCGCTTTAGAAGCCTCATCTCTATTCTGACTTAATTTAAAAACATGTTGTAAATCACTTACTAGTATATCAAAAGAATAAATGGCTTTCATGTTTTGCTCCATGTATTCAGCCGATAAATTTTTTACTTGCGTAGGCGAATTCGCATCTTTTTCAAAATGCAGGGTAAGCTTTTCTAATAAATTATATAAATGCTCTTCATCTTTAATTTCTAAACTGCCTTTGGCTTGCACCGACTGGTAATTCCAAGTACTTCCCATATTTTTGGTGGTATACCAATTGGCACTCACAAAGGCCGATGGACCAGAAAAAATAACTAATACTTTATTGTTATTTTCAAAGGCAATGGTATGTTCTTGCTTGCGCATAACATGTCCACTAATAATAATTTTATCATTCTCTATAGTTAATAAAACAGGCACCTGTGTAGCCACTGGAAAGCCTTCAGCATCAACGCCACATATAGTAACAAAAGGGTTTGCTTGCATAAATTCCAATACTTCTTGATGGTCCTTAGCTTTGAAATGTGGAATATTGTACATAGCTGTTTTTTTTTATTTATTTAATTACTTAGTTCGTTTATTTTACTTACTCAAGGTATAAATATATTTCTACTTAAATATTAAATGGGAAGCTCGGTGGTTATTTTAATTTCATCCATTACAAATAAACTATTAATATGCGCCACCATGGGAAGCACGGCTAATCTTTCTTGATAAAATTTATTATACGATTCAACATCCTTAGTGACCAATTTTAAATAATAATCAAAACTACCCGATACCAAACTACAAGAAGTTATTTCTGGAAACTGTGCAATGGTTTTTTCAAATTCAGAAAAATGGGAACGGGTTTGTTTATCTAAAGTTACTTGGCAGTGCACCACTAAACCAAGGTCTAATTTTTTTCTGTCCAGCAGGGTAACATAATTTAAAATATAGCCTTCTTCTTCTAGTCTTTTAATACGGTCATGCGTGGGGCTAAGGGATAAGTTTATGGCAGCGCTAATGTCTTTTAGCTTCGCTAGGGCATCCTTTTGTAGGATTTTTAAAATAGACTTATCAATAGGGTCAAGTGCCATAGAGAAATAATTTCTGTTTTTGCTTTAATTTCAAGTGTAAATAACGTTATTTTATGCTATTTATCCAAAATTACAAGATATTTTACTGAATATTTTCATTATTAAATGAATATTTTCTTTTAATGGATATTTGTACAGAAATAAAAACAAAATATCATGGTTATTGGAGTTCCTAAAGAAATTAAGATTCAAGAGTATAGAGTGGGTTTAACACCAGAAGGTGTGGATGCACTTACAAGACAAGGTCATACAGTGAATGTTGAAACCAAGGCAGGTCTTGGATCAGGATTTTCTGACGAGGCTTATATAAAAGCGGGTGCCACTATTTTAGCGACTGCTAAAGAAGTATACACTACCAGTGAAATGATTATTAAAGTAAAAGAGCCACTTGCTGCGGAATTTCCATTCATTAAACCAGGTCAAATTTTATTTACTTATTTCCACTTTGCAGCTTCTAAAGAATTAACAGATGCGATGATGAAATCATCTGCAGTTTGTATCGCTTATGAAACCGTTGAATTACCAGACGGTTCATTGCCCTTATTAGTTCCTATGTCGGAAGTGGCAGGAAGAATGGCTGTGAATGTGGGTGCTTATTATTTAGGTAAACCATTTGGCGGAAAAGGAAAATTATTAGGCGGTGTGCCAGGTGTGAAACCAGCTGAGGTATTAATTATTGGTGGTGGTATTGTGGGAACACAGGCCGCTAAAATGGCTGCAGGTTTAGGTGCCAATGTAACTATTATGGATACCAACTTAACAAGACTAAGATATTTATCGGATGTGATGCCAGCGAATGTAGTTACTCAATATTCTACCTTAATGGCAATTCAAGAAAAATTACCAACTGTTGATTTAGTAATAGGTGCAGTATTATTGCATGGTGCCAAGGCGCCGCATTTAATTAAGAAAGTAGATTTAGCTTTAATGGAAGCAGGCACCGTAGTGGTGGATGTAGCGGTGGACCAAGGAGGTTGTATTGAAACTTGCAAACCAACTACGCATGAAAACCCTGTGTACATGGAGCAAAATATTTTGCATTACTGTGTAGCCAATATGCCAGGAGCAGTTCCACAAACTTCTACACGCGCACTTACACAAGCTACTTTGCCTTATGCTATTGCTATTGCCAACAAAGGATGGGAGAAAGCCTGTGTGGAAAATACAGCTTTAGCAAAAGGATTAAACATTAAAGCAGGAAAAATTTTACATAAAGGCGTAGCCGACGCTTATAACGCATAGTATTCATATGGGTTTGAGAATAGAAAGCCTGGTCCTTCAAAAGACTGGGCTTTTTTATGTATTAAAAAGAAAGTAATTTTGAATTAACTATTTCGATATGAAGCTTATGAAAAATATTTTAGTCTTATGTACAGGCAATAGTTGCAGAAGTCAAATTGCGCAAGGGTTTTTAGCTAGCATGACTGCAGGTAAAGCCCATGTATATTCTGCAGGTGTGGAAACGCATGGTGTTAACCCAAGAGCCATTGCTACCATGAAAGAAATTGGTATTGATATCTCCAATCATACTTCTAATAATATCACTGAATACTTTGGTATTGATTTTGATTATGTAATTACCGTATGTGATAATGCTAAAGAACGCTGCCCTTATTTTCCTACCAAGGCCATTAAATTACATTATAATTTTCCAGACCCCGCCAAGGCTGTTGGTACAGAAGAGCAAATTAATGAACAGTTTAGAGCAGTAAGAAGTTTAATTAAAGATTACTGCAAAAAATTTGTAGAAGAGTATATAAACCAATAAGAAAAATATATAAAGTAGAATAATTAAATTAATTATTCTTGGCTCCATTATCTATCCAACAAAGAATGGCGTTTTTATCGGTGATAGCTAAGGTTTTATCCTTAGGCATTCTGCCTGTAGAAATAGATGCTCTAATTTGGCTTGCATTATCATGTACTACTTGAAAATTATTTAAGGCAGCTGCATTAGGTCCATCATGGCAACCACTCAAATTACAAGTGCTGTTAAATAAGGGTAGTATAGTTTTACTAAAACTTGTATTGGGATCACAACTAGCAACAACAGGAGCTGTATCAGTAGCAGCATTTTTTGAGCAAGCAACTACCACCATAATAAATGTGATTGCGAATAAATAAACTTGATAAGATTTAATTTTCATAGCGATATATTTAATTTGAAAAAAAAGCGTCCCGTATTTTCGGGACGCTTTTGTATATATGATCTAACAATTTTTTAAATACTAGCTTATTTCCATATTGTCCAACCTTTCCACCAAGTTTGATTCACACCTGAAGGTGCAACCGCTCCTCTAAATGTAGCTGTTTTATCAAAGAAAGCATTTTGCAATTTAGAGTCAGAGAAATCTCCATTTATTTTATAGTCTAATGAAGTATTCAAACCTAAGATACCATAAGTTGCACTTAAACTTCCTGAAGTTGCAGGACCAGCACTTGCATATGGAGTAAAGTCAGGGTTGGTATAGTTAAACGGTTGAATGATTTTCATGATATTCGCGTCTGCAGAACTTAATATAGTGTTATTGTAAGAAGCGGTAGAGAATACAGCTAATAAATCAGCATCTGTTTTATTAGTACTTGCACCTGATTTACCAATATAAACTAAATCAACAGTATTACCTGCTAAGGTTACATTCTTTAATCTAACAATACTATCTGTTAAATTCTTATAAGTAGAACCATTGGTAGTTACTTTAGACTCGTCTATAGTGATACCTCTTGGCCATCCTGCAATAATTGAATTTTGGATAGAAATACCAGAGTTTCTTCTAATTTGAGCACCCGCATAGAACAAGCTATTGCCTTTTCCATAAACAGGGTGAATTCTTGGTCCAATAGCAGTCATATTTGAAAATACAGCAGTCGTTTTTGGAGAGAAATCAGAACCATTACCATCGTTATCAGATTCAAATGCTTCTGAGTTAGAGATATCAGCAATAAGAGAATCTCTTAAAGCAATACCAAACTGAACGTTTCCAGAAAAACCAAAGTCAGTATCAAAATCATCATCTTGTGTTTTATAAGCAATTAAGTACTTACAGTTTACAGTACCACCAAACCACTCGTAAGCATCATCTTTTGCATAAGTAACTTGGATATGGTCAATAGTTGTACCATTACCCACACCAGCAAATGTTAAACTATTCAACTCATTATCTGGTTGGTAAGCATAACCTGCATATTCAATTCTTACATATTGTAAAATACCACTATTGTCTGCATCATTCCCTGTTGGAAAATCTGGATCACCAGAGCCTGCTAAACCATATCCTACTGTAGCATCATTTACACCACCTTCTACAGAAGTTAAGCCTTTATAAGATGTTCCTTTCCAAGTTAAAGATTGGTTTACAGAAGCTGTACCTAATAATACGATACCACCCCAGTCTCCTGAAGCAGGATTTGCTTGAGCAGAAGTAAATACGATAGGTTTATCAGCAGTACCTTTTGCAACTAATTTAGCGCCGCGGCAAATAATTAATGCAGCCACATCAGTACCTGATTTACCTTGTACTTTAGCACCTGCTTCTACTGTAACTGTAACACCCTTGGTTACATATACAAGACCAGAAAGATAGTTTACATCTTTTGCAAGTAAAGTAGTGTCTTTTGTAATTTTACCTGATAAGGTAACGGTATTCGATACCACACCTACAGGAGTAACTTCCTTCGTTACGACGAAGATTTCTTTTTCGCCATCTGTTTCAATCTTTCTGCAACCAGTTACGGCTAAAAAAGCTAGAGATAAAATAAATAATTGTTTCATTGTTGTTGTATTTAAAAAAAGTTTTTGATTTAGTTTATTATAAAGAGTAATTAAGTGTTACGCCATAAGTAGTACCAAATTTTCTAGATAAACGAAGACCGTCAGTTGCTTTATCGTAATTAGTATTGCTCGTATTATTTTGATAGAAAATTTGTCTTTGATTTAAGATATCGGCAATAGTGAATTTAATTTCTGCTTTATTGTTAGAGAACTTCTTACTTATTTGGAAATCAATTAAGGCTCTTGGATTTTCATATACATCTGGAGAACCAGCACCAGCTTGAATATCTCCCACCAAGTAAATACGCTTACCAATTTGATTCACTAAGGCAGTCATATTAAAGCCTTTTTCTACTACATCGTACAATAAACCTGCATTTATTAAATAAGGTGATTGACCTTGTAAGGCTCTGCTTACACCAATATTCGCATCTTCTACTTTAGAATTAATATAAGACCCATTTGCATTAAACGTAAAGCGCTTGCTTAATTTTTTTCTACCTTCTACTTCAAAACCAAAGGCGGTTGCTTTAGCAGCATTTTGAAAAGAGAATAAGCTAGATCCACCAGAACCTTCTTGATAAATACTTTCAATAGGGTTTTCGAAATTCTTAAAGAATATGCCGAATGTAAACATTTCACCTGCAGATGGATATAATTCATATCTAAAATCTGTATTGGTAATTTTAGTTCTTTTTAACCCTGGATTACCTGTAACAGAAGCGTTTAATTCGAAATCATAAATACTTAAAGCAGACAACTCTCTTAATTCAGGTCTAATAACAGTTTGAGATCCAGTAACTCTTAAGTTGGCCTTATCAGTTAATTTAATAGTTGCGTTTATACCTGGCAAGTAGTCTGTTACTTTAGAATAAGTATGTCTTGGATCCCACTTCTTAACAGATCCTACTAATTGATCAAAGTCTTCTACTCTTAAACCCCAAACAACTCTTAATCCATCAGATAATTTATTGTCGAACTGTACATAACCAGCATTTAAAATAGTGTTGGCTAAATATCTAAAGTTTCTATTTTGAATAGAGTTGAAAGCAAATTTATTATCGTAGCCATTACCATAGTTTTCAGGTACGAAAGCCGACTCTGCAGGAAGTAATCTTAAAGCAAGATTATCTATAGGCATGGTGATAGCAAATAATTGAGCATCATATAAACGGTCTTTCACCTGAATCATATATCCCGCTTTCACTGTATTTTGTTGATTTAATTTAAAAGTTAAATCACCACCACCAGTATAGATATAGTCGTTAAGTGTTTGGAAAACACGACTACCAGATTGTTGAGATAATGTATTTGAAATGTTTAGTACATAAGGGTCATTACCTGCAATATTCTTAGTATACAATATTCTTCTTTGGTCAGGACTATAGCTATCTAAAATAGTAAAGGCACCATACCAATTGAACTTTAATTTGTTAGACAAACTATGTTCACCGTTTAATTGATTGGTAAAAAATACGTTTTGGTTAAATACAAACTCATTACCTTTTACTAATTGCTGTCTATCATAAACAGTTCCAGCTCTTTGGGTAAAGTCGTTAGTTGTTTTAATATTTGCGATAGCTTTATAACTAATCTTATTTAATGGATTTAAAAAGATAGATAATCCCGCAATGGCTCCTACGTTAACATCATTAATATACTTCTTGTCGTTAAGTGCTACATAAGGAGAGAAGCCTACATTCGATAACTGGTTTTGATTATTCGTGTTATCTTGGTATTTATAAGCATTAGCATAACTAACACCAAATATTCCACCAATTTTCTTACCCCACAATGTTCCAGCAAAACCACCATTCATTTGTAAACTTAAATTAGGTTTAGCAGTAGTGCTTACTGGAGCCCAATTACTTGACATTGATTTACCTAAAGCTGTTTTGGAAGCCATACTAGATGTATCAAAACTAGACTTAGTTGTATAGCCAGCAGGTAAAGATCTTGTTCCATCATCCACACCATACCAGTCTGTTTTACCACCTTTGTCTTTTAAGAAATCTTTACCAGTAATTAAACTATTGGCGCTTGTTCCAATTTGAACATTGAAGAAATTCTTAGAAGGTACATCCTTTGTATTTACTTGAATTAATCCACCCGCCCACTCACCTGGTAATTCAGGAACGAATGCTTTATTAATAATAATATTGTCAATAATTTGAGAAGGGAATAAATCAAATGAGAAAGTTTTACGATCAGGCTCGGTGCTTGTTAATAAAATACCATTTAACATAGCTTGGTTATATCTATCAGCCAAACCTCTTACAATAATATATTTACCTTCTTGAATCGAAGTTCCTGAAGTTCTTTTTAAAATTTCTGCTGTATTACGATCTGGACTTCTTTTAATAGACTCTGCTGAAATAACAGAAGCGACTGTATTGGTATTCTTTTGAAAAGAAATTAAGGCGTTGTCAGTAGCACCTTTGTTAGAAGATCTATTAGCAGAAACGGTTACGTCTGCTAATTTTGAGTTAGCTTCTTCTAATAATATATCTACTACTAAATCTTCACCAGCAGTAGTTGCTTTAATATCTTGAACTGTTTTGTTTTTATATCCTACATAAGTTAAAACTAAAGTATAGTTCTTTGCTACATCAATACTAAAACTATATCTTCCTTCAATATCTGTTTTAGAAACCTGTGTTTTGTCTGATTTTAAAGTAAGAGAAACACTAGCAAGCGCTTCGTTTTTAACACTAGTAATCTTACCAGTTAATTTAGCTTTTTGAGCTTGAGATATAGATGCAATTGCGATAAATCCAATGAGTATTAATAACCTTTTCACAGTATAAATATTTATACCGCAAATATTAGACTTCAATGTTACCGGAATGTTACCTCAATGTGAACTTAATATTATCTCTAAGAAAATAATCAGTAAAACTAAATATTACATAAACTATTGAAAATCAATGGTAATAATGGTATCAGGGCCTGACAATGACAAACCGTGTGTATCAATTAAAACTCCGTTTTGCCTAATACTAAATGGAAGGTTTGAAACAGTACCCATAATGCCTACATTTTTAACCTTGAAATTGCCAGGAATAAACAAACCGCTTTGGTTTCTTGCTTTCATTAAATGCACATATACATGTTTGGCGTCTTGAGTAGTCACACCCCATAATTGAGGACTTAAAGGACCCCCTCTTGTACCATAAATACTAGCTCCATATTTTTTAACCCATTTACCTACTAAGGCTAGCGTATCTCTACATTCTGCTTGTATTTCTCCGTTGGCCATGGGCCCTACATTCAATAATAAATTTGAATTGCGACCAGCAGCACCCACTAAGGTTTGAATAATATTTGTATAAGACTTATAATTGCGATCGTTGATTTTGAAACCCCAAGAATCATTCATGGTAATACAAGACTCCAAAGGCAAGGCAGAAGCTGTTTGAAAACTTAAGCCTGAAGAATTTTGTCCAGGTAAGTCCTGTTCAAACATTTGAAAGTCTTCACCAGGTATAGGATCTAAATGATGATTATTTCCAATCATACATGCAGGTTGTAGTTTATGAATTAAACTATAAATTTCATTGTATTTCCAATCAATGCGAGAGCTTCTGTCTTTGGAACCTTCTGGATTGGTTTGATCCCAATGACCATCAAACCAAATACAAGATATATCTCCATAATTAGTAAGTAGCTCTGTTAATTGGCCCTTCATGAACTTTAAATAAGCATCGTAATTACTCTTTGCAGTTCTTCCCGATTTTTTTCCTGTTCTACCTGTTTCATAAGGGTAGTCGTCTCTAGTCCAATCCAATAAAGAATAATAAAACCCTAATTTAATGCCTTGCTTTTTACATTCTGCAGCTAGTAGCTTTAAAGGATCTTGTTTATAATGTGTGTTGGTAATTTTCCAATCCGATTGTTTGGTATCCCAATTAGAAAAGCCATCATGATGTCTTGTAATAAGTACAATGTATTTCATGCCTGCGTTCTTCGCCGTGCTTACCCATTTAGCCGCATCAAAATCAACTGGGTTAAATACTTTAGTTAATTTTTTATAATCGTCTTTATTAATTTCTTTATTGTTCATGACCCATTCACCATCGCCCAGTGCACTGAAAGCGCCCCAGTGTATAAACATACCAAACTTATTGTCTTGAAAACTTGTTCTTGCAGCAATATTTGCTTTAGTAGGCGTATAGGTTTGCGCTTGAGCCGACAAAATAAATAGACATAGAATGGATAAAAAATAATTTTTCATAATTGAAAATTAAAAGAATAAAAAAATTGTTAAAAATATTGTCAAATAAATATTGTCGAAAGAATGTTACAGTTGCAATAACATTTTTGAATGGCTTTTTAATCTAAATGAAAAACGCTGTGTAAGTCGCTAGTGCCTTTAAAATTTACATTTAAATCTTTTATGATGCCATCTTTTACATCATATACCCAACCATGCAAATGCAAAGGCTGTTCTCTTTTCCATGCATTTTGAACAATGGAAGTTTTTCCTAAATCTTGTACTTGTTCAATGACATTTAATTCCACTAATCTATCTGCTCTTTGTTTTTTATCTTTTATGCCGTCTAATTCTTTAAAGTGAATTCGATATACATCTTTGATATGTCTTAACCAGTTATCAATTAATCCAAACTGCTTGTTTTCCATGGCAGCTAAAACTCCTCCACAACCATAGTGACCACAAACTATAATATGTTTTACTTTCAACACTTCTACTGCATAAGAAAGTACACTTAGCATATTCATATCGCTATGAATAACCATGTTGGCAATATTGCGATGCACAAAAATATCACCAGGCGATGTGCCAGTAATTTGATTCGCAGGTACACGGCTATCTGAACAACCAATCCATAAGTATTCCGGGTTTTGACTATTCGCCAATTTCTCAAAATAAACAGGGTCAATGGCTAATTGGTCTGCCACCCACTTTTTATTGTTTTCTAGTAGTTTCTTATATGATTTTTCCATACAGGTTAAAATTAGGTAATATTTTGGATTTTGTTTGAAGTTTAAACAGCAATTACCTAGCCCTTTATGCTATTTAACTTAATTTTATTACATGAATATACTTGTTGAAATAATGGGCTGGATAGCCTCCGTATTAATTGTAGGATCCTATGCGCTCAATATTACAGGCAGGCTTGCGGCCACTAGTAGAATATATGTTTTAGCCAATTTTATTGGAGGCATATTTTTTATTGCAAATACCTACTACCATCAGGCCTACCCCTCCATGCTAGTAAATATTATTTGGGTAATTATTGCTATTGTAATGCTTACAAAAAAAGATAAACAAAAAGGAAATGACAATAATATATAATGATAGAATTAAATGTTTTACTAATTAAATAGCCAAGGGAATTAGTTCATACGCTAATGCAAATGAAAAATATAAATACAAGTTTTTTTTGTATGCTGAAATGGCTAGCCATTACTATTTTAACGGCAAGTATAGTAGGTTCAGCTACTGCATGGTTTTTGATAGCCTTGGACTTTGTTACCATTTGGCGTACCGACCATATTTGGGTAGTGAATTTCTTGCCCTTAATGGGATTAGGTATTGGTCTTGCTTACCATTATTATGGCGGTGAAACTAAAAAAGGAAATAACTTAATTATAGAAACGCACCAAGCTGCAGAAGCTATTAGTACGCAAGCTTCGCAAACAGATGAGAAGCTGAAACCCATTCCCTTTCTAATGGCGCCTCTTGTTTTGATAAGTACTCTACTTACACATATTGGAGGAGGCTCTGCAGGTAGAGAAGGCACTGCGGTGCAAATGGGTGGCGCTATTGCAGATCAATTAACAAATGTATTTAAATTAAATGCTGCTGAAAGAAAAACTATACTCATAATGGGAGTGAGTGCAGGTTTTGCTGCTGTATTTGGAACGCCTTGGGCTGCTGCGGTGTTTGCTTTAGAAATTATGAGTTTTAAAAAAATAAAATTTGAAAATATAATTCCAAGTTTTTTAGCAGCCTTTGGTGCGCATTATATTTGTTTAGCTTGGCAGGTAAAACATACTGTCTATACTATTAGCATTATACCTGGTATTAGATTAAGCAGTTTAAGTTGGACCATACTTGCAGGACTTATTTTTGGGCTAGCTGCTTTTCTATTTATTTATATTGGTAAAATTTTTGAAGGTTTATTTTCAAAAATAAAATTTGCACCATTGCGTCCGTTTATTGGAGGTGTCATAATTGCTTTATTTATTGTACTGTTTCGCAATACAAAATATATTGGATTAGGTATTCCTTCTATTGTAGATGCCTTTATGACTCCTGCTGGCCATTTTGATTTTGCATTAAAGTTATTATTAACCAGCTTTACTTTAAGCGCAGGCTTTAAGGGTGGTGAAGTAACACCCTTATTTTTTATAGGGGCTAGCTTGGGAAATATACTTATTTGGTTTATTCCACTACCTATGGCCCTTTTGGCTGGAATGGGCTTTGTGGCTGTATTTGCGGGGGCTACGCATTGTGTCATTGCCTCCATTATTATGGGTATGGAGCTATTTGGAATACAAGCTGGTATTTATGTGGGACTTGCAAGTATGGTAGCTTATTTTGCTTCTGGAATGAATGGTATTTATAGTGCTAAATTTAAAATTGGCGCCAAATATGATTTATATAATTTTATAACTAAGACTAAAGAGCTATAAAAGAATTGAACGCAAATAAAAATCAAATAAGTAAAGATTAAAAAAAAATACAATGGTTGAAATAGTGCGTGTAACGAATGATACAGAAATTGAAGGCATTCGTTTATTACAAAAAGAGAATTTAAAAAAATTAATTAGCGCAGAAGAAGCAGCTAAGGAAGGTTTTGTGACTGCAGAATATAGTTTTGAATTTTTAAAGCAAATGAATACTGCCAGCCCTTCTGTTATAGCAAAAGACGGTGATAAAGTAGTAGGCTATGCCATGGTGGCGGTAAAATCTATTTACGGAGGACACCCCTTATTAGATAGTTTATTTGACGAGACAGACAAACTAAGTTTTAATAATAAGCCATTGAAAGAAACGAATTATGTTTTAGTGGGACAGCTATGTGTGGGTAAAAATTATAGAGGTCAAGGGCTGGTACAAAAAATGTATGGCTTTTTTAAAACTGAATTACAAAAAGAATTTACTTATTGCATTACCGATGTAGCGCAGGACAATCCAAGATCTATTAAAGCGCATTTAAAAACAGGCTTTGAAATTATACATACCATTGGCTATGGTGGCGCTTCTTGGGATATTGTATTATGGGATTGGAATAAATAA
>Ga0194060_10000520_pt1 | contig 27939 bp, 26 predicted proteins | sample SepL225m_MetaG_FD_163427 | JGI IMG/M metagenome (GOLD analysis project Ga0194060, IMG submission 163427) | Anoxic zone freshwater microbial communities from boreal shield lake in IISD Experimental Lakes Area, Ontario, Canada - Sep2016-L222-5m | ecosystem: Environmental > Aquatic > Freshwater >...
CCATCACACTTAACCTGACTGCGCCGGAGCTTGCCGTCACCGCCCCGGTTGACAACAGCAGTGTTGCCAGTTCGCTGCTTACCGTCACCGGCAGCGTCACCGATGCAAACGCCACGGTAAAAGTCGCCCTGAACAACGGCACAGCACAGAGCGCCAGCCGGAACGGCCTGAACTTCAGCAGCGACCTGAACCTCCGAGAGGGGCAGAACACGATACAGGTCACCGCTACCGATCTTGCCCAGGCTACCTCCTCGCTCGCCCGCACCGTTACCTATAACCGGCAGGCTCCATCACTTGCTATCACCTCACCGGTCGCCGACCTCACCACAGACCAGGCGACTGTTAACCTGACCGGCACGGTTGGCGATGCACTCTCGGATGTGACTGTCACCATCACCTGCGACGGCCATACCTACACGAAAACCGTAGCAGCCCCTGGCGGCGGCTTCAGCCAGGCATTGGCCGCTTTTGCCACAACCGGGAGTTACAGCATCACCGTTACCGCCGTTGATACAAACGGCAACCAGTCGGTGAGCCGTCGCAACGTGATTTATCAGCCTGCGCCGCTTGTCACCGTCACCAGCACTCCGGTGGGGCGCACCGTAGTCGTGGATGGCGTTGCCGTCGTAACACCGCAGAGCTACTCATGGAGCACAGGGAGCAGCCATACAATCGCAGTTTTAACCACCACCCAGAACGGCAGCAGCGGCACCCGCTACCAGTTCGGCTCCTGGTCTGACGCTGGCGCAGTCTCGCACAGCATCACCGGACCTGCCACATCAGCCACCTACACCGCCACCTTTGCCACCCAGCACCAGTTGACCACCAGCGCCGGAACAGGCGGGACGGTTCAGCCTGCAACCGGCAACTGGTATTCAGCCGGCACAAACGCCACCATCATCGCCACCCCGACAACCGGCTACGCCTTCAACAACTGGGGTCTGACCGGAACCGGCCCGATACTGAGCGCCACCGGCAGCGCAACATCCGTCACAATGAACGGGCCAAACAGTGTGGTCGCCAATTTCAAATCCATCTCAACAACCCTGACAGCCAGCCTCAGCGGAACCAAGAGCGGCACCCTCGGCGGAACCAGAACCTGGCCGATCACCCTTAGCAATACCGGCGGCGCAGTTGCCTCATCAGCCCAGATCACCAGTATGGCGATATCGAGCAGCGGCACCTGTAAACCGGTTGTTACCACAGCGTTCCCACTCAGCATCGGGAGTATCAACACCGGCAACTCGGCCACCGGAAGTGTAACGATTAACTTCAGCAGTTGCAGTGCAGCCAAGCAGATAGCGCTTAAATTTAACGCCACCATAAACTACAGCGCCAGCAGCGGCGTAACCACAGGGGTCACCAGCCTGACCGGTGTGACTCAGTAAAACGAGAGGAATGAACCGATGAAAAAGTTTCTGATTGTTACCTTCATTGCCATATTATTCACAGCGTCCCAAGCGGCGGCTACTTTGATCATGAGCTATGACTTCACCTTTGCTGGTAATGGAGCCACCGCTATTGGAACTATCAGTTTTGATATGGCGATTTTAGGCTCGAATGGACGTTATCTCTATGATCCGGGGTCAAGTTACACCAATTATGGTGCGACTTATAACGGTGCGTTTGTAACAGCTCTCACCGTTATGGTAAGCGGAAGCAGCAATACGGATGGCAACCGCACATTCTCGCTTGCGGATTTCGACGGGGTACTCTTTGACACATCACAAGCCGGGGTGGATTTCAGTAAGCCTATCTTCGGACAGGTTCTGGCGGGGGTTCAGCCGGATGGCTCTGGTGGGTTCGATCCAGGGTACTGGGGGAGTATTGGAACCCTGATACCAATGTCTGGTAATCCTCTTCCTCCTTCTCAGTCATATAACGGTGATTTTCAACTATTTTCGCCAATCACCTCTGATGCTCCATATGGCACAAATCCGTTCGAGATCAGTGCATTAGGCGGCGAGTCAATGCAGCTCACCTCTTTTGCCCCCTCTTCTGCCGTAGCCACACCGGAGCCGGGAACAATGATGCTGCTCGGCAGCGGTGTACTGACCTTCGCCGTGAGCAGGTTCCGCAGGCGGAAAGAGATCAGTGCATGATTTTATGGGTTGAGGTGTTGAATATGTTGACAAAAAACAGACCTCCGAGGTTTTGAAAACCTCGGAGGTCTGGGTGGCAGGCGGGGGGAGTGAGACGTTACAAGCGGTCTCTTACTTCATCATATACCCGGTTGCGGTGTTTGATAGCAAAGATTATAACCTCGCTGCCACGAATGCTGTACACCACACGCCAGTCACCCACCCGCAGCTTCCAGTAACCGGCCAGGGTGCCGCGCAACGGCTTGCCATATAGTGTCGGTTCGGTTGTTAAACGGGAGTCAATGGCACTTCGTATCCGCTCGCGGACGTCTTTGGCAATGGCAGCGGCATCGTCTTTGACCGCAGGATGAAAAATAACGGTAAAACCCATCAGCCGAAAACCTGATCAGAACTGAGGGCGGTGGCGCGATCAAATCGGGAGGCGCGTTTGTCGGCAACAGCAGCCAGGGCGATGTCTTCACGCAGCTCCAGAGATTCCAGCAGCAGATCGTGAGCAACGGATGACAACGAAGCGCCGTCGCGGGCAGCAATTTCGGCAATGGCACCATACAGCGGTTTTTCACAGACAACATTTATGCGTGGATTGGTTGATGGCATGGCAGGCTCCTTGAATTTTAAAAAAGTGTACCACAAGTGCGGCACCGTTGCCAAAGGGAAAATATGATAAACCTCCGAGGTCTGGGTGGGTGGCAGACGAGAATTCTCAGAGGTTACATCGTCACCACAACCAACCCGGCAATATCTGCAAAATCTTTTATATTTCGGGTAAGGAGCGTGAAACCATGTTGAATCGCCTGACTGGCAAGCCAAACATCCTGTATGCGGGGACGCGGGTTCTTGCCACCAGCGTTCAACTGGGCGGCAAGCGAACCAAAAATTTCGCCGGTGGTTTCATCAATCCGCAGAACCGGTTTAACCCGTATTCTGGCAAGCGAAGCAAGACGCTGCTGGCGTATCGCCGGAGTTGCCGCAGATTCAGCGCCAAACTTCAGCTCGGCAATTGTTATGGGGGAGAGATAGACCGGCTCAATTCCGGTGATTGCAACAATATCAGCGGGGGCGAGGCTTCCCTGCTCCACATCAATCCAGATACAGGTATCAATCAGGAAACCCATGGATCGCGCACCTCGCTGTTCTGGCCATCATCAAGGCGACTGTCGGCAAGCCAGGTTTTACCTGCATCCGCAGGCAGAGTGCGATAGAGATCAGCAAAAGCCTCATCGGCCGTCATGGTTGCAGGGCCCGGAACAAGCCGGGCGACAGGAAAATTGTTGCGCACGATTAACAACTCTTCGTGCTGGAACTCAACCCTGTTTAGCATGACGCGAAAATTGCGGGAAAGATCTGTAGCGGTAATGGTTTGCATGCATGCCTCCTATAATCAGATAATCTGATTATAGGATATGAAAAGGTCTCGTATATGGCAAGCATAAAATATCACCTCGGTAATATTGGGTACGGCAAGAGACCGCCTTTGCCCAGCCTGAGCTACATAAAACATAACCCTTCGAGGTTTTACAGAATAATCCCGCCACCCAACACCTCATCGCCATCGTAAAACACCAGCGACTGCCCCGGAGTGACCGCTTTCTGTTCCTCATCGAAGAGTACTTCACAGGCTCCATCCGGCAGTAGCCGCACCATGCATCCGACCGGCTGGTGTCGGTAGCGGATCTTGCATGTGGAGGCAAATTTGTCCCCTTCCGGTGCTATAATCCAACTGACATTTTCGGCCATCACACCTTTAGCAAATACATGCTGCTTCTCACCGACCACCACCAGATTGCGTTTCGGATCAATCGAAGTCACATAGAGCGGTTCGCTCCAGGCGATACCGAGCCCTTTTCTCTGACCGATGGTGTAGCGGTGGATGCCGTGATGATGTCCGACTGTCTCCCCGTTGATATGGACAATATCGCCATCTGACCAGTTCACCTCTCCGCTCCCTTCTAGGAAGGCGACGTAATCGTCGTTCGGGATGAAGCAGATCTCCTGACTGTCACTCTTTTCAGATACCGGCAAGCCGAACTCCCGCGCAAGACGGCGCACCTCATCTTTGCTTTCCATCTCCCCAAGCGGGAAAATAATCTGCTTCAACTGTGACTGGGTGAGAGTGTAGAGGAAATAGGATTGATCTTTTCGGATGTTACGGGCGGTGCGGAGGTGGCGGGTGCCGTCTGAATCTTCTGTCCCCTTGACATAATGACCGGTGGCGAGCAGCTCTGCGCCAAGCTCTCTTGCTTTGTCCAGCAGCAGGCCGAATTTGATGTGGCGGTTACAGCGTACGCAGGGGTTTGGGGTGTGACCGGTGCGGTATTCGTTTATGAAGTCAGAGATAATCAGGCGGGTGAAGTCATGCTCAAAATCTGCAACGTGGTGCGGAATGCCGAGATGGGCAGCTACTACTTGAGCGTCGTGGACGGCGGATCCGACGCCGGTGGCGCGGGGGGCAAAGAGGCGCATGGTAATACCAATTATCTCGTGCCCCTGCTCTTTAAGGAGGGCTGCGGTGACGGAGGAGTCCACACCGCCGCTCATGGCGACCGCAATTTTCACTCTTCTTCTTCTCCAAGAATCAGACGCAGAGCCTGATTGGCCTGATGAGAGGCGGCGATGCCTACTCTGGGAGCCATAAGACCGCTTCCCGGCCTGGCTTCGGAAACTGAATCACCGACCAGATAAAGGTGTGGAGAAACTTTGTGAGTTATGATGCTGTTATTTGATCCGTAACCGGCCAGCCCGGAAGCAACAATAACAGTAGTCTGTGGCATTAAGCTGAGTACCGTATCTACCAGCATGGCTTTCATGTCAGCCCGGTCGAAGGCCTCCACCAGAATCGGGCACTCGGCAAAAATGGTGGGGATATTGCCTGGGGAAAGAATGACAGCGTGAGATTCCACCGTCACATTTGGATTGATGCGCTTCAAGTTTTCCGCCAGCGCCTCAACTTTGAGCATCCCGATCTGATCAATAAAATACTGCTGACGGTTTAAGTTTGAAGGCTCCACGACATCAAAATCGGCGATAATCAGCTTTCCTACGCCGACACGCGCCAGTGCCACAGCAACGGCTGAACCGAGTCCACCGACACCGGCGATTCCGACCGACGCCCCCTTTACCCTGGCATGAACTCCTGGGGTGTGCCGAGCCGCCATGAGATGCTCCAGCTCTTCACCGGTCGGAATTTCGCCGCGCCGGATCAGAAACAGTTCGTCACCATCGCTTACTCTGGTATCTGGCGGAGCCGGGAAACCGTTTAAAATCAGAACGTCCGCGCCGGCTTTAAATAGTCTCGCGACATCTCCAAGCGCCAAGCCCTCTTCAACTTCGGTCGGTTTTTCGTTGATGTTGATCCGCATCCTCTATCCGATCGCCTGCCGGAGATCAGCTATCAGGTCATCCGGGTCCTCAAGGCCGACCGACAGCCTCACCAGCGTATCGGTTATACCTTTGCGGGTTCGCTCCTCTTTCGGCAGTGAGGCGTGCGACATTCTGGCCGGATAGGAGATGATGCTCTCAACCCCCCCGAGGCTTACGGCAAAAGCGGCAAGCCGCGAATTTTCCAGCAACCTTTTGGTCGTTTCGTAGGAGTCAAGCTCAAAGGAGAATACAGCCCCCGGCCCATCTGCCTGGGCGTTGTGGATGGCGTGACCGGGATGTTCCGCTAGCCCCGGGTAATGGATCGCTGTGACGCACTGTTGCTGCTTCAGCCAGGAGACAATTTCGAGCGTATTCTTCTGGCTCTGATCCATCCTGACCTTTAGCGTCTTGATTCCGCGCAGAGTGAGGAAGGAGTCCTGCGGCCCAAGCCCTGTGCCGAAGGCGTTCTGGATGTAGCGTATCCGCTGCCCCAGTTCCGTATCGCGGACGACGGCAAAACCGCAGATGACATCTGAGTGACCGTTTAAAAACTTGGTGCCGCTGTGCAGAACGATGTCGCAGCCTATCTCCAGCGGGCGCTGGAGATAGGGGGTCATAAAGGTGTTGTCCACCAGTGTGATTATGCCGTGACGGCGGGCTATTTCTGCCGCGCCGCGAAGGTCGGTAACCTTTAGGAGGGGGTTCGACGGGGTCTCCAGATAGATTCCCTTCGTCTCCGGCCTTATCGCCCCTTCAATGGCGGCGAGATCGGTGGCATCGACAAAGGTGGATGTTATCCCCATCCGGCTGAAGACGGTGGAGAGAACACGATATGCGCCGCCGTAGACATCGTCACAGACGACCAGATGGTCGCCGGGGGAGAAGATCATCAGAGTGGTCGATATAGCCGCCATGCCGGAGGCGAATGCCAGGCAGCGGGTGCCCCCCTCCAATACTGCAACCGTGTCTTCAAGTGCCTCTCTGGTTGGGTTATCCCCCCTGGCGTAGTCGTATTTACTGAAGTGGTCTACCGAAGTCTGGCGATAGGTCGAAATCTGGTAGATAGGAACACCCAGCGCACCGGTCTGCAAGTCGATATTCGGGCCGCCATGAATCAGTTGTGTTGCAAGTTTCATAAATCCTCCAAAAAATCTGAATCACACGAGGCTCTTGCAAAAAAGATTGTCATGCCGGAAGGGTTCTATCCGGCATCCAGATTTTCAGGTATTTACAAACTGGATTCCGGCCAGAAACCTGCCGGAATGACATATTTTTGGACTTTTGCAAGGACCTCACACAATTTTAAAATCCATCTTTATCCGTTCAATCCGCCTTTTCCGTGTTCTATTGCCTTTTCGCTTTTATTCCAGCGCCTGGCGCAGATCTTCAATCAGGTCGTTACAATCCTCAATCCCGACAGACAGTCGGAGCAGAACGTTATTTATCCCGAGTCTGGCGCGCACCTCCGGCGGGATGTCGGCGTGGGTCTGGACCTCCGGGAAGGTGATAAGGCTTTCAACCCCACCCAGACTCTCGGCAAACGAGATCAGCTTCGTCTTCAGCAGAACCTGTTCGACAAGCGCGTGCTTATCAACCTCGAAAGCGATCATCGCGCCAAACCCCCTGGAATCGCGTTTCATCAGCGCGTGACCTGAATGATCAATAAGGCCGGGGTAATAAACCTTTGATATTCTTGGATGTTTTAAGAGCCACTCCGCGATCTTTTGAGCATTTTCCTGCTGGCGATCCAGACGGATTGCCAGTGTCTTGATGCCGCGGGTTGTCAGCCAGGAGTCCTGCGGCCCCAGAACCGCCCCTACAGAGTTCTGGTAGAAGTATACCTGTTCAGCCAGTGCCGGATCTTTGACCGCAACAAGCCCTGCCACTGTGTCATTGTGCCCTGCCAGATATTTTGTGGCACTGTAAACCGTTATGTCTGCGCCAAGGTCGAGCGGGCGGAGGAGGTAGGGGGTGAGAAATGTGTTGTCGGCGATCAGGAGCAGGTTGTTATCTTTGCAGATGGCAGAAAGCGCGGGGAGATCGGCGAATTTGAGCAGCGGGTTGGTGAGCGTCTCGACGAAAACAGCTCTGGTTGTCGGACGGATGGCATCAGAAACCGCCCCGTTGTCGCTGGTGTCGAGATAGGTGAAGGAGAGGCCGAACTGCTTAAAGACCTTGTCGAAGAGGCGACATGTGCCGCCGTAGAGGTCTTCGGTCACGATGATGTGGTCGCCGGATTTAAAGAGCGGGAGCAGGCCGTTGATCGCCGCCATGCCGGATGAATAGGCGAAACCGCGCGCCGCTCCCTCCAGCCGAGCTATCCCGTCTTCCAGCGCCTGCCTTGTTGGATTGCCGGAGCGGCTGTAATCGTAGCCGGTGCTTTGCCCCAGACCCGGATGCCTGAATGTGGCCGTCTGATAGATAGGCACAGAAACCGCCCCGGTGCGTGTGTCCCACTCAAGTCCGATCTGTACCGCCTGCGTCCCGATGTTCATCTGTTCCCCCTCCAAAAATGAAATCCCCTTCCGGGGAGCGGAAGAGGATCGTTTATGTATGTTGAGTTATTCGGTGTAAAAACTACGGGCGAAAAATATCAGTTACACAGCAAATCTGTCAATAATTATTTTCAAACTATCCCACCCATACAGATGTATTTTACTTCGATAAATTCTTCGATCCCATATTTTGACCCCTCCCGACCGATTCCGGATTCCTTCATGCCACCAAATGGTGCCACCTCGGTCGATACCAGTCCGGTATTAACCCCCACCATACCGTATTCAAGTGCCTCGGAAACCTTCCATACCCGGCGGACATCGCGGCTGTAGAAGTAGGAAGCAAGGCCAAATTCGGTATCGTTGGCCATCTTGATAGCCTCTGCATCGTTGCTGAATTTGAAAATGGGAGCCAGCGGGCCGAAGGTCTCTTCTTTTGCGACAAGCATCTGCGGGGTAACATCTGTGATGATGGTCGGCTCAAAGAAGGTGCCCCCCAGAGCGTGGCGTTTGCCCCCCAGGGCGATTTTAGCCCCCTTCCCGACGGCATCAGCAATATGCTCTTCCATCTTCAGAACTGCTGCCATATCGATCAGCGGCCCCTGCTGCACCTCGCCGGTCAGGCCGTTGCCGATCTTCATCTTCGCCACGGCGGCGGATAACTTCTGTACAAAATCATCATAGACCCCCTCCTGCACCAGCAGGCGATTTGTACAGACACAGGTCTGGCCTGTATTACGGTATTTGGAGGCGACCGCACCCTCAACAGCGGCATCCAGATCGGCATCATCGAAGACGATGAACGGGGCGTTTCCACCCAACTCAAGTGATACTTTTTTGACAGTGGCGGCGCATTGAGCCATCAGTTGTTTGCCGATCTCTGTCGAACCGGTAAATGTCAGCTTACGCACGATCGGGTTGGCGGTCATTTCGCCACCGATGGCGGATGCAGAACCGGTGACTACACTGAAAACCCCGGCAGGAATCCCAGCCCGCTCCCCCAGTTCAGCCAGAGCAAGCGCAGAAAACGGGGTGGCACTAGCCGGTTTCACCACCATGGTGCAACCTGCTGCCAGTGCCGGGCCCGCCTTGCGGGTGATCATAGCGGCAGGAAAATTCCAGGGGGTTATGGCGGCACAGACACCGATCGGTTCTTTTATGACAATGATGCGCTTGTCGGCGGAGTGCCCCGGAATTGTGTCGCCATAAATCCTTTTGGCCTCTTCGGCGAACCACTCGATAAAAGCGGCTGCGTAGGCGATCTCCCCCTTTGATTCAGCCAGCGGCTTACCCTGTTCGGCGGTCATGATGACAGCCAGATCCTCCTGGTTGGCCATCATCAGCTCAAACCAGCGCCGCAAGATAACTGACCGCTCTTTGGCTGTTTTTGCCCGCCAGGCGGGGAGCGCAGCATTGGCGGCTTCAATAGCCCGGCGGGTTTCCTCGCCCCCCATTTTGGGAATAGTGCCGAGCAGTTCGCCGGTAGCGGGGTTTGTAACATTGATGATTCCGCGCTGGTCGGCGTCCAGCCAGTTTCCATCAATGTAGCACTGCTGTTTCAACATGGCTGGGTCTTTCAGAGTAAGCATGTCGGGTTCCTCCTGATGAGCAAGGGTTTTTAGAATCAGACAAAGGCTACCCGGAAACTGGTAGCCTTTGTGGTGACAGAGTTGTGCCATGAAGAGCGGTTGACCGCCATCAAATATTCAAGTTCAATGTTTCGAACTGAAATCTCGAAATGTTCCACCCGGTTGCGCTTCTATTCGACGCTTAGGAGCTGTACTCTCCCAGATGATCTTCGACATGCCGCGTTCGACCGGCACCATTGCAAGGGCCAGAAGAAGAAGTGTTACAAACGCTGCTGCGAAAATAAACAACATGACGATTGTGATGATGATAGCTTCCAACATTAGAGACATGACAACCTCCATCCGTTAATTGGGCGTGGTAAGTTCTGATTCTTTTTAAAACAGAGAAGTGTCGGGAGTATACACGTTCAGTAGGTAAATGGAAAGCGGCGATTGCAAATTAAATGAGTTTATGAGCGATAAAAAAAAAGAGTTCATTTTTTGTCGGTTTTGGGGTAGGATTCCCTGCTTAATGAAAATGAAATTTACTTTGCCGCTTATTATTGATGCACCGGGAGATAGCCATTGGCAAAAACTGACAGAAGCTTTGCTGAAAACGTCTGGGACTTTTTCTGTTCGCTTAAACTCACTCTTTCTCTACTAATATCACTGGCTTTGACATCGATTATCGGAACCGTTCTGCCTCAGGGACAACTGCCTCCGGAGTACGTGGCTCAGATAAGTCAGACAAAGCTGCAGCTCTATTCCAGGCTCGGCTTTTTTGACATGTATCACTCCTGGTGGTTCATTACCCTCTTGTACATATTCAGCCTCAATCTGATTTCCTGTTCCATCAAACGCCTGCCGCACGTATTTAAATTTGTTACCGAACCGACTCTGGTGCTGCCTGACTCAATGCGCAACTCTTTCAAAAAAGAGATCACCTTTTCCGGGGGTATCGACAAAGGGAGGGAGCGTCTCTCCGAGTTCCTTGGTGCGGCATTTGCGCCGCCGGTGGCGACGGAACATAACGGAGAGTTTTACCTTTTTGCCCAGAAGAACGCCTGGTGCAGGCTTGGTGTGTATGTGGTACACTTCAGTATTCTGGTGATTTTTGTCGGTGCCATCATCGGTTCACTGTCCGGATACAAAGGTTTTGTAAACATAGTTGAAGGTACCAGTGTAAATGCGTTCGAGCGGCAGAACGGTCAGCAGATGCCGCTCGGTTTTGAAGTCCTCTGCGAAAAGTTCAACGTCGATAAATACGCCAATGGCGCTCCTAAAGAGTTCAGAAGCATCCTGACAATTCTGGAAAATGGGAGGCCGGTGCCCGGTTATTCCCAGGTAAAGGTTATTGTTAATGACCCGCTGACCTATAAAGGTATCACCTTCTATCAGTCGAGTTATGGTCAGGCAAACGAACCGAGCGGTTTTTTCTTCACGGTCAGGCAGCGTGACAGCGGCAAAACAGAGCAGATTCTCCTTCGCCCCGGTATAGAAACCGCTCTGCCGGATGGCAGCAGTGTCGCTATCGTTAATTTGACGGACAACCCTGAAGAGGGGATGGCGGCTGTTCTCGGAGTGCGGGTAAAAGGTGAAGCCCCCAAATATTTTAAGGTGTTAAAGAACTTTCCCACGATGGATGAGATGCGGGGTGACAATCTTGTCTTTACGTTCAATGGAACAGACGCCAAACAGTATACCGGTCTGCAGGTCGCCAAAGATCCCGGAGTCTGGGTGGTCTGGCTCGGTTGCACTCTGATGGTGATCGGTATCGGAGTCGCTTTTTTCATGTCACACAAGCGTGTCTGGGTTGTGGTAAGCAAGGGACACGCCCGCATTTACGGCAATGCCAGTAAGAATCAGGCTTCTTTTGAAATGCAGTTTGATACTATTTCTGAAAAATTCCAGCAGTTGAAAATATAACGGAGGTTACCACTTTATGACCAGCTCGATGCTTTTTAACATCACAACTATTATCTATCTGATTTCAATGATCATTTTCTTTGCGTTTCTTGCCGGTAAAAGCAGGGGGCTCGGCCTTGCGGGTAGTTACACCGCATATACCGGTCTTCTTGTTCAGACCGTCGCCATCGCTCTGCGCTGGAAAGAGTCATATGACATGGGCGTAGGGCATGCGCCGATGTCAAACCTGTATGAGTCGATAGTCTTCTTTTCCTGGACGATAATTCTCCTGTTCGCCTACATCGACCTGCGCTACAAATACCGTATTGTTGGTGCTTTTGTCGTGCCGTTCGCCCTTTTGGGGATGGCCTGGGCACAGCTTGGGATGAACACAGGGATAGAGCCTTTAGTCCCGGCGCTCCAGAGTAACTGGCTCCTCTACCATGTTATAACCTGTTTCCTGGGGTATGCTGCGTTTGCAGTTGCCTGCGGAATTTCAATCATGTATCTGATCAAGACTGCCGTTGAAGGGACTGATTCTACGGCGCAGGCTGGTGGGCTCATGTCGATGTTCCCCCCATTGAAGGTGCTGGATGACCTTAACTATCGGGCGATCATGATCGGCTTTCCGCTCCTCACTCTCGGAATAATCACCGGTGCCGCCTGGGCCAACTATGCCTGGGGTACTTACTGGAGCTGGGATCCTAAAGAGACCTGGTCGCTGATTGTCTGGTTTGTATATGCCGCTTTTCTTCACGCACGCATCACCAAGGGGTGGGTCGGAAAACGTGCCGCCTGGCTCTCGGTCATCGGTTTTGCTGCGACCATCTTCTGTTATCTGGGCGTTAACCTCTTTCTGTCGGGATTGCACAGCTATGGTGGGTCAAAGATGTAGTAAAAGAGGGTACGTCTCCGCATGGGCTTTTCTTCCTTCAAGTATGTCTGCCTTTGTGCTGCAATCGTCATCGGAATTGCGAGCGTATCTGTTGTATTAAATGATCGGCCCGCTGCGGCAGCGGCTGAAAATTGCGGATGCCATCCCCATATGGCCGCACAGAAATTCGTCCATATTCCGGTTAAAAATGGTGATTGCCAGTTGTGCCACAAATCCTCAGGCGAGAGGCATCCAAAAGTAAAAAAAGGAGCCTTCACCTATACCGGTAATGGAAAGTCCGGATTGTGCAACGAATGCCATGAGCGCAAGGATACGATGAAGTTTGTACACACCCCGGTGGCGTCGGGAGATTGCAGGGACTGTCACGATGTTCATCAGAGCAACTATCGTTATCAATTGAAGGAAGTCGGTAGCGCACTCTGTTTCACCTGTCACGAAAAAGCGAAATTTGAACGAAAGTATCCCCATGCGCCTGTTGTCGAGGGGCGCTGCCTATCATGTCACGATCCGCATCAGTCAAATGTCAAATTCATGCTTAAAGCTGAAGGGGCGAACCTTTGCCTGACATGTCACGAAAAGGCTCACTTTAAGGGAAAGTCGGTGCATCCCCCTGTCGTCGCCGGTGAGTGCACATCATGTCACACTACGCATGGCACCAGCTTTCCCCACCTGTTGAAACAGAACTACCCGGAAGATTTTTACATCCCTTTCGATAAGGGGCAGTATGCTCTCTGTTTCACCTGCCACAACAGTTCCATGGCAGATGAGCAGCGCACAGACACGCAGACAAACTTCAGAAATGGCACGTTTAATCTGCACTTTGCCCACGTAAACAAACCAGACAAAGGGAGATCCTGCAAGGTTTGTCACGACCCTCACGCAGCCGGCCAGGCGAAACTGATATCCACCAAAATTGGAGGATTTGGTCAATGGCGGATACCGATCCGCTACAGCAAAACATCGGCCGGCGGAACCTGTGTAGTTGGCTGCCATAAGCCCAAGTCCTATAACAGGATCAATCAGTTTGATAATCCGTAATGATCCGGAAAATTTGCAAACTAAATAAAAATGGATAGTCTGTGCTTAAGCATCTCCTTCTGATTATAACAATCATATCTCTGCTGACGGTTACAACTTCCATGGCGGCTGTAGACTTTATCTATCCGGCTCCCAACAGCGCGGTAACTTCATCGGGGCATCTGATATTCAAATTCAATCAGACGGATCTGACGACCATCCGGATAACCCATAACGGAGTCGCCAGCGAACAACTTGACGTCGGATCACCGGAATATCGCAAGCTGTTCAAGGATTTTCTGATCGCTCAGTCTTTATGGGATGAAGGTGTCAACAAGATCGCTGTAGATCTGTTTAAGGGGGGGCAGAAGCTGGAGACTTCCGATATGTCACTGTTTTATGCTCCGGAGGGAGGTTCGCAGAAGGTTCCCCCCGAATATGCTCCAATCGCTATGCACCGCATCGAAAAGGAAGCTCTCTGTCAGTCATGCCACAACATGAACCCGACGCCGACACAGATGAACAGTAGCGTTGAGAAGGATAATCCCTGTTATCTCTGTCACAAAAAAATGCTCTCTGTAAAGTATGTACACGGTCCTGCCGGAACCTATTCCTGTGGATACTGTCATACAAGCAAGGGGGAACCCAAACATGCTGTGCCAAAGCGTGGTGCCACACTCTGTTACGAGTGTCATGCGGATATGGCGAACCAGATCAAGAAAAAGAAGTTTATTCACGGACCTGTCGAAGCGGGGATGTGTGAGGCGTGCCATGATCCGCACGGCAGCCAGAACGAATCGCAACTGCGTAAGCCTATCAACGAGTTATGCCTGTCATGTCATGGCCAGATCCGCAATCAGACGCATATCGTCAGAACTACGACCGGAGAGGGGCATCCGCTTGCCGGCAGACCTGATCCTTCCAAAAAGGGGAGCGGAAGGCAGATGAGCTGTATATCCTGTCATAATCCTCATGGCGGAGATGTCCGCTTCTACTTTACAAATAACGCTGATGATCGTATGATTCTCTGTCAGATGTGTCATAACAAATAGTAGCAATACATGTCATACCAAGCACTCTTTACACGGAGGAAACATATATGAAATCAATTTTGACTCGATTAATGCTCTTTCTGCTGCTGACGACTCTGCTTACCGCCTGCGCCCAACAGGGGGTTGTCAAGGTGCCGAGGCGTTTTTTCTGGCCGCCAGAGCCGGATGAGCCTCGTGTCGAATGGATAGCGACATATTTTGGTGATCTGGATATTAAAGAAAAAAGTTTCATGTCGGAATTTATTGGCGATGACACATCGGTTACCCTGCAACGACCTATTTCTGTTGCTGGCGATGGTGAAGGGTGCTTTGTGGTCGCTGACCAGGAGACCGGGATAGTTTCCATGTTCAACCTCAACAAGAAAAATGTCTTTCCTTTTGGCGGCGCTGTGGGCGCGGCAGATTTCAGAAAACCATCGGGTGTTGCTGTAGACGGCGAAGGCAATTTTTATGTCGCAGATGGCTCGACCCGTAAGGTCTTTGTTGTGAATCGTGAAAATTCATTGTTGAGGGTCTTGGATCTCTCGGAGCATGTAAGAACTATCGGCGCTCTGGCTGTTGACCGTGTTCGTGGTGACCTTGTAATTCCTGATGCCAAGGGGGGCAAGGTATTATATTTCTCATTGACCGGTGAATTGCGTAGAACCCTCGAAGGTAAAGGGTACTTTTCTTTCCCGAATGCCGTCGCAGTGGCATCTGACGGCACCCTCCTCATAGCAGACTCTTTCAATGCAGTAATCCTGCGCTTCTCTGCTGAGGGGAAATATCTCTCTTCCATCGGCAAACGTGGAGACTCTCCCGGAGATCTGGCACTTGTTACAGGGGTTGCCGTTGACAGCGAAGGGCATATCTATGCGACTGACGGGCGTCTCCACAATGTAACTCTCTTTGACAAAGATGGTAACACCCTGCTGGTAGTTGGCGGTCAGCATTCGATTGCTACCGGTAATATCGGTCGCGGGGGTTTTCAGGTTCCGCAGGGTATAAGTATCGATAAAAATGATCGTATTTATGTCGCCGACAGTTTCAATCGGAGAGTGCAGGTATTCCAGTATCTGACCAAGCGATATTTGAATGAACACCCGATACTGCAGCCAAAACCATGACTGAAATGGGAGATGATAAACAGCTATTTGGCGAATAGCCTCTGTCAGTTGCCTGAAAAAACGAAAAAATAAAGGTCTTGTATGATGCTAAAAAATGTAATATTTCGATATTATTCAGATAATAATCAGTGCGATTGTTTGGCACACATAGTGCAAAAAAATATTTGCCATGTTTGTCGGAATGAAACCATAAAATCGTATAATAGCAGTAATAATTAGCCAGCTCGTTATTGACGCCGGTACAAAAAAAGGAGAAAACATCATGAAAACAAAAGTTTTACTTGCAGCAGGACTGTTAGTGGGGTTTGCGGCATCTGCCCAGGCGGCATCTATCGTAGGAACAAAACATGACCTGTCGAGTACAGGCGGTAGTACTCTTCGTTCGTCTACCCAGAATCAGACCTGTGTATTTTGCCATGCTCCTCATAATGCCACTACCAACAAGCTGCTCTGGAACAGAACCGCCATTTCCGGTGCTACAATAAAAATTTATACCAGTTATAATACCGGCGCTATGAGGACAGCCCTTACCCAGAGTGCCCTTTCAGATGACAGTACTTCGCTGCTCTGTCTCTCATGCCACTCCCTGACGACTGCTGATGCTGTCATCAACAACACTTCAAACACCAAGGGTGGAACGCCTGCTGGTTATTCTGGAACTACGTTTCCGACAGTTACCGGTGGTATGGACAATCTGACAAATGACCATCCGGTTGGTATCAACTACGACGCTGCACAGACTGTAGCCACAGCAACGGGTCTTGTTGCCTCCACCGGCGGTAAAGTTGGCACTCTCCGTCTCTTCAAATCTTCAGTCAGCAGTACCAGCACTATGGAGTGCGCCTCCTGTCACAATGTTCATGACAACACCAATGGCAAATTCCTTGCGGTTTCAAATTCTGGCAGTGCTCTCTGTGTAATATGTCACGTTAAGTAACTCTTTTATCAAACAGTTGTATATTGAGCGGGTGGGTGCCACATAGTGATGCCTGCCCGCTTTTTTAGTTGAATGTCTGCTAATATTTTAAATGTCGTTGTTGACAAATCATTTGATGTTTTATAGTATGCGCCGTATTCTATTTGTCTCCTCCCCGGGGTTGTATGTATCAACTGTATGCACTGATTATTGCTGCTTTTTTTTGCGTTTCTTGCTCTGCTCCACAGAATGTTGTCAAAGAACGTTATGTATGGCCCCCTCCTCCTGATGTTGCCCGTATTGAATGGCTGAAAACCTACAGTAGTCAGCTCGATATTGAAAAGAATGCTTCAAGGCGTTTCTGGGATTCCGTAGCAGGTGAGGATCCCCCGCGTTCTTTTAAGAAACCGGTTGAAGTTAAATCAATCCCCGAGTTGAATAAATTTCTTGTTTCAGATATTGGCCGGTTGTCGGTTATTGTGTTTGACCTGGCCGGTCTGGAGCAGCGTATCCTGGAAGTGCCGGTTGGAGGCCCTCCGCTGTATATGCCGCTATCAATTGCTGTTGATAGTGATGGGTTTATCTATGTGCTTGAACGTCGCGCTTCCGCTGTTCTTGTGTTTGACAAAGCTGAAAAGTACCAGAGAGCGTTCAGTCTCAAGTTGCTTTCGGTAACCAGTCCGACAGCAATGCTAATTGATAAAAAAAACAGTTTATTGTTTGTCTCAGATGCGGCAACGCGCAAAATTGTTGTTACAGATCTTAAAGGTGTCTTTATCAGAAGCATTGGCGGAGCAGGTGAAGCTGAAGGCGAGTTTAGCCTTCCAATTGCTATGGCACTCAATTCAAAAGGCCATCTGCTTGTTGCTGATGCCTTCAGCGCCAGAATTCAGATATTTGACGATACTGGACGCTTTCTTTCCAGATTCGGAAAACGAGGCGATTCCCCAGGTGATTTTCAACTTATAAAATCAATTGCAGTTGATTCGTCAGATAATATTTATGTTGTAGACGGACGTGCCCATAATATTACAATTTTTAATGCCCAGGGTGAGCTGCTGCTTGTGATGGGGGGCTTTTACGCTGCGACTGAGACAGGCAAACTTGCTCCTGGCGGCTTCTCTCTGCCGGTAGGCATTGACATCGACACATCTGACAAAATCTATGTTGTTGATCAGATGAATGCCAGAGTGCAGATTTTTCAGTATTTTTCCGAGGAGTATCTTAGGCGTAATCAGAACCACTGAAGTATCATATTTTTTGCAGCTCTTTCGCGTAGATATCATGCTATATGGCTGAAAAAACATGGATTTGTTTATCGTCTCGAATGTATGGACATGTAGATGATGTAAATACGCAATGCTTTAATGATGTATTACTTGGCGTAATTATTGCAGAAAAAACTACGTGAAAACTAAATTTATACATAGAGATATTATCTCGCTGCTTTCAACAAGATTCTTGTTGTTTTCTTCGTCTGCTGTATTGGCGTCATTCCTGTTTTTCTCTTCTGTTGCAAATGCGCGTTTGTCTGGTGACGCTTCCCTCACTTATACCTCTTACGACGGACGTGCAAACGGCTCCCGGCGGATGTCTTCTAGCTCTCTGGTTCAGGATTATTCGCTGCTTTATTCCACAAAAGGTATGGTATACAACTCGCGTGTCGGGCGTTACGACGTCTCGCTGGGGTATAACTGGACATCTCTTGATACGACTTTCAAATCATCTACTCAGCCAACCGAGAACCACAGCCCAGACCGGGGACATATTCTATACAAAGGTGAAATAGACCTTGACCCGAAAGAGATACCTATTAAACTGAACGCTTACAGTCGCGATCTGGCCAGAAACACAATCACCAACTCAAGTGCTCATGGTTTTGAAAATTTTGGATCTATTTTGGGTTATCGTGATCAGCCAACATCAATAAATGATGGTTTGCATGTTGAAAGCGGAGCAACTCTGATCGCCGGTATTAAAAGCGGCACAACGAACGGATATAATGAGGCTATGCGTCATTTTCCGACATTTTTCATTGATTACAAGGATGCAATAAATCGGGATCTTCGTTCAATGAGCCCGTATAACGATCGTCTTAGCAGGCTGGCTTTTGTCAGCTTGAACAAGAAAGAGAATTGGTTTCATTATCGCATGACGACCTACAATGATTATTTGGATTCTAAGAACAACTACATGGAGAGGCAGTTTCAACTCGGAACTGTTGACGAGAGCATGGCTCGTCGTTGGGTAGATTTTTCAAACTGGCTAAAAGTTTCCACCGATATTCAGTTTTCCAAACGAAAAAACAACGATCAGAAAAACGCTATCGAGGATATCAACTTTAATCTGTTCGCCGCCGCTGAACGTACAAATTGGAATGCACGGTCATTCTCCAACTTTAACCGCTATTTGGATGAAAACAACAAACTCACATATAAGACAACACTTCCCTTATATGCTTCAGGTGTTGTCAGCCAGGACATCTCCTGGAATGCCCGCTCATCATTCCGCGATAATCATGACGTTAATATTCTGGGGGAAAGGTCCAGCTTCAGGAACATGTTGGCAGGATATCGCCTGGACGCTTACAAAAGAGCGCCTTTTACCTTGAGTCAGAGTTTTGATGTTGAATTATCACAAACAAACACATCGGACTTTATAACACTGAGCGCTGTTTTAGAAACCACCAGTACTCCTCGTTACTCTCGTGACCTTAAGTTGGGAGCATCTTACAACATTAAAAACTCGGTGACATCTTCTTCTGCAGATTCAACGTCTAGTTTTCTTGAACAGAGTCTTGATCTGCGCGGGGGATACGCACTAACCAACACGCTTAGATTTGAGGCCAGCCAGAACACCACATTTACCAAAGGGAATTTAAACCCTTTCAGCGGAACAACCAGCGACTCCAATACTCAAATTTCCCAGTACATCAGTCCAAGAAGCTTATCAAATTCAGAGGTTGGCTCGGAGAGCTTACATTCACTTACCTCGCTGAAAGTGGCCTGGGATCCGAAACCACGTCTTACTACACACCTTACCTTGTCAGAAGATATCTATAAAACTACTGTACTTGGAGTGACTCCTGTGACGGAAGTTATGGCTGGTGTTTCATATAACAATGATGCATGGACTCTAAGCGATGCCATAAAATATACTCGTGGCAGCAGAGAAAGTCTGGATAACAATGCCTACTCTATTTCAAACGACGCTTCTCTCCGTTATACTTACAGTCGTAATTTTGATACCAGTGCTAGCGGTTCATATTTGGCCAATTATTCCTCCGGGGCGGGCACATATGAAACAAATTTTGAACAGCGCCTCAACTATAATTTTTTCACCAGAACCGGAATCGCCCGCAAGTTGTTAGAATTCAACGAAACACTTACGTACACAGATGGCTCGGCAAATACTCTTCGTGATTTTAAAAAAGGTCTGTTACTTGGATTTAAATACCATCCTATCAATCGCCTTACGCTGGGTGGCGGAGTCGGGTACGCTTACAGCATACAAAGCAAAGACTATACCCTGGTGTGGAATGCATCTGCGACAGCTAATTTCAAGTTGCTGCAGGCATCACTTGATTATGTTTATGGAATTCGGAAAAGCGATGGAGCGCGTGAAAGCAAGCTTATCGGAAATATTCGAAAATCATTCTGACAGTATCTCTACAACAGTCCTTACAGGATTTCCGTGAAGTTCCCCACCTTAAGACACTATTCCTGGTTCCCTCCAGTTCTTCTATTGATCTACTCGCTCCTCCTCTACCTGCCAACCTTCAGTGCCTCATGGTTAATGGATGATCATTCGGTTATCGTAAATAATCCGGACATAAGGTCAATCGGAAATTTTATTGCAAACAGCTTTCCGGGTCGCCCTCTGCGGGAAATTTCATACCTGTTTGATTATGCCATATTTGGCCTCGATCCATGGGGTTACCATTTCCAGAATATTTTCTGGCATGCTCTTAACTGCTGGCTGGTTTACCTGGTAGCCATTCGCCTCAATCTGAGCGAAATGGTTGCCTGGTTATCCTCTCTTTTTTTTCTTGTACATCCCGTTCATGTTGAAGTTGTGGCTAATTCATCACACAGAAAAGACAGCCTGGCGCTCGCTTTTCTACTCATGGCGCTTCTGGCTTACATAAAAATATACGACAATAAATCGACCCTACAGCGGGTTATCTGGTTTTCAAGCTCGCTTCTATTATGGGTGACCGCTTTTTTTGCGAAGGGGAACTCACTTGTTTTCCCTGCGATCATCATGGCCTACGAATATGCGCTGGTTCCTTTAAAAAACAGGCTGATAGTCAGATGGAACCGGATGATTCCCTTGTTCTGTCTCTCTACCTCTGTCGGTTTGATGGTCTGGTATTTCTATATTGCAACGTTACCTTCATTTAAAATTGCGATAATCGGAGCTTTTGTTAAGACCGAAAATCTTGCCAGTTTTTCTCTTTCAGCCTACATCCTGATGCTTTTAAAATCGTTTGCATTCATGTTTTCAAAGTTGATTATCCCGTATGATCTATCTATGGAATATATCTATGCGGTGCCGAACTCTCCGCTTGACCCTTGGGTTATTGCTACGTTAGTGATGATTTCAGCATTTTTAGCGATCTCTTACAGATGGAAAAACAGTTCGCCACAACTCTTTTTCCTTCTGCTGTTTTCCGCAATTCTTTGGCTGCCTACATCTAATATATTCTGGCATCTTTCCTATTTTGCAGCAGATAGATATATGTATGCGCCATCTGCCGGTCTGTGCATTCTGGCCGCTTTGGCAACAGAGCAAAAATCATACTCCGCCAGGCGATATTATTTAATTACCTGGGTATGTATTCTGTCTGTGTGTACGATGCTCTCCTGGAAGCAGACCGGCGTCTGGCATGATGAAAAGAGTCTCTATTCTAAGATGTTGAAGGTAAGTCCACGTTCGCTGGAAGCGATGGTCGGACTTGCCGGCGCGTATTATTCAGAAAAAAATTATACGATGTCTTCCTTATATGCCCGGCAGGCTATTGAGAGAGATTTTACCGATTATCGCCCATATATGATTCTTGGAAACATAAACTTTGTTCAGAACAGACTGAATGAAGCGCTCGAATTGTTTCTGGAGTCTCAGAATAAAAACCTGCAATCACCTGAAGTCTTAAATGCGCTTGGCTCGGTATATGATGAACTGGGAAAACCCACACAAGCAATTGACTCTTTTCACTCCGCACTGAAGCTTCGTCCCGATTATTTTGAGGCAAATACAAATCTTGGCGTTACACTGGATCGAACCGGTAATCTTGGGGCGGCTGAGTCTGCTCTCAATAAGGCGCTTGCTGCAAACAGCGATTATGTTCCGGCATGGTTCAATCTGGGGGTAGTACGTTACAAAAAAAATGACAAACAGGGTGCCTGTCTTGCCTTTTCTGAGGCAGTCAAGCGCACCCCCTCGCATATTGACGCATTGACTAATCTTTCAGTTGTATGTAGAGAGATTGGCGATGAGGTCTGCTATAAAGATGCGCTAAGCAGGCTGGATTCGATAAGTTCAGCAAACAAGCTTCATCAGCGATAATCATCTGTTGGAGAGTCTGGTGTGAATATTTTTTCAATAATTATCCCGGTAAAACCGGGTGGCTATGTTGCAGCCACTGAAAACCTGAAGAAAATAATGCCTGATGATCCACGGTATGAAATTATACTTGCCGAGGGGGCTGCTCCCAGCCGACAGCGCAATCTTGCGGCGTGTGAGGCGATTGGCGATATACTCTATTTCCTCGATGATGATTCCCTGATTTCGCCTGAAAACCTGGATGAGTGCATTAACTGCATGTCTGATCCTTTGGTAGCAGTCGTTGGTGGCCCCTCCCTTACGCCGTCTGACGATACCTGGTTACAACAACTGTTCGGTTATGTACTCTCATCAAGTTTTGGTTCCGGCGCTGTTACAAATCGCTATCGCCAACATGGCATAACCCGTAAGACAACAGATAAAGAGTTGATATTGTGCAATCTTGCTGTGCGGAGATCCCTGTTTTTAGATCTTGACGGTTTTAACGAGAGTTTGTACCCAAACGAGGAAAATGAATTCCTTGAAAGGGTGGCGTCAGCCGGATATACATCGATTCACACCCCAACCATGACTGTTTTTCGCAGTCAGCGTCGGACTCTGAAGGCATTCATCCGCCAAATTTTTAACTATGGACGTGGCAGAGCACAACAGTCGCTGATTACGAGAAGATATCCGGTAACAAGTTTCATCCCGCTTTTTTTTGTAGCGTATCTGATAATCGCTCTTATTTTTATAAAGTATGTTTTACTGCTTCTCCCTCTCGTGATATATCTGTCGGCGGCTTTTGTAAGCTCGTTCATGGTTTTGCGTCGAACCGGTCGTTCATATACTCTGGTTATGCCTGCTATTTATTTTATTATGCATATTTCAAACGGTTTAGGTCTTCTCTGGGGACTGATAAACGGAAAACCGGCTCCGGTTCGTGACAGCTCTATCTGTATAAGCAAAATAAAAATGAATCAATCGACAGTTCGCTGATGGAGAAATTGACGTGGATATAAGTATCGTCGTACCGGTATACAACGAGCAGGACAATGTCGAAGCTGTATATACAGGGATCAGGGCAGCACTGATGAGTATTGGCTGCTCTTTTGAAGTTATTATGGTTGACGACGGCTCTACTGACGGATCATATCGACTTCTCACCGCAATTGCCTCTGAAGATACCTCGCTGAAGGTAATCAGATTCCGCAGAAATTTTGGTCAGACCGCTGCAATGGCTGCCGGTTTTGATTACGCAAAGGGTGATATTATTATCCCGATGGATGGTGATCTGCAGAATGATCCATCCGATATACCCCGCCTGATTGAAAAAATAAACGAGGGGTACGACGTCGTTTCAGGATGGCGCAGTGATCGTAAAGACACCTTCATCACTCGTAAAATTCCCTCAATTATGGCCAATGCGCTTATCTCTCGCATGACCGGAGTCCATCTTCACGATTACGGCTGTACTCTCAAAGCCTATCGCCGCGAAGTGCTGGATGGAATCAATCTGTACGGAGAAATGCACCGCTTTGTTCCGGCGCTTGCTTCACAGTTCGGCGCAAAGGTGGCGGAACTGCCGGTCAATCATCGCCCCCGTCTTCATGGAGTCAGCAAGTACGGAATTTCAAGGACATTACGTGTCATACTCGACCTGATGACGGTCAAATTCCTAATCTCCTACTCCACAAAGCCGATACAGCTTTTTGGCAAGTGGGGTGTTTACACCATTCTGGCAGGGCTCGGCAGCGGTGCGATGACAATTTACATGAAGTTTTTCGATCATTTCAGTATGAATCGAAATCCTCTCCTGATTCTCACCGGTTTTCTTCTCTTTATGGGTGTCCAGTTCATTGTCATGGGTCTTCTGGGTGAGCTGAACGCGAGAACATATTTTGAGTCGCAGGGTAAGCCGATCTATGTGGTAAGAGACAGGATAAACCTTGGCTGACAGGGCGCTGCGAGTTCTGATGCTGGCTCCGACACCATATTTTTCCGATCGTGGCTGTCATGTCAGAATATACGAAGAGGCGATGGCGCTGACCAGACTGGGACACGAGGTCTGTATTGTCACTTATCACCTGGGGCGCGATATGCCGGGTGTCAGCGTGGTAAGAATTCCGAATATCCCCTGGTATAAGAAGCTTGAAGCCGGCCCGTCATGGCAGAAACCGTTTCTGGATCTGCTGCTGCTGTTTAAAGCGTTCAAAACGGCCAGCTCATTTCGCCCTCATCTCATCCATGCCCACCTCCATGAAGGTACTCTCTTAGGTTACGTTTTAAAACGGATACTTCGCCTGCCTCTTCTGTTTGATTATCAGGGGAGTCTGAGCGGGGAATCACTGAACCATGGATTTTTCCGAGACAGGTCTCTGCTGCAGAGGCTGTTTGTAAAGCTTGAACGCGCCATTGATCACTGCGCCGATTTCATCATAACAAGTTCCACAGGTGGGCGCAGTGAACTCATCAGAGATTGGGGGATTGCGCCAGAGAGAGTCAGTGCGCTGATTGACGGCGTTGACACCGATATTTTTAAACCCTGTTCGCGCAGTGAAGCACGAAGGGAACTGAAAATACCGGAAGAAGCGCGGGTCGTCGTCTATCTGGGACTCTTTAGCCGTTATCAGGGGGTTGATATTCTCCTCGATGCGATAGTGCATGTCAGGAGAGAAATTGCGGGTGTACACTTCCTTCTCATGGGATTTCCCGATGAAGATTACCGTCGCCTGGCAAGAGAGATCGGAGTAGACGACATTGTCACTTTCACAGGTCGCGTGCCGTATCACCTGGCACCACTTTATTTGAGTGCTGGAGATATTGCAGTCTCACCTAAACTTGCCCGAACCGAAGCTAATGGCAAGCTGTTCAATTATATGGCATGCGGACTCCCAACAGTTTTATTCGACGGCGAAGTTAACAGAGAAATTTTCGCCGATAACGGAATTTATGCGGAATATGGCGACGTAAATTCGCTGGCGGTCTGCATTGCTACTACGCTAAACGACAAGGCGTTACTTGCCGAACTTGCTCAGAGAGGCAGAAAGATGGCTGTAGAACTGCATTCCTGGGATGCTCGCGCAAGCGAACTTGATGGTATTTACCAGCATTTACTTAAATTTTGAACCGCTCGGAAGATACCCGGACACTCTGGAGGAAATTTTCCAGCATCCGCCCACTGATCGCCCGGTAATATTCCTCTTCGGTGGAAAAGAGTGAGATCAGTTCATCTTCTTTCACCTTTGTAGATTCAGCCCACGCGCACCAGTCACGGATTATCGGTTCTGTCACCTCCGGGTGAAACTGGAGCCCCCAGGCGCAATCTCCCACCCGAAAAGCCTGGTGCGGACACGCTTCAGAACTCGCCAGCAGCAGACCGTCAGCGGGAATATCAAAACTGTCATGGTGCCACTGAAAAGTAGTGAAAACCTCCGGCACCCCTCCGAAAAGCAGATCCGCTCTCCCCGCTTCAGTCAGAGAGACAGGCAGTGTCCCAAGCTCTTCCCAACGATTAGATACTACTTCTGCTCCCAGTGCCGCTGCCAGCAGTTGACCGCCGAGGCAGACACCCAGATAGGGGATTCCGGCAGCCAGAACATCCCGGATAAGTGCTTTCAGATCGCGGAGAAACGGGTGGCGCAGGTCGTCGTTTGCCCCCATCGCTCCACCCAGAACTATCAGGGATGAGATGTCCTCCGGCTCCGGCAGAAAACCGTCACGGTAGGGGTGATGAACGATATATGGAATGTGGAGAGAGTCGATTATGTTGCCGGGGGGGACTTCGGGGTCATTCTGAATTATATGCAGCATGGCGGTTCAAGACTTCCTGTTTACCCGCAGGATCAGATCTCCCTCAAACAGCAGTGGATGCCTGCGGATACCTGTCAACAGCCCCGCGACCGGTGAGACCACCTTTTCAATCACGTTGCCGCCGAAGCTGTCATAGATATACCCCAGCTCCTGCCCGACGCTGACCCAACGCCCCACCTGACGGTCGGAAACAAATGTGCCCGCTTTTTCGGCAATGACGCGGAATGCGCTCGGCTTGTCAAAAAAACAGACCTCTTCATCCTCAACAGCGATCTGCACCCCCTCCAGAATCCCGACCCTGCCGAGGAATGAGACCAGTGCCCGGAATACCCGCTGACAGTGCTCAAGCTGGACAGTGCCGGCCTGCCCGACCCGAAGGACAAAACTCTGACCGGGCCAGACCTTCCAGGAACACATCATCGTGGTGGTAAAGACCGGGGAAAATGTCCGTTCCATGACCGCCTGAAAACCGAACAGCCGGGCGGATTCATGTTCATCAGCAGTCGGGCCGTAAAGGCGCACCTGCGGAATCTCCTCGAAATCGGTGCTGGCCGTGTGAACGTCGATGCGGTACTCCGCCCGCTTGGTCGCCTCCAGAACGGCGTAGGCGATACGCTGGGTGGTTTCGCTGGTGGTGCTTCCGGGAAACATCCGGTTGATATCGGTTTTGTCGAAAGGCCAGGTGCGGGTACGCAGATTTACACCCAGAACGTTCACTGCGGGGATTATCAGAACACGTTTCAAGAGGCGCAACTCCGGGTATTTACCCGCTTCGACGCTGTTTAGAAAGTCGGCCAGACGGGAGAGGATGAAAACACCGTTTATTTCGTCACCATGCAGTCCGGCGACAAAAGCGGCGGCCGGATAAGAGGACTTTGGCCCGATCTCGTGACAGGGGATGTCAAACCCTTCACGCACCGGCGCCGTCATGCAGAGAAGATCGCGTATCACTGTTTCTCCCCCTTGCGCGCCATGACCCGTGCCATTAGTGATCCTTCGTAGACCAGAGGATATTCCCGCAGGGTGAAGAGGATCCCGTCCACCGGTGAGCGAACCTCCGAAAGTATATCGCCGCGGAAAGGGGAGACGATCCTGCCGAGCAGCTCGCCGCGTCTGACGTCAGTCCAGTGCGATGCGGTCGGGATGAACATCCCTGACGTCTGGGCGTTCAGGTAATGAACGTTGCTGTCGTCGGCGATCAGCGGCGTGTGAGATTTTGCGGGTATCAGAGTGTCCGGCGACAGAACACCCATCTCCTGCCACACCGCGAGGAGACCTGCCACCAGTTGGTCGCAGTATTCAGGGGTGATGCGCATCCCGACCCCCATCTCCACGACCAGACAGCGGGTGCCGCAACTGTTCAGACTGTGTGCCAGAGTGGTTTCCAGCACCGTCGCCGCGCCATGCAGCCAGATAAGATCGAGATTCATCCCCTGGGCTAGCGGAACGAGCGTGTCGTCAAATTCCTGATTGATCCGCACCTGCGGTATCTCGCGGAGATAGATGTTACTGGCGTGGACGTCTACAACCAGCGCCGACCCTGAAAGCGCAGACATAAGCGCCGCAGCCAGGCGGGAGGGGAGGGGGCCGACCGGTGAACCGGGAAAGGCGCGGTTCAGATCAGTATCAAAGACAGGGACTCCCCGCGTCAGGGTATCAAGCCCCAGAGTGTTGACCGCCGGGTATAGCTCAATGCTCCCGATGAGAGCGGAAGGAGAATTACGCTGCAGCTCCTCAAGCCAGGCAGCCAAAAGGTGGCAGACATAGAGACCTTCAAGCTCATCGCCGTGAATCCCGGCAACGACAGCAACCCGTGGGCCGTCCCCCCCCCGGTAAACAGTGCGCCTGATCTCCATCCGCTCACGGTATGGCATCTCGACGGTAAAGAATGTTTCAGATTTCATGGTTATTATCCCAAATTCTGCAAACCTCACCACAGAGTCACTGAGGTCACAGAGAAAAGCTTTGTTCTCAAACTACTTCTACTTTGATGACTATTCAACAATCAATTTTGTTATTGCAGTGGTTATTGCAAAAGTCCAAAAATCTGTCATTCCGGCAGGTTTCTGGCCGGAATCCAGTTTGTAAACACCTGAAAATCTGGATGCCGGATAGAACCCTTCCGGCATGACAATCTTTTTGCAAGAGCCTCTGAAAAAACACTAC
>Ga0194060_10000521_pt1 | contig 27916 bp, 27 predicted proteins | sample SepL225m_MetaG_FD_163427 | JGI IMG/M metagenome (GOLD analysis project Ga0194060, IMG submission 163427) | Anoxic zone freshwater microbial communities from boreal shield lake in IISD Experimental Lakes Area, Ontario, Canada - Sep2016-L222-5m | ecosystem: Environmental > Aquatic > Freshwater >...
GGGTAGCTGAAAACGGAGCATTTCAAAAAAGACGTTACTATAACGCATCTCCCGGTCAACGGTGATGATAGCCGCCGAATCAAACTCAAAAACAAGACGTAGCTTGTCCGTAAGTGTCCTGAACAGCTCCTGCGGATCACGAATGGAGCCAACAGCCTCACTGATGTACTGCATCAGCTTGTGGCTCTCCTGGAGAGATGTCTTCCTCATATTCCTGAATTTTAAGAAGAATATAGAGAGAAAATTCTGATTATTTCAGAAAAGAATGAATCAGCTTTCCTGGAACCCTTGAACTGGCAAGCTTTTCACTGGTTGGCACACTAATTGCTCTTCAGTAGTCAAAGACTGAACGGAATAACCAACCTCCCAATGAGCAAAAAGAGCAGAAAAACGAGAACCGCCGGAAAAGTCGCAGTAGCGCTGATACTTGCCTTTCCGTTGCCCTCAGGCGCAACCGAACCAACCACAGTGCCTCCCCTCACCCTCGAAAAGACCATCAAACTTGTTCAGGGACACCACCCGTCACTCAAAGCCGCCATTGAAGATATCTCTGCGGCTGACGCAAGAGTGACCCAGAGCAAAAGCGGATACTATCCGCAAATCTCCGCAGCAGCAGGCTATACCGCCATCACTCCGGTTTCGGAGATGAGTTTTGGCGGGGGAGCTCCAGTAAAATTTATGCCGAATGACAACTATGAAGTCAAGGTGACGGCAAAGATGAATCTGCTTGATTTCGGCAGAAGAGATGGCAATGTTGATCTGGCTCTGAGCGGGAAAAAGATGGCTGAACAATCGCTTGATCTTTCGCGCAGGGAGCTTTCGTGGCAAACTGTCCAGCTTTTTTATGGAACGCTCTTTCTGCGTGAAAGCATCAAGGTAGAGGAGACACAGATTACAGCTCTCAACAAGGCGCTTGACTACGCAAAAAAGCGCTATCAGGCAGGAACGGCAACACCGTTTGATGTTTTTTCAACAGAGGTACGTATCGCGGCAGCCCGCAACCGGACACTTGATCTTGAACATGAACTGCGCAGCAGTGAGCTGACACTCTACCGTCTGACCGGCATAGAAGAGACTCATCCGCTTCGGCTCGAAGGCTCTTTTGCAGCCACCACAACTCCCGATCATGTCACCACTGGACTGGTTGCCCAGGCTCTGGCACAGCGCGTCGAGGCCAAACTCACTGAAGAGCAGGAAAAAATGGCACAGCAACGTCACTCTCTGGCCATGAAAGAGAGCCTGCCAGTTGTTACCGGAGCACTCTCTGTTGGTTTTAACAACGGCTATCAGCCCGATATCTATCAAATTCGCAACAACGTTGCCGGTAACCTGCGCGTTGAGGTGCCACTCTTTACCGGGTACCATACCAGTGCAAAAGAGCAGGAGAGCGCGGCAATGGTTCGTGCTGCCGCCCAGCGCAAGGTTGATACCCGGCAGCAGATACAAAACGATGTAGAGGAGAGCGTCCATGCCTTACAGACCTCTTCGGAAAAGATTGTCACCACTGAAGCACAGGTAAAACAGGCTGAACTTGCAGCACAACATGCCAGGATCCGTTACGAAAACGGCATGGCGACAACACTCGACCTGCTTGACACCGAGGCATCGCTTGCCCAGGCTGAACTGGCAAGGCTCCAGGCCGCTTATGCCTGCATCCTGAACAACTATAAATTGAAACGTGCAACCGGAAAGTTGTAGCATTACAGAATCCGTCAGGCTACACCGCCCGCATAGTGATGATCCTGAAAATACCTGAACAATAGTAACCAACGACCATGGAACAACCTGAATCAATACCTGTGGCAGACAACAACTCTTCTGAAACAACGCCTGTAAAGAGAGCCAATCCGCTGAAATTCATCATTATCGGTGCTCTTTTGCTCGTAGCCCTGTTCTGGGGAGGCGGCAAGGTGTACCATTCCTTCATCTTCATTGAGACCGATAACGCGCAAATTGAGGGGGATATCTATCCGGTCATTTCGCGTGTTCCCGGCACCATCCGTGAGGTGCATGTCAAAACCAATCAGACGGTCACGCAGGGTGAAACACTTCTCCGGCTCGACGCAACCGATTACGAAGTACGCCGCGACATTGCTGCTGCCGAGTTGCTGAGCGCCAGGGCCGCTGTAGAGACATCAACGAATCAGGCGAATGCCGCCAGAGATGGAGCAAATGCGGCAGAGGCGACAAGCAGAATGTGGCAGGCTGATCTTCGCCGCAACGAGAATCTTCGCCGTCAGGATGTTATTTCGCAGGCTGAATTTGATGGAGTAAAGGCTGGAGCACAAGCCTCTTCTGCCCAGTATGCGGCCGCCAGCAATCAGTATCAGGCCGCCCTTGCACAGGTGCCGCTGAAAAAAGCGGAGGTAAAAAAGCGCGAGGCTGAACTGCGTGAAGCCGAACTTCGGCTCTCCTATACCACCATTACTGCTCCGGCATCCGGTCAGGTTTCAAAAAAAAATGTACAACCGGGCCAGTATGTGGTGCCTGGCCAGCAATTGATTGCACTTGTAGGCAGCAAGGAACTCTGGGTAGTGGCCAACTTCAAGGAGACGCAGCTTGATAAAATAGCCGCCGGACTACCGGCCGTCATCAAGGTGGATGCCTACCCCGGCAAAGAGTTTCCAGGAAAGATAGAGTCGCTCTCTTCAGGGACTGGAGCCAAATTTGCCCTGCTTCCTCCTGATAATGCAAGCGGCAACTTTGTCAAGGTGACACAGCGCGTTCCGGTAAAAATTCTCTTTACTGACCAGCCGGACAACCATTACCCTCTTGCCGCAGGCATGAATGTTGTCGTCCAGGTAAAGATGAAATGAGCAGAAACCAGGAAGAGATTGTGAACAGAAAACCATAACTGATGGCTCAAGCTCAACAACAGAAGAGTATTGCGGTAGCGGCAATGCTGCCCAATCCAGCTCATCACTACGAAACCGGTCTTCGCAAAGTGATCATTACCCTGACGGTCATCGTCTCGGCAATGCTTGAACTGATCGACACCACCATTGTCAACGTCGCCCTGACACAGATAAGCGGCAACCTCGGTGCCAGCATTGAGGATGTCGCATGGGTCATTACCAGCTATGCCATCGCCAACGTCATCGTCATTCCGCTTTCAGGTTTTCTTGGCAACCTGCTTGGGCGCAGAAACTATTACATCGGCTCAATCCTGCTCTTTACCATGGCCTCGCTGCTCTGCGGCATGGCTACCGACATCTGGGCACTGGTCTTTTTCCGCTTTCTGCAGGGTATCGGCGGCGGAGCACTTCTGCCCACCTCACAAGCGATCCTCTATGAGACCTACCGGCCCGAAGAGCGCGGCAAGGCAACCGGCATCTTTTCGATGGGGTTGGTTCTTGGCCCTACCATTGGACCACTCCTCGGCGGATTTCTTGTAGACTACTTCTCCTGGGAGTGGTGCTTTTTTGTCAATATCCCGATCGGTCTTCTGGCCGCATGGTCCTCATTCACCTTTCTCAAAGAGCCGAAAGTAAGCCACAGCGTCTCAAAAATTGACTGGACCGGTATCGGGCTGCTTGCCGTTGGCACTGGCTCACTCCAGTTCATTCTTGAACGGGGGGAGTCAAAAGACTGGTTTGAGACCCCTTATATCACCTGGTTTACCATCATTGCGGTGGTCGCACTTTTTGCGTTTGTCTGGTGGGAGCTGCATACCGAAGAGCCTGCCGTTGATCTTCGCGTTTTGGGACGCAGCCACAACCTCCCTGTCGCAGCTATGCTTACCTTTGTGGTGGGCTTCGGTCTCTATGGCTCGCTCTTTGTCTTTCCGGTTTTTGTACAGCGCCTGCTGGGATTTACCGCAGTACTGACCGGCCTGGTGCTCTTCCCAAGCGCCATCGTGACTGGCATGATCGCCATGCCGCTCGGCATTGCCATGCAGAAAGGTGTCTCACCAAAAAAGGTGATGGCCGTCGGCATGGTGGCCTTTATTCTCTTCTGCTGGGCACTTGGCCAGCAAACCATGCAATCAGGAGCCTCAAACTTCTTCTTCATCCTGCTGGTGCGCGGCCTGGCTCTCGGGTGTATCTTTATTCCGGTCACCATGCTTGCTGTCTCGGGCCTGCACGGCAGAGACATCGGGCAGGCTACCGGACTCAACAACATGGTGCGCCAGCTTGGTGGTTCATTCGGCATAGCACTCATCAACACTTATATCGTCAAGCGGGTAGGGGCACACCGGATAGAGCTGCTGAGCCATCTTTCACCTTTCGATCCGGCAGCCATCGCAAGACTCGAAGCCCTAAAACAGGCGGCTGTGACGAAAACGGTGCTTTCTCCAGCCGACGCAGAGGTGGCCGCACTGAACGCACTTGAAGGCACCGTGACCATTCAAAGCCACCATCTGGCCTATATGGATGCCTTCATGCTGGTCGCGTTGCTGTTTGCAATTGCCTTGCCGCTGCTTTTCTTTATCAAGATTAAAAAAGTGGAGAAGAGCGATGTGTCGGGAGCGCACTGAGATTGATGTTGGGAAAATGGTCTGCGGGTTGGTTTTCGAAAGCTGCTATTTCTGCATATCAGTTTGTTTTATGTGCTTTTGAAGGTTTTCATCAAAGGTCAAAACCTCATACTGTTCAACAGCATGATATGCCCAAAGTAAAGTATCAACAATCACCATATTTTTCATTTACAGCGTTTGCCCATGCTTCATGTTCGCGATCAAACCAAAGAAGAGAAGGAAATACTGGATAGCTCTGAAAACAGTGAATGGGTTCCTGTCGCCGACCTTCCAAAAAGAAGAAAAGAGCTGGCCAAGTACGCTCGGAATACTTTTATAAGGGATAAGCGGCTAAATATCAGGATTTCTGAACGAGACCTCACTGAGCTACAAAGACTGGCCATCAAAGAAGGTTTGCCGTATCAGACTTATATCTCAAGTATTATTCACAAGTTCATTATCGGAACACTGGTTGATTGATGTGCATAAAAATTACCGCCCACAGCACTTCTTGAACTTTTTTCCGCTGCCGCAGGGGCATAGCTCATTGCGTCCGATTCGCTCTACTTCGGTTGCCAAGGCCATCCCTTTTGCCCTTGCCTGATCCTGTCGTCGATAAGTGTTCCAGAATTCATCAATTGTTATCACACAATATGGCACTTTATCCCAAACCTCGCGGAACGTCTTCGTTGGCAAAGGAACGGGATCATTTGGCTTAAAGCTGAGCATGTAAATCGAAGACAACAAGATTGAGAACTTTTTATCACGAAGAAGCAGTTCCCAGTCAGAGCCGCTACAGTTCACTCCGACCATAAATCCCGTTGCCCACAGCATGACAAGCAAATCCTTCACATCCCCATCCTCAACAGTATCAGGATGTGGCGCATAATACTCGACAGAGCTTGACAGTCGCATGGCGATGCTGTTCATCATCTTTATCAGCAACTCCAGTATGCGATCAGCCTGTTCCGGATTCTCGAAATTCGGCTTCTCTCCACCTCCATTCATATCCCAAACATAGGGAAACCATATATTGGCAGGAACGGTTGCTGGCCCAATAACCAATGCCGTAAAAAATCCGTCAAGTGAGTCGAGCGTCATTGCCCCATCGGGCACTTCATCCAAAAGGAGAAAATCCTCAAGCTCATTAATTTCACTATCGGTTATTTGAATCGAGCCGTTCTTTAAAACATGGTACTGTGTCATCTCTGTGATAATTTATTATACAAAAGTTTATGGCTCCCGCTGTTAGCGGCGATATGCCCTTGCGCACACCCCGGCTGGAGAATACGATGATCTCATATTCCGCTCATTCGTCCATACACCTGACTTCCCAGCCACTTCGACACCAGCTCCTGCAATTCTGGTTTGCCCATAAAGTCAGCAAAAAGCTCCTCGTTGAGTTCCATGCGCTCAATATAACAATGACTCCAGAACTTGCCTGAACACAAGCTGAAATTTATCGAGTGAATTGACCCCGGCAGCCTTCTTGAGCGCGTCATTCTGGCATGCCGCTTCTGCGATCTGATCGAAAAAGAGTTGATCCGCTTCATTCAGGTCACCACCAAAGTGCTCGTTGATGAGATCAATGAGCCGGGAGAGTGACACCTCCTCCTCATGCACCATACCGCTTCCCACTTCGCGAGGTCCATCAAGCGGCTTGGCGAAGCCTTCACTTAAACTGATCGAACCCTCACTGATCTTCTGCAAACGATAATAGTCAAGTTCAACCTCTTCATCAAACTGGTATCCAGCACCACTCTTCCGTTTTGGCAACTTCCATGCCAGATGGCGCAAGTAGGTGAAGAGCTTCTCTAAATCGCTGTCCTGATAGGGAATCACCTGGCTCAAAAAACTGTACAGATTGCGGAAAGCCTGTGCCTTGCCGCGCCACAACTCAGCCTCCTCTTCTACCGTGTTTTGCAGGTGCTGAAACCGCGCAACTGCACCATCAAGAATTGCATTCATTTGTTTGTGATCGGCAGTGCTTTGGTGTCGCTTGGGTGCAAAAAAGATAGCCGAAAAGTCGTTCACTTCGGGTTGAAGATAAATTCCTGAGACATCAAGCTCTGCCTTAACGGTGTAAAGCCTGTCAGCATCCACCTGCTCACCCATGACGGAGCCTTCGTAGTACTGACGGAACGCCTCCTGAATCTCGGCAGGATCATTAACAAAGTCGAGCACTACTGCTGTCAATCTGCCGGAAGCATATTAAACAGGAAGAGAGGTCACTTGCCGCAGCATTTCTTGAACTTCTTCCCGCTGCCACAGAGACAAGGATCATTGCGTCCAATTCGCTCGGCTTCGGTTGCCAACGCCATCCCTTTTCCCGTTGCCATCTCCCCACGCCGGGAAGGGAGCCAAAACTCACTGATTCCTCTCAAACATTCCGGCACTCTCTCCCATACCCTGTACATCTCCGACTCTAATGGAACGTGGTCGTCTGCCCTCAAACTGAGCAGATAAATCGGAGCTAACAGCGTTAAGCACTGTTTATCCAAAAGAAGCGGATCCCATGCGGTACCACTGCCGTTCACTCCGGTCATAAATCCCTTTGCCCACTGCTTGATCAAAAAATCCCTGGTTTCATCACTCTCCAGCGCCATCGTACCAGGACGCGGCTCGTAATAATCCGGGGACGTTGACAATTTCATGACGAGACTGTTCATCATCTTGATCAGCAACTCCACGATACGCTGCGCCTGCTCTAAAGTCTCAAATTTCGGTTCTTCTTTACGTCCACTCATATCCCAGACAAAGGGAAGCCACGTACTGGGGAGAACAGTTCCCGGCCCAATGACCAAAGCAGTAAAAAATCCGTCAAGGGTATCAAGCAGCATTGCTCTTTGAGGCACTGCGTCCGAAAGAAGAAAATCCTGCAGCTCATCAAGCTCATGGGCTGTTATTTCAATCAGGCTGTTCTCTGAAAAATCTTCCTGTATCATCATTGCAATGGTTTATTATGTTACCAATCTTTCGGGTTCCCTATATCCCGATCATTCGCTTATAGACTTTCCATGAACAAGTATAGTAATTCAATTTATTTCAAACTGTTACAGGTATAGGCGAAACAGTTTGACCAAGCTCTTTGGCTAACCTGCGAAGGCTTCTTTCAATGAACAAGTTCAAGAACCGTGTGCGGTAACCGGTCGGATACGGAAGGCTCAATGAGACAAAATAGAGACCTACTGGCAAGAATTTGTCGGGGGCGCACCGAATGGCAGGAACCATCACCTCCCACAACACTTCTTAAACTTTTTCCCGCTCCCGCAGGGGCAGGGCTCATTGCGGCCAATCCGGTCTGCTTCGTTGGCAATCACTACGCCTTTTTCCCTTGCCATTTCTTGCTGGTGCCGAGGCAGCCAGAACTTGCGGATCTCTTTCACATATTCAGGAATGAGATCTCTGATCACATTGAATGTTTTGGTTGGCAGTGGCGGAGAGTTGTGTGCAAAGGGGCTAAGCAAATAAATTGGCATTAAGAATTCCTCAAAATACTCCTGATTGTCAAGCATCGGTTTCCAGTTATTTTCGTTACAGAATATTCCCGCCATAAATCCGGTCGCCCACAACTTCATAAAATTGTTATACATCTCTTCGCTCTCAAGTTCCATCTCCAGGCACAATGGACAGTATAATTCAGGAGAACTGGCAAAGAATATTGTGAGACTCTCCTTCATTTTCAGGACGAGCTTTGTCATTCTTTTCGCCTGATCAACGGATTCAAATGCAGGAGCTTCACGACCATTGAGCATATCCCACACCAAAGGCATCCATGTTTCGGTCGGAACAGGTGCTGGTCCAATAACCAGCGCAGTAAGAAAACCATCGAGAGACTCAAGAATCATTGCATCATCAGGCACGGTATCGGAATCAAGAAAATCCTGAAGCTCGGCCAGCTCACTGTCGGTGATGAAGGCAAGCAACTCATCTGGAAAATCGTGTTGTTTCATGATCGTATTTTTTAGTTTTTTGGTTGCGCCTTATGATGAACCATAACTGCCATAATCCTTGCGTATCCCTTCACTTGAGAGAACAAGCACCACCGCTGCCACTATCGTCACCAGACATCCAACGCGAATGGCAATACCAGTACCAAAATGTTCCGAAAGGTAGCCAATTTCAAGATTACCTATCGGCATGAACCCCATAAAAATCATCATATAGAGGCTCATCACCCGTCCCCTGAAACGGTCATCGACAGCCCCCTGAATGGTGGCGCTGATGGTCGAAACTGCCGAGACCAGTCCGAGACCTCCGAAAAAGAGACACAGAAGTGCTGCAGGCAATCTGGCACTGAAAGTAAACCCTGTCAGGGCAAGAGCAAACAGAATTGTCCCCCCTGCTATAAAAACCAGACGATCAACTTTTCTTGAGTAGATGGAGACCAGCACCGTGCCAACAACTGAGCCAAAACCTGAAACACCATAGAGGTAGCCCATCCCCGAAGCACCCATGCCAAAAGTTGTTTTGGCAATAACCGGAAGCATGGTAACATAAGACCATGCAAAAATTGAGATAATGGCGATATACAAAATCGATGTCCTGATCACAGGATGCTTCCAGGCATAGCTCAGCCCATCCCTGATTTCCAGCAGAGGGTTGCGGCTAATGTGAACGACAGGCTTTTTTTCCATCCCTTTCATGGAGACAAGTGAAATGAGCACCGCAAAAAAACTGAAGCCATTAACAAGAAATGCAGCTCCGGTGCCAGTGGCTGCAATAAGCATCCCGGCAAGTGCGGGGCCGATCACCCGTGACACATTATAAATGGCCGAGTTCATGGCAATCGCCGAGGCGAGATGCTCCCGCTTTACTAATTCGCTGAGAAAGGCCTGCAACGCAGGAACATTGAGGGCATTCACACAGCCAAGCAGAAAAGAGAGCACAAGAATAATCCATAACGTCACCGTGCCAGTCACGGCAAACAGACCCAGCACAAAAGCAAGCAGCATCGCCGCCGACTGCGTCCAGAGCAGAATTATCCGCCGTGGGTAACGGTCAACAATAACTCCACCAAACAGGGAAAGAAAGAGAGTGGGAAGTGTCGAAGCCGCCGCCGCAAGCCCGACATCAAAGGCTGAACCGGTAATTTCAAAGACCAGCCACCCCTGCGCCACCATCTGCATCCAGGTACCAATCATGGAGATCACCTGACCGGGAAAATAGCGCCGGAAATTCTTGCTCTCAAAGGCAGGAAAAGCTGAGAGCAGCAGACCTGAAAAGCCCCCTCCCGCCAAAGGCAGAGGCATCTCCACAATTTCTGCAGGCACCTTTTCAGCGGGTGATTTCATCTTCACAACAGTTCATTATTTTTGTTCTCTCCAGCGCAAAGGTAGTAAAAGAATGCGGCAAATCCAGTGGATGCGTCACGAATACCTGCAAAACCAAAAGGCGATACGTTATGTCGATATCATAAATATTATGAGCTCTTTTCAACATCGAATACCCTGCCTTTTAGCTCAAAATAGATGTACATTTCTTCGCTATGACCATGCACAATGATCATGGCATCAAAATCAACTTTTCTCACCATTTAAAAAAGGAGTCTTATTCACATGAATGTCGTTAATCCGGAAGCTATCGGTTTGTTCGGGCTGATCATTACGGTCTGGGTATTTGGACTTGAACAGTTGGGATTCGGACTTGACAAGGAGACTGATCATGCAAAACTTGGACGCAATCTTGCCCATATTGCCCTCTGGTTCGGCGGTGTGGCGCAGCTTTTCACTGCGATCTGCATGTATCTGTTCGACATGGGGTTGCCTGCTGACATAAGGATTTACCTGGGCACCATCTTTGCCACCTACGGGCTTTTCTGGGTTGTTGTCGCCATGCATTTTTACAACCCCGGCGACAAGAAGATCTATGCCCACATGTTTCTGGGTATCTTTTTTATCACGGCTGTTTTCAGCTACAAGGCTATCCTTCTCGGAAAAATATGGCCTTTAGCCACCGTGCTGCTGCTCATTAACGTGCTGACCATTTTGCTGCCGTTTGCCTGGTACAAGCAGAACGCCATCATTACAAAAATCTGCGGAGCAACCAATGTTGCCATAGGGCTTTGTGCCCTTCCACTCCTCTTCAAATCACTTGGAGTGTAATCCCGCCCCTTTTGCCCGAAACAGTCGTAAAGCTTCTGGCTGTTTCGGGCCACACCGACCTCTCAGGGGGGCAATGACCATAAGACGATGAGCATTACTATGATCATTTTGCTCAAAGTTCACACCCCGAACACTCATTGAGACCTCAAGCAAAATATTTCCTTGGCATTTTTATCAATATTGTTCCGAAATTTCCTTCAGCTTCATAAATTATAACCTTTTCAACTGGCTGATACACCTCGGATGATAGCACTTCACATCTCCATTCTCGATGGCAACCCCGTACTCTGGAGTGAGGGGAAAAAGATCGGTATGCTGAAAGAGTTGCGACAGGCCATGAATGGCATCGGGATGATCTCCCTGCGAGGCAACACCACAAAAGAGTTTTGCGTCTGGCTGCCCTGCCAGGGTGAAAAACCTGTGCCATCATCTCCACTCATCGGTTCCATGCCCGATATTGACGGTGAAGAGAGCCTTAGAGCGTTTCCGATTACCGCGCTTCGACTGAACTCCACTTCGCTGTTTGAACTCTCCCTTCTCTCTGCAAAAGGCAATATTCCCGGAAGTGGCATTATCTTTGGCAGCTCCCTCTTGTGGACGCGACAGGTACGGAAAATTGCGCTCAATATCATCAGCGGCCAGTCAATGCTGCCTTCGATGGCCAGAAATGACAAATCCTGGGAGGCAGTGTGGCAACCCGTGCCGGACAGTACAGCATCCCATGCGCTTGAAAAACTTGCGGAGACCATGCCCGCAGTTTGTCGCGCTCTCAGCCGCACCGACACGCAACCGCCCGAAGCGCAAAGGTTTATGGTTCTCAAAAAGCTTCTCTCTTTCATCGTGAACGGACTGATCCGGCCATCAGAAAAAGCGGGCCTGCAAAAACTCACTGAATTCGAGAGTGTCCATGACGCATGGCTTCAAGCACTGTCAAGCAGTGACCCCAGGGTGCACTGGAAAAATGAGCAGGAGACAGAGCAGTTTGCCTGTCAGCTCAACGCATGGCGCCGTCCCATTGACCTGCATGAACGATCACCCTTCAAGTTCTGCTTTCAACTGACAGAGCCTCCCCTGAAAGGGACAAAACAGGAGCACTGGCATGTTGCCTATCAACTGCAATTGAAGAGTGATCCAAGCCTGATACTGAACGCAGGAGATCTCTGGAAACCGGAGAGCGCGGCCTCACTCCATGCCAGATCATACAGTGCTGATTATACCGAATTCATGCTGACGGCTCTGGGGCAGGCCTCCGGACTCTGCCCGGCAGTCACCCAAAGCCTGAAAAAGAAAAATCCGGGCGGCTTCAATCTTGATACCGAAGGCGCATACAAATTTTTACTGGAGTTTGCAGAGCTGCTGCGAAGCTTCGGATTTGTGGTGATGCTCCCTTCGTGGTGGAGCGGCCGCAAAGGCATCAATCGAATAGGAATCAAGACAAAAGTCAAACTCCCCTCCATGAAGGGAAGTGGATCCGGCCTCACCCTGGATCACATGGTTGCCTGTGATTATGCTGCCGCACTTGGCAATGAAGAGCTGGATCTCGAAGAGCTGAAAACGCTTGCCAATTTGAAAGCTCCACTGGTGAGAGTTCGAGGACAGTGGACACAGGTTGACCATAAGGAGCTTGTCAATGCCCTCCATTTTCTTGAAAAACATCCTGCGGGTAAACTCTCTGGCAGAGAACTTCTCTCAACAGCCCTCGGATTACAGAAAAAGGAGGATAGCCTCTTTATTCGATCGCTTGAAATTGAAGGGTGGCTTCAGGAGCTGCTTGAAAAGCTCTCTGGCCAGGGTCAATTTGAAATGCTTCCACCACCTGACCATTTTCAGGGAACGCTTCGTACCTATCAGGAACGGGGATATTCATGGCTCTCATTTCTCCGCAAGTGGGGACTTGGCGCCTGCCTTGCTGATGACATGGGCCTTGGCAAAACTATCCAGACGCTTGCCATGCTGCAACGCGAGCGTGAACTGGGAGAAAAAAGAGCGGCGCTCCTGATATGCCCCACCTCCGTCGTCAACAACTGGCGGAAAGAGGCTGAGCGCTTCACTCCGGATTTGCCCATACTGATACATCACGGTGGCGACCGGATGAAAACCGAAGATTTCCGCAAAGCGGCCAGTGCCTCCGCTCTCGTTGTTTCAAGCTACGGCCTGCTGCAGCGCGACCTCGAATTTCTGTCGGCGGTACCCTGGGCCGGAATTATTCTGGATGAAGCGCAGAACATCAAAAACCCTGAAACCAAACAGTCAAAAGCAGCAAGAACGCTTCGTGCCGATTACCGTATTGCCCTTACCGGCACCCCTGTTGAAAATCATGTCGGCGACCTCTGGGCGCTTATGGATTTTCTCAATCCAGGCTTTCTTGGCTCCCAGCACTTTTTCAAGCAGAACTTCTACACACCGATACAGTGGTATGGAGACTCGGAAGCTTCCGCACGGTTGAAATCGCTCACCGGACCGTTTATTCTGCGCCGCATGAAAACCGACAAATCGATTATCTCCGACCTGCCCGACAAGATAGAAATGAAAGAGTATTGCACGCTCACCAAAGAGCAGGCATCGCTCTACAAGGCGGTTGTGGATGAACTTCAGGAAAAAATCGAGAGCGCCGAAGGCATTGATCGGCGGGGACTGGTACTGGCTTTGCTGGTAAAACTCAAGCAGGTCTGCAACCATCCTGCCCACTTTCTTGGCGACAACTCTGCCATTGAGCATCGATCAGGCAAAATAAAGCGATTGACAGAGCTGCTCAGCAACATCCGCGAAGCAGGCGAAAAAACACTGCTCTTTACCCAGTTTACCCGGATGGGTGCCATACTTCAACACTATCTTCAGGATCTCTACGGCGAAGAGGTGCTGTTTCTGCATGGTGGTGTCACCAAAAAGAGGCGGGATGAGATGGTAGAGAGCTACCAGCAGGAGGGGGGCAATTCACCAGCAATATTTATCCTCTCACTGAAAGCGGGCGGAACAGGCCTGAACCTGACATCAGCCAACCACGTCGTTCACTTTGACCGGTGGTGGAACCCGGCAGTGGAGAACCAGGCGACTGACCGCGCATTCCGCATCGGGCAGCATAAAAACGTCGAAGTGCATAAATTTATTACAACAGGCACTCTTGAAGAGCGCATTGACGAGATGATTGAGAAAAAAACAACGGTGGCAGGCAAGGTTCTCGGAACAGGAGAACAGTGGCTGACTGAACTGTCGAATAATGATCTGCGCAGCCTGATTATGCTCAGTCAGGAGGCAATGGGAGAGTAAGAACTATGGCATATTACTGGTATAAACGACCAACATTATCCACCCCCAGAGCGGTGACCGGAGGCATAAAAGCGCAGAATAAACGCGGAGCATTCGGCCAGACATGGTGGGGAAAACAGTGGATTACCACACTTGAAAGCTTTGATATCAGCGACAGGATTACTCGCGGAAAATCTTATGCCCGGAAAGGGCAGGTAACCGACCTTGTCATCACCGCAAAAAAAGGTGTCGCAGCAAAAGTGCAGGGTTCAAGAGTCCGGCCTTACAAGGTATCCATCTCCCTGACACCATATTCAAAAGAGCAGAAAGAGTTGTTGGCACAAAAGCTTACTGCGAAGCCAATATACATCGCGCAGCTCCTCAGTGGAGAGATGCCGGAGAACCTTGGAAGGATCCTGAAAAATTCCGGGCTCTCTCTTTTTCCCGCCAAATACTACGATCTGACAACCACCTGTTCGTGCCCCGACTACTCGAATCCCTGTAAGCACATTGCCGCAGTCTTTTACCTGATGGCAGAGGCCTTTGACCAGGATCCTTTTCTCCTCTTCACCTTGCGAGGAGTAGACAAGGAGGAGTTTCTCAAGAAAATCGGCTATAAGCGTCAGGCATCAGAAGAAGAAGAGGTGGCAATACCCGAACCACTCCCTTCACAACATGGCGCATTCTGGGACTCTACGCCACTGCCAGAACCATCTTTTATTCATACTTCACCTGCTGTAAATGCGGCAATGGTAAAACGGCTCGGTTCAATTCCATACTGGCGATCTACAAACAATTTTATCAACGCCATGGAAGTGACTTATGCAAAAGTCTCTCTTTTTGGAGAAACACTGATCAACACGCAAATCATCAAAGAGGAACAAAATTCCTCAAAAAGCGACGAATGAAAGGAGGGTTTTTGCAGATTTCCCCCGATTTGCTAATATGAGAGCTGATGTAACGCACAGGTCGCGCTGCATCTTCAAATCTTTTTCCACGCACAAAAAACATACCATACCATGAGCGAACACATCTATAAGAAAATCGAACTTGTCGGCTCTTCTGCAACAAGTATTGAAGAGGCTGTCAATAACGCTGTAGCGAAAGCTGCCGAAACCATACGCAACATTCGCTGGGTTGAAATTCTGGAAACCCGCTGCCATGTGGAGAACCAGAAAGTTGCCTACTGGCAGGTTACCGTGAAAATCGGCTTTACCCTCGACGAAAACTGAGCAGAAACGGAGATAAATAACAAGGGCACCCTTTTGCAGGTGCCCTTGTTATTTATTAAGAAACCAGCCCCGATTTAATGGTCCGAGGCGTAGTGTTCCGGTGCTAACGACCATTGCGCCGGAGATTTCCAGAGCGTCGAAAGCATCAATTCTCGGATATGGGGAAACTCCTTGGGCAGCCTGTCGTAAATCATTTCAAAAAGCTGCTCGTGTGAAAGAAGCTCATTCTTCCACGCTTCACGGTCGACTGACATCAGTTTGATGAACTTCTCTTCCGTCATCTCCTCCAGACCGGTCCAGTCAATCATATCATACTTCGGCATCCAGCCAAGCGGACTTTCGACAGCTCCGGCATTGCCGTGAACACGATCGACCACCCACTTCAGCACCCTCATGTTCTCGCCAAAACCTGGCCAGAGGAACTTGCCGTTCTCATCCTTGCGGAACCAGTTGACACCAAAAATTCTTGGCAGCTCGGGCAGCGTACGACCGACATTAAGCCAGTGAGTGAAATAATCACCCATGTGATAACCGCAGAAAGGAATCATGGCAAAAGGATCGCGACGAACATCGCCAACTTTTCCTGCGGCAGCGGCGGTTTTTTCAGAACCCATGGTCGCTGCCAGGTAAACTCCGGAATTCCAGTTTGCCGACTGGTAAACCAACGGAACAGTATCTCCGCGACGACCACCAAAAATGAAAGCACTGATCTGAACCCCTTTCGGGTCTTCCCATGCAGGATCAAGCGAAGGGCACTGACTTGCCGGAGAGGTAAACCGGGCATTCGGATGTGAAGAGAGTCTGCCACAATCAGGTGTCCAGGCGTGGCCCTGCCAGTCAATAAGATGATCAGGCTCCTCATCTGTCATCCCTTCCCACCAGACATCACCATCGGGTGTCATCGCCACGTTTGTAAAAATACAGTTCTTTTCAAGCGTTGCCATCGCATTTGGATTGGATTTTTCCGATGTTCCCGGAGCAACACCGAAAAAGCCATACTCGGGATTGATCGCGTACAGAAGACCATCCTCCCCCTGCTTAATCCAGGCGATATCATCACCAACCGTGGTCACCTTCCACCCCTCAAACGATTGAGGAGGGATCAGCATGGCAAAGTTGGTCTTGCCACAGGCACTTGGAAATGCTCCGCCGATATAGGTCTTGACACCATCAGGGGACTCCACTCCAAGAATCAGCATGTGCTCAGCCAGCCAACCTTCATCACGTGCCATTGAGGAGGCTATACGCAAGGCAAAGCATTTCTTGCCAAGCAGGGCATTACCGCCATAACCGCTTCCAAAAGAGGTAATTGAATGCTCTTCCGGAAAATGAACAATATACTTCGTGTCATTGCAGGGCCAGGCAACATCCTGCTCCCCTTTCTGAAGCGGAGCACCAACCGAGTGAAGACAGGGAACAAATTCGCTCTTCTCACCAAGCAGTTCCATCACCTTTCGTCCCATCCTCGTCATGATCCGCATGTTGGTCACTACATAAGGCGAATCAGAAATTTCAACCCCGATATGGGCGATCGGTGAACCAAGTGGTCCCATGCTGAATGGAATGACATACATGGTACGACCGGCCATACAACCACTGAAAAGCCCTTTAAGGGTCTCTTTCATCTCCTTTGGGGCGATCCAGTTATTCGTAGGACCAGCATCCTGTCGACGGATGCTGCATATATAGGTCCTGTCTTCAACTCTGGCAACATCACTTGGATCTGACCGACAAAGGTAGCTGTTTGGACGCTTCTCTTCCGATAGCTTGATAAAGGTACCACTCTCCACCATCTGCTGACAGAGACGATCATACTCCCCCTCCGTCCCGTCACACCAGTGAATTGCGCTGGGAAGACAAAGCTCTGCGGTCTCCTTTACCCACTGTATCAGCTTTTTATTGGTCACATAATCCGGCGGATTAATCTGCATTAAAGTCATAATTTCAGTAGTGTTATTTGATTGATAAAAAAAAACGTCCGCAATCAACACTGACTGCGGACGTGTACGGGAAAAAGATAATATCCGACTCAAACGGGCATCGGACAGGAAAACCGTCAACCATAAATTGAGGATTTTATTTCGGAGCAACAGGTCTTTTAAGAGCTTCAAGAATTATTTTTTCAAGGACATCTTTGCTGCGCGATCCGGTAATAACCTGGGTAACCTTTCCTGAAGAGTTTACCACAAACGATGTAGGGATCGCCCGAACGCCACCCTCAACCAGGGGATTAAAAGCACCCATCAACTTGTCGTCCACCATGACAACAGGGTAATTTATCCTGTTTTTTGTCATAAATGCGCGCATGGCTGGCTCGGTTTCATTAACGGCCACACCAAGAAAAGTAAACCCCTTCCGACCATATTTTGTTTGCAGGGCAACCATGTCAGGAATTTCTGCTCTGCATGGAGGACACCATGATGCAAAAAAATTCACGATATAGGCCTTGCCAGCAAGTTGAGTTGATGAGACAGGCTTATGTTGAAGAGAAAACGCTGTAAAACCTGGAGCTAAAGGAGCCTCCACATCAGGTTGGGCGGCATAAACCGAACCAGCAGGACCCATAAGGAGAAGGGATGAGTACAGAACTGCCTTTAAGTAATGAGTAATTAACTTCTTCATGCCATCCGTTTTTTACAAAATCGATTAAATCTCCCCCCTCTTGCTTTAATGTAACCAATTCTTCTTTTTTTTTCAGCCATATAAATTACGAGATATTTAGTCTTTGTGATTCTCTTTCAAAAAAATTATATTTCGTCTTGTTTTTTCGCTTGTATGTGCTTAAGCCACCTTAGCTCAGTTGGTAGAGCAACTGTTTCGTAAATAGTAGGTCGTGGGTTCAAGTCCCTCAGGTGGCTCGTATCCGGAACAGCAGAAAAGCGAAATCCTGTGACGCATCATCTCTGGTAAGTTGAGCAAGGCAAAGATGCCTTGACAATTAGAAATTTCTGATTACACAAATAAATCCTATCCACACTGTCACTATGCAAGAAGGTAAGATTTCCCAAATCATCGGCCCTGTAGTTGATGTCGATTTCCCTGAAGGGCGGCTGCCATCTATTCTGGATGCGCTGACCATTACAAGAGCTGACGGCACAAAGCTCGTTCTTGAGACACAGCAGCACCTTGGTGAAGAGCGTGTCCGTACCGTCTCTATGGAGAGCACTGACGGCCTTGTCAGAGGCATGAAAGTTGCAAACACAGGCAAACCAATACAGGTTCCGGTTGGTGCGGAGGTTCTTGGTCGAATGCTGAACGTCGTCGGAGACCCGATTGACGGCCGCGGCCCCGTCAATTCAAAAAAATCGTACTCTATCCACCGCCTTGCCCCAAAGTTTGACACTATCTCAACGAAAGCGGAGATGTTTGAAACCGGAATCAAGGTTATTGATCTTCTCGAGCCTTACTCACGCGGAGGAAAAACCGGTCTCTTCGGCGGTGCAGGTGTAGGCAAGACGGTTTTGATCATGGAGTTGATCAACAACATTGCAAAACAGCAGTCTGGTTATAGCGTGTTTGCCGGTGTGGGTGAACGTACCCGCGAAGGAAACGATCTCTGGCACGAAATGATGGAGTCAGGCGTTATCGATAAAACCGCTCTGGTCTTCGGTCAGATGAACGAGCCTCCCGGAGCCCGCCAGAGGGTTGCGCTCACCGGGCTCAGTATTGCTGAGTATTTCCGTGACGAAGAAAACCGCGACGTGCTGCTCTTTATTGACAATATCTTCCGCTTTACCCAGGCCGGATCTGAAGTATCCGCTCTTCTAGGACGTATGCCGAGCGCTGTAGGATACCAGCCAACGCTGGCAACAGAGATGGGTGAACTTCAGGACAGAATCGTCTCTACCAAGAATGGTTCAGTCACCTCGGTACAGGCCATTTATGTGCCTGCGGATGATTTGACCGATCCTGCACCTGCAACGGCATTTGCCCACCTTGATGCAACGACGGTGCTTTCACGCCAGATCGCAGAGCTCGGGATCTACCCTGCCGTTGACCCTCTCGACTCGACCTCACGTATTCTCGACCCGAACATCGTTGGGGACGACCATTACGACACCGCCCAGGCACTCAAGCAGCTTCTTCAGCGCTACAAGGATCTTCAGGACATTATTGCCATTCTTGGTATGGACGAACTGAGCGACGAAGACAAGCTGGTTGTTTCAAGAGCCAGAAAAGCACAGCGTTTTCTTTCGCAACCATTCTTTGTGGCAGAGGCCTTCACCGGTCTTGCCGGTAAATATGTCAAGCTTGAAGATACCATCAAGGGGTTCAAGGAGATCATTGCCGGAAAGCATGACAATCTGCCTGAAAGTGCCTTCTACCTCGTAGGAACCATTGAGGAAGCCGTTGAGAAAGCAAAAACTCTCTAAACAGAAGCAATAACCATGGCGAATTCCGAAAAAGGTTTCCAGATAGAGATTGTTACTCCCCAGAAACTTTATTTTTCCGGGGAAGTTTTGAGTGTAACAGCTCCGGGTGAGTCCGGGCAATTTCAGATTCTGAAAAACCACGCACCCCTCCTTTCTGCACTGTTACCCGGAAAGGTAAAGCTTGGTTTGGCTGATCGAAGCGAACAATCTTTTTCTATCTCAGACGGTTTTTTAGAGGTGAGCAGCAATAAAGCTATTCTGCTCACCGAAGACATCTCCTGATTACAACGTAACGACATCAAAAACATCAGCACCCTTACGGGAGCTGATGTTTTTTGGTTGTATGACAATCCTGACACCAAAAGCCCTGCGCCCGGGAGAGACTATCGGGCTTATCTCCCCATCATCACATTGCGCTTACCCCGACAAAATTGAGCGGGCGGTAAGCTATCTTGAAAAAAATGGCTACAAGGTAAAACCATCCTCTCACCTCAACTGCATCGACACCAATCCGCTCATTGCAGACGAACAAAAACTTCATGATCTCCACGAGATGTTCGCCGACAGGAAGGTTAAGGCAATGATCTGTTTGAGAGGCGGTGCCGGTGCAACAAGATTGCTGAAAAAAATTGATTACAAACTGATTGCTGCCAATCCAAAAATAGTGGTGGGCTATTCCGACATTACAGCACTCTCGCTCGCCCTTTTTGCTCAAACAGGGCTGATCAGCTTTTCCGGCCCCATGCTTGCCACAGAGCTGCATGAGCCAACCCCTTACACCGAGGAGCATTTCTGGGGCATGCTCACCTCTCCCTCTTATGCTCTTTCGCTGCAGAACCATCCAGACCACCCTGTAACCTGTATCAGATCCGGATCCGCAGAGGGAAACCTGATTGGAGGCAACCTCTCTGTTCTCTCTGCATTGATTGGCACACCCTACCTCCCAGCACTGAGCGATTCTCTTCTCTTTCTCGAAGAGATCAATGAACCGGCATACCGTATCGACAGAATGCTCTCGCACCTGAACAATGCCGGTATGCTTGCTCCTTGCCATGGAGTTCTTTTAGGACAGTTCAGTACTCTATCAGAACTGACAAAAGAGGAGCAACTTCGATTGCAGCATATTTTTAGCTATTACAGCGAACAGGCCCATAACAACGGACCGGTCATGAGAGGCCTTTCATGCGGCCATATCAAAAATCTGATGACTCTTCCGGTTGGTGGGCGCTTCAAAATGGCGATTTCAGAGAGCGGGGATTTTTTCCTTGGAGCGACAGAGCCAGTCATTCATCGGTAAGATCGGTTTCTGGTGCGGGAAGTTGTGTCTCTTTTGATCACTGCTTATTTTCCTCTTTTAACATTTTGAGCTGACAATTATGAACCTCACTCTCGGGCAACATTGGAGAGCAACCATCCCGGGAATAGGGATAAGAAAGCGCGAACTGCTTTCGGGCCAGGAACTGCTCGACGCATATCGCGTTCTCCTCTTTAATGATGAAGCGCATACCTTTGACGAAGTGATCAACCAGCTTATGAAAGCTCTTCGCTGCAGTCGCCATAAAGCTGAAAAGCACACCTGGGAGGTTCATACCCGTGGCCGCAGCATTGTCTATGCTGGCTCGATGTTTGCCTGCTTGCAGGTGAGTTCTGTTCTTGAGGAGATTGCCCTGAAAACGGAGATTCAGACCATATAAGCTTTTGAATACACCCGTGCAGAGTCATTCAACCATGTGACAGTGCTGACAGATAATTCTCCCTGTTTGTTATATTGCCTTACGTGATATCCAAATGATAACCATCGGGTATCCCTGACTTACTTTCCACACTATTCTGAATACACCATGAGCAATTCCGATAAAAAACGGGTGCAGAGCGCAACTCTCTCACCTGATAAGGTGATGCACAAGCTGGTTTCGCTGGCTAAACGACGTGGCTTTATCTTTCCCTCTTCGGAGATATATGAGGGGCTCTCCTCCTGCTTCGACTATGGGCCACTGGGCAGTGAGATGAAGCGGAATATCAAGGAACTTTGGTGGAACTCGATGACTCGCCGACATCAGAATATTGTGGGGCTTGATGCCTCGATTATGATGAACCCGCGCGTCTGGGAGGCTTCGGGACATGTGGCGAGCTTCAATGACCCGATGATTGACGACAAGACAACCAAGCGGCGCTATCGGGCTGACCATCTGATTGAGAACTATATTGAAAAACTGCGTCGCGACGGCAAGGAGGCTGATCTCAAGAGAGTACAGAGTACCTATGAAGCCGCTACCAGCTCAGAAGATCTGAACCGTGCGCTTTATGAACTGATTCTTGCTGAAGGGATAAAGGCGGCAGATACCGGCTCGGGAGACTGGACCGAGGTGCGCCAGTTCAACCTGATGTTCCAGTGCAATATGGGGGCACTTGCCGAAAGGTCGAGTGTCGTCTACCTTCGGCCCGAAACTGCGCAGGGTATTTTTGTGAACTTTCACAATGTTCGCGAGTCGTCGCGCATGAAGGTGCCATTCGGTATTGCCCAGATCGGCAAGGCTTTTCGCAATGAGATTGTAAAAGGCAACTTTATCTTCCGCATGGTGGAGTTTGAACAGATGGAAATGCAGTACTTTGTCAAGCCTGGCACACAGGCTGAAGCATTCGAGGCCTGGCGTGAAGAGCGCTTTGCCTGGTACAGCAGCACTCTTGGTATCAACAAGGAGAAACTGCACTGGTACAAGCACGACAAGCTTGCACATTACGCCGACCTTGCCTACGACATCAAGTTTGAGTTTCCCTTCGGGATAGAAGAGATAGAGGGCATTCACTCAAGAACAGATTTTGACCTGAAACAGCATCAGGAGTACTCCGGTAAGAATATGGAGTATATCGACCAACTCACCAATGAGCGCTACATCCCTTATGTGGTAGAGACCTCCGCCGGGTGCGACCGGCTCTTCCTGGCACTTCTTGCCGATGCCTACACCGAAGATACGGTTGACGGCGACGAACGCGTTGTCCTGAAACTATCGCCCAGGGTTGCGCCAGTTAAAGCTGCCGTTCTGCCGCTGATGAAGAAAGGTGGCATGGGTGAGCGCGCCTCCGCTTTGTGCGATGAACTGTCGTCAAACTTTCTTGTCCAGTACGACGATGCTGGCTCTATCGGCAAACGCTACCGCCGTCAGGATGAGATCGGCACGCCATTCTGTATCACGGTTGACCACCAGTCACTTGAAGAGAACACTGTCACCGTGCGCTACCGCGACACGGCAGCTCAGGAGCGAATGGATATTTCGAGGGTTCGCGAATTTCTTGCCTCTCAACTTATCGGACAGTAAGCTATGCAATACGATGTTGCTGTTATAGGGGGAGGCCCTTCGGGAGCTGTTGCCGCAACGATACTGGCCAATGCGGGATTTTCCATTGTGTTGATTGAGAGAAACTTTGACAACGTCAAACCCTGCGGTGGAGCCATTCCGCTTGGCCTCATCGAAGAGTTCCAGATTCCCTCTGAGCTGATTGAAAAGAGACTTTCCCGAATGAAGGCACGATCACCAAAAGGGCGAGTCATCGACATGAAGATGCCCAACGGCTATGTTGGTATGGTGCGTCGCGAAAAATTTGACCGCTATCTGCGTGTTGAAGCTGAACGAGCTGGTGCCATTGTGGTTGAAGGGCTGGTCACCTCGATTGCTCAATCTGGTGACGAGTTTGTCATCAACACCCTCAACAACAAGCAGGCTTCAATCCATGCCAAAAGGATTATCGGTGCTGACGGTGCCAACTCTAACACCGCCGATGCCCTGCACTTTCCACCCAACGAACTGAAGGTGATTGCCATGCAACAGCGGTTCAAATACACTCCAGCCATTCAGAAGTTCAGTGATATTGTTGAAATATGGTTTGACGGTGAGGTCTCGCCCGACTTTTACGGCTGGATTTTTCCAAAGGCCGATCATCTGGCCATCGGCACAGGAACAGAGGAGCACCACCATAATATCAAGGCACTCCAGAGGCGCTTTCTTGAAAAGATAGGGATTACCGACAAACCCTATCTCGATGAGGCGGCTAAAATTCCGATGAAACCCCGCAAATCATTCACCCAGGAGAAGGCGATTCTGGTTGGCGACGCAGCAGGGCTGGTGACACCGGCCAACGGAGAGGGGATCTTCTTCGCCATGCGCTCAGGCAAGCTTGGTGCTTTGGCCATGATCGAGCATCTGAAACATGGCACTCCACTCAACAGGTATGAAAAAGAGTTCCGCAAGCTCTATGCCCCCATCTTTTTCGGCCTTGAGGTGCTGCAGGCAGCCTACTACCGCAACGACCGGCTCCGTGAAAGTTTTGTGGCAATATGCGCTGACAATGACGTGCAGCGGATCACCTTCGACTCCTATCTCTACAAAAAGATGATTCCTGCCTCCTGGCCAGTTCAGATGAAAATCTTTTCCAAAAATATCTATCACCTCATTAAAGGCTCCTGAATGCTCCTCTCGCTTCCCAACTGGATCATCCATATCTTCTCAGCCCTTGAGTGGGGAATTGCCGCAGCACTCCTCTATCGTTATGGCAAAATGAGAGGCAGACGAGATATCCGGCTGTTTGGACTTGCCATGTTGCCACACTGGAGTGGGAGCTTTTTTGTGCTGGGATATCATGTTTCGGGTGATACTCTTCCGATGCTGCTTGACATGTCGGAACTGATCAATGTCTTTGGCAGCATTGCGCTGCTCCTTGCAACACTCAAGCTGCTCCAATCAACCAACAAGATACCAGCCGCCGGATATACCGCATCAATCGGAGCCATCATGATTGCTGGCAAACCACAGTCGTGGCTTGGCGCAGATATCTTCGACACGATTCTGCAGATATCGAGCGTGATTTACATCACCTTCCTGGTGCTGCTGCTGGTCGTCCACCGACGCGACAACACTATCTTCTCTGGCCTGACCGTTGCAGGCTTCTGGTTTGTGCTTCTCTTTATCTCTGTCACCATCTTCTGCATGTACCTGGCCACCCAGGTGCGGGGATATCCGACACTGTCACACGACAACCTGCTCCACGGGCTTGCTGAAAGCCTGCTCAGCATCAGCAACCTTATGATTGCCATCGGCGCACAGCGAAAGATAAAAGAGTATGAGCGAAATCAGTTGACGGCCGCCGCCGGATGAAGAATTGAGGAGTATTTTGCTGGATCCGAAAGCACCTCAACGGCTTTTTTAACCACCAGGTCCTCCTTGACCTCTGCTCCCCTTGCAAGCCGAAGGTCGTAGTGACGGAGAATTTCAACCTCAAGCGACTTTGCAATATCACTCGCCTCCCGCTCAACTTCGCGCACCTTTAACCTGTCAAGCTCCTGCTGAACCGTATCAAAACTATTCAGTTGAATCTCGCTGATTTCAGGGTCAGCTCTTTTGACACTCTCCCTCAGGCCAGTAAGTCGCCGTTCGTTATCCGAAACATAGACAAATTTTCTGTTGTGGAGAAAATCGTTGAAAGAGGCCATAAGCTGCACACGGTCAAGTTGTGACGGCATCTTGAGCGGATATGCTGAACAGAAGTCCGTAGCAAAGAGGAAAAGCATCCCTTTTCGCCGAAGTTCCATAAGATAGAGAGAACCCGCAGGTTCTGAAATTTCTATATCGGGGGTAATACCGCCGCCGCCATACACTTTTCGACCTCCCCGGGTAGAATAAATCTGCGGTGATTTATCCTCGCGAGCCTTGGGCAGTACCTTGCGTGCACTGCTCATTGGTGTCAACTCTTTCTGGATCAACCGACCTGATGGAGTAGAGTATTTTGCTATGGTGAGTTTCACCGAACTGTCGTAAGAGATCCGCACCACAGATTGCACCAGCCCTTTGCCATAAGAGCGACCACCCAGAACAACCCCACGGTCCAGGTCTTGCACAACTCCTGAGAAAATCTCGGAAGCAGAGGCACTTTGACTATTAATCAAGACCGCCAGTGGAATGTTGGGCAGAAGAGGCTTCTCCTCTGTCAGATATGTTTTCGTCATCTCCGGCAACCGCCCCTGCAGAGAGACAACCTTGCTGCCCTGATTAATAAAGAGCGAGGAGACATCAACAGCAGCAGTCAGAAGCCCGCCGGGATTATGCCGAAGATCCATAATAACCCCTTTCAGCGTGATTTGACGCTCCTGTGCCTGCTTCATCAACGCCTGCAATGCCTCACGAAGCTCACCCGCCGAATGGGTACCAAAACTCTTCATTTCGATATAACCAACGCCATCGATCATCCCTGAATAACTCACGGTATTGACACGGACATCCTCCCGTACCATTGCTACAGTAAAGATGGGTGCCCCTTTGCGCTCGAGTTGCAACGTCACCGTAGTGCCTGCCAGCCCCTTGATCTCCCCTCTCACCTCTTCAGGAAGCGTCTTTTTTGTCTCTTTGTTGTTGATGGCTATAATGGCATCGCCAACCTTGATGCCAGCTTTGGCGGCTGAATGGCCCTCAGTCACCGATGTTACAAAAAACACGCCATCAATTAAGGCAATCGTGAGACCAACACCAACATACTGACCGTTGGTCTGCTCATCCAGCTCACCAGCATCCTCTTCATTAAGAAAAACCGTATACGGGTCAAGGGTACGAAGCATTCCGTCAATACCGGCATACATAAACTCGCTGGCATTAACAGGATCAACATAATTTTTTGAGACTTCCCTATAGACCTCCCCAAGCAGATCAATACTTTTGATAATATCGAAATACTCCTTGTCAGGCGGAGGCTCCTGAGCCAGAGTGTGTGACGGCGAAGCAAGAGCACAAAAAAGGGCAACAAAAAGAGCCCGCACACTCAGCCGAAAAGAAAATCTTCTCAGGCTCCCCCCCCTGCTTCCCCTGTTATGCTGCATATCGTTACCGGAGAGCCTCTTCGAGAGCCGTTGCGCTGTCAGTTCGTTCGTCACGATACTTGATAATCATCGGAGTATAGATGGAGAGACCATGCTCGGCAGCAAAATCGCCCTTGACCCTTCGTGAGCCAGCCACAACGACCGCGCCAGCAGGAATCACCAGAGGAGACTCAGCAGTTTTTCTGTAAATGGTCTGCCGCACAAGATCGTACACAGGGGTTGAACCGTTCAGAATAACACCGGTACCAATAACCGCCCGCTCACGGACAATGGTGCCCTCATAAATCCCGCAATTACCACCCACCATCACCTCATCCTCAATAATAACCGGCATCGCTCCAACCGGCTCCAGCACACCACCAACCTGAACCGCCGCCGAAAGATGCACCTTTTTGCCCACCTGCGCGCAGCTCCCTACGAGGGCATGAGAATCAATCATTGTCCCCTCATCAACATAAGCACCAACATTGACATAGGCAGGGGGCATCATTACCACCGAGGGGGCCAGATATGAACCATCCCGCACCGCCGAACCACCCGGTACAATGCGCACATTGTTATCCATCGTTATCTTTTTCAACGGCCAGGTATCCTTGTCGATAAAGGTAAAGCCGTTGCCATGATCATCAAGCGAAAGAGTGCTTCCCTGCAACCTGCCGAGACGCATACCCAGCAGAATCCCCTGCTTGACCCAGAAGTTGACAACCCAGTCATCGCCCGATTTTTCCGCCGCTCTCACCAACCCTTCGTTCAGCAACTGCTTGAACTGTTCAAAAACCGCACGCGACTGGGGAATTTCCCAAAGTTCAGCCGCGCCAAGTGAAGAAAAAGCGAGAATTGACTCTTTCAGTTCATCATATTGTCCCATAACACGTTTCCGACTTTTTACTGTTATATATCGCCATATTTGGCGGTGATATCCTTATTATTTTTACGGGTGTAAAACCTGAAATCGTCACTTCTGAGGCTCTCATCCGGCTTCACCTGCACAAAAAGCATGTGCTGCAGAAACCACTTCAGCTCCGTCTTCAAGTCACTATTCTGTAACGGTTCCATCACGGTCGGACTGACATAAAGATCAAGCTGCTGGAACTTCATGGAATGCTGCAAGGCAAACTTGCGGAGCCACCGCTCAATCTGGTTGATGGTGGTAAAACGCGCCTGAACCACACCGCTCCCTCCACAGGCGGGACACTGGTCGCCCATACGCTGCATCAGGCTCGGACGAATCCGTTCACGGGTAATCTGCATGATGCCAAAGTCAGACATCGGCAGAATGTTCGATTTTGCCCGATCATTGCGCAACTCTGTCTTCATGGAGTCATAGACCTTCTTGGCATTCTTCTGGTCGAGCATATCAATAAAATCAACCACAATGATGCCGCCAATATCACGCAACCGCAACTGCCGAACCACTTCACGAGCCGCCTCGAGGTTGGTCTTCAGGGAGTTCTCCTCCTGCTCCCGCTTGGCCGCATAGCGACCGCTGTTGACATCAACCACCACCATCGCCTCGGTATGTTCGATAATGATATAGCCGCCCGACTTCAGCCACACCTTGCGCGAAAAGATCGATTCTACATCCTTGGCAATTCCGTACCCCTCAAACAGGGGAAGCTTGCCCTGATAGAAGGTGACATTTT
>Ga0194060_10000522_pt1 | contig 27914 bp, 23 predicted proteins | sample SepL225m_MetaG_FD_163427 | JGI IMG/M metagenome (GOLD analysis project Ga0194060, IMG submission 163427) | Anoxic zone freshwater microbial communities from boreal shield lake in IISD Experimental Lakes Area, Ontario, Canada - Sep2016-L222-5m | ecosystem: Environmental > Aquatic > Freshwater >...
TCGTGGTCGACTCCCGCGATTTCCGGCACCGCTGACCACGTGGAACTGGTGGTCAACGCCGCTCCGTTTATTCAGGGCTACGACCCGTCAAACGGCAAGGAGTTGTGGCGCCTGGGTCCGAGCACGACCAATACCACCCCGACGCCGGTGACCGGGGAGGGGCTCATCTTCGTCACCAACGGCTACAACCCCATCAAGCCGATCTACGCCATCGTTCCCGGATCCCGCGGCGACTTGACGCTGAAAGACGGTGCGACACACAGCGACGCCATCGCCTGGAGCAACTTGCGTGACGGACCCTACATGGCCACGCCGCTGCTGTACCGGGGCATCCTCTATGTGGTCTCGTCGCGCGGAGTCCTGACGGCGTTGGAGCCGCGCACCGGTGCTCAGATCTACCAGCAGCGGGTCGCGCCCGGCGGATACTCGGCCTCACCCGTGGCGGCCGACGGCCGCATCTACATCGCCGCCGAGGACGGCCAGATTTTCACGATTCGGGCCGGACGAACATTCGAGATTCTGGCGACCAGCGCGATGAATGAACCGGCGATGGCCACTCCGGCGTTGGCCGCGCAGATGCTCTTGGTTCGCACCGAGCACTACCTCTGGGCGCTCGCCGACCGCGCCAAGTAGCCTGGCGTCGGCGTGATGCGCGGGGGGGCGCCAGCGAGCCGCCATTCACCTCAAAGCCGCGGGATATAGCGATTCTGCCGCGCGAGCGGTCGCTGCTTGGTCCTTCGACGCACAAATACAACGACGTATTTGTGCCCTGACGACTGCGTGCTGCGCGACCACCGCCGGCCACGTCCGCCGGAAGCCGTTCGTGGCCGTCATTGCGAGTCGAAGCACTCAGATCTCGTGCCGCTTCGCGAGCGCGGTGAGGCGATCGGCGGCGCGGAAGGCCAGCGCCTGGATCGTCTCGGTCGGTTGGTTGCGGCCGCTCGTCACCAGGCTCGAGCCGTCGCACACGAACAGGTTCGGCACGTCGTGCGCCCGGTGGTCGGTGTTGACGACCGAGGTAGCGGCATCCTTCCCCATGCGGCAGGTGCCAAGCAGGTGGACCGACGATTCGGTCTCGGCCACCGGGTACGCCCAGCGCCGCGTGGCGCCGGCCGCGTCGAGCAGCTCCATGGCCCGATCGAGCAGGAACTGAGCGGTCTTCAGATCGTCTGGGTGATCCTTGTACGTCACGCGTAGCGCCGGCAGCCCCCACGCATCCTTCACGGCGGGGTCGAGCGAAATCGCATTGCCTTCGAGCGCGAGCGCGGTCTGGTGCGGCAGGACGTACATGGTCTTCGGAAAGTCCTTCAACGCCCGCTTGAACTCCCCGCCCCACTGCGGCCGCGCCGGATCGAGGCCGCCCAGCGCGAAGCCGGCGGGATACCAGTCGAACCGCCCGTCGAGGCCGCCGCCGCCGAAGAAGCCGTGCTTCGGGTCGATCTCGTAGAAGTCGTGGATCACCCGGCTGACGTGCACGCCCTTGAATTCGTTCAACGGGTGCTCGAACAGCCCGCCGGCGATACTGCCGGGCCCGAACATCAGGTACTTGCCGACCAGGCCGCTGCCGTTGGCCAGCCCGTTCGGGAAGCGCTTCGACGCCGACATCAGCAGCAGTCGCGGCGTCTCGGCGCCGTTGGCGCTCACCACGACAGCCTTCGCCCGCTGCCGCTGTTCGCGCTTCTCCCGGTCGAAGTAGATCACGCCGGTCACGCGGCCATCGTCGCCGACCTCGATCTCCCGCACGTAGCTGTCGGGGCGGATCTCGCAGCGTCCGGTGGCCTCGGCAAGCGGAATCATCGCCGCCAGGGTCGAGGACTTGGCGCCGAACTCGCAGCCGAACGCCTCGCAGAACCCGCAGTGCATGCACGCGCTGCGGCCGCGGTAGTCTTTCGACAGGATCGCGAGCGGCGCGGGGAAGGCGTGCCACCCGAGCTTGGTCGCGCCGCGCTCGACCAGGACGCCCGACGACTTGATGGGCAACGGCGGCAGCGGATAGGGTTTCGACCGCGGCGGGTCGAACGGGTTGGCGCCGGCCAGGCCGGAGACGCCCAGCTCCCATTCGGCCTTCGTGTAATACGGCTCGAGGTCGGCGTAGGTCAGCGGCCAGTCCGCGAACCCGGTTCCCGCAATCGGGCCCTTCCGGCTGCGCTCGATGAAGTCGATCTCGTGAAAGCGCCAGAAGTTCCCGGTGAAGTGCACCGGCCCGCCGCCGACGAGCCGCCCGTAGCCGACCAACGGCTGGATCTTCGCCGTGTCGCTGGAGGTCTTTCGGAAGGTGTTCGGCTGGCGCGAGTAGTTGTTGGTCAGCGCGGCCCGGTGGACGGCCGCGTACTCGTCGTGGTCGAACTGGTTCGGCCGAATATAGGGGCCCTGCTCGAGCACAACGACGCGGAAACCGTTGGACGACAGTTCCTTCGCGAGCACGGCTCCGGCCGCGCCCGAGCCGACGATGAGGAAGTCGACCGGGTCGGCGGCCTTGTATCTGGCGGGCGACTGCGGCGTCATCGCTCCCCTCCCCGGCCGGCGGCGCGTTCCGCGTCGTAGTACCCGAACGGCGGTTCGTAGGCGCCGGCGTTGTCGAAGCCGATGTGCTGCCAGCCGACCTGGCCGCGATTGCCGCCGTGTGTCGGATCGCCCAGATATCCCCAGATGGTGAGTTCGCGCACGCGCCTGAAGAAGTCGGTGGCCTCGATACCCTTCAGAATGGTCACCTGCTGATCGGCGGTGAGATCGGCGAAGCGCTTCGTTGCGTCGATGGCGCGCGCTTTGGTGGTGAGGTCGGCCAGCCCCTGACGGACCATCGGCCTCAGATCCGACTGCAGGACGGTCGGCAGCTTGTCGAGGGCGTAGTCGGCGAAGTACACCGCGCCGGCCTCACGCGCGCCCGGGGACCCCGGTTCCGAGGGAATGATCTGCTCGCAGACCGCGGCCATGTCGGCGGCCTCGGCCTGGGTGAAGAAGCCGAACGCCCCGGTCGCGTTTGAGACCTGTCGCGCCGCGTAGGCGCGCGCGTCGGCCAACTGCTCGGTGGTGCCCAGCGCGAACAGCGCACCGGCCCCGATCATGGCCCGAGACATGAACGCTCGCCGCGTCACCTCGTCGTGCATGGCGTCTCCTGATGGTTGAGAGATTCGGCGACACCATATCACGACTCCGGGCGACGGGCGCGGGCCGGCGTACTTCGGCAATCCGGCCGCGTCGCGCCTCCAGCGAATGGCCGCCGTCCGCGCATGGATCAGCTCCGCCGCCGCGACCCCTCGCTCATGGTGCGAGCGCCGACCACAGAAACCAGATTCCCATCGCCAGCACGAACACGTGCACAAGACGGTTGAGGACGGCGCGATTGCGCGCCAGCAGTTCGTCGGCCAGAGACACGCCGAGCAGCGCCGGGGCCGTGCCCACGCCGAACAGCGCCAGCCCCGCCGCGCCCTGCCAGACGCCCCCACGCGCCACGGCCGCGATCAGCGCCGAGTACAACAGACCGCACGGCAGCAGGCCGAGCACCAGACCGGTAAGGAACGGGTGGCCCGGCACTCGGCCCTTCAGCATGCCTGCCACCTGCGCAAACAGCCTTCCGCCAGTCCCGACCCGCGGAACAAGATCGGCCAGCCTGACAAACGCCCACCCCACCAGCACCGCCCCCGCGACCATGGCCGCACCCCGCTGCAGTCCGAGCAGCGTCCCGGCCAGCTCGACCGCGCCACCCAGCGCGCCAGCCACGGTTCCCAACAGCGTGTAGGTGACGACCCGTCCCGCGGTGTACCACCCCTGCGCCGCAAACGTGGCGGCTCGCCCGTCGCCGGGTTGGCGGTAGTGCCGCGATACGAACAGCACAAACGGCGAGCACATCCCGACACAGTGCCCCAGGCCCCCGAGAAGGCCGAGGGTGAGAAAGCTGATCAGGTCGACGGTGTGAATCACGATGTGGGGCGCGCCAGTTGAAAGCGGAGACGCACGCTTCTGGGGCGGTTCGCCACGTCGCCCTCGATCGTGGCCGTCCACCACGAGTCGCCGCTCGGGCACATCGGCAGAACGACGCCAGCCTGGTACGAGCCTTCGGATGACCGCGCCAGCGAGTACCGGTGTGTGCCCATCGGCATCGACATCTCGAAGCGGACCCGGCCGCCGTCGATCGTCAAGGGCTGGCGTGCGGGCTGCGGCGGCCCCGAGGCGTCGGGAGCTAACGCCACGGCGGTCACGCGGATCGTGAACATCGCAAACGCGATTGGGGGCTGCGGTGTCACCGAGACGAAGAAGCGCACGTCATCGAGGTCTGCGTAGCAGTCGCCTCGGGTGATGTCCGGCGGTTGATCGGCTTGGGATGCGCGCCCCATCGAACAGGCTACCGCTCGTGGGAAATAGGTGCTGTCTGGCGCGTCGATCCGCCGGGCCCAGTACCCGCCCGCCACCAGCAGGCCAAGCACGACGAGGCCGAGGATCGTGGACTTAGACATCTCGCAGGCCAAACACGTTCTCAGTCAGGACTGCTTCTCGCCACCCGGGACCCGTGAGGGCTACGACTGGTAGTCGAGACACGCGGCGATCGCCGGGTCCTTCAGCGGCACGGCATTGTGCCGCCCGAGAGACCAGCCGAACACCAGCGTGAAGAGGCCGACAAATCCGAGTGTCGCCCCGAACTCGATGACCGGCACGTGCGCCAGAGCCACCGCATCGCCCTGCCCCACCGCAGGCGCCACCATCAGATACAGTTCCCAGAACTGCGCGAACAGGATGAGGGCCGACACCAGCGCCAGCGCCAGCGGCGACCGCTTCGCGTTGCGCGACACCAGCAGCAGGAACGGGACCACGAACTTCAGCGCCGGCAACGCCAGCATGTACGGCAGCCAGCCATGATCCATCCGTCGCAGGAAGTAGGCCGTTTCCTCCGGGATGTTCGCGTACCAGATCAGCATGAACTGGCAAAAGTAGATGTAGGCCCAGAACCCGGTGGTGGCGAACACCATCTTGCCGAGGCTGTGCAGGTGGTTCTGGTTGAGAAACCCCTTCAACTGCCCGGTCATCATGATGACGCCTGCCATGATCGCGACAAACGCCGTGCCCGTCTGCACCACGTCGGTGAACACGAGCACCGCGAACATCGTCGAGAACCAGTGCGCCTCGAGCGACATCAGCAGGTAGAAACCGACGACGCTGATCGTCAGCGCGAAGATGATCAGAAACACCGCCGACAGCGTCCGGCTCAGCCGCGTGGGCGCCATCCCGCCGTCCCGGTCCTGACGGTGCGAGGCGGAAACAAACAACGCCGCAAAGATCACCCAGAGCGCGAGGCTCGCGCCAACCAGAGCCATAAACATCGTCGCGTTCAGAAACGGCGCCTTGAGCGTGAGCAGCCGGTCCTGCGCGACGAGGTCGGCGTGCCACCAGTGGTAGAGCGACGATCCACCCAGGCCCACGACCATGGCCAGCACACCGCCCGGCAGCAGCCACGACGTCATGGCCTCGGGGATGCGGCGCATGCTGACCGACCAATCGGCGCCCGAGAGGTAAAGGATCGCGAGCCAGGCGACACCGAACACGCCAAGGCCGAGCGCGTAGAACACGCCGATGAGGTACGAACTCCAGGCCAGTTCGGCGTCGCCGCGCGAGAACGCGAGGCCGAGGGCGACCGCGCCGGCGAGCACACAGGCTGCCGACACGCCATGGACGATGCCGGGCAACTTCAGCGGGCCGGGCTCCGCGGGGAGCGCGTGAGAATGATGATGGCTCATAGCGTCACTTCCCTCCCTTCACCGGTTCGCCCGATTTCGCTGGCGCGGCTTGCCCCGCCACATTGGCGGTGGATCCAGGGGCAGCCGGAGCCGGCGCGACGGCGGGCGGAGCGGCGACGGGTTCGACCTTCTGCATCTCGCGGATGTACCAGATCACCGACCACACGTCGTTGGCATCCACCTGTCGCGCGTGGCTCGGCATCGCGTTCTGGCCCCGCATCGGGCGGTGAAAGAGTTGCCCGTCCGGCCAGTCGCGCACCTTCTGCGTCATCAGACTGGGCGGCTTGGGAAACAGCGCCGTGAGATTGCCGTCTCCGGCGCCCCGCGGCCCATGGCAGGTGATGCACACGTTCTGGAAGACGAACTTGCCGTGCGCCAGGACGTCGGGCGTCGGCTTCAGCGGGTTCACCAGTTCGGCACCCGCCTTGTCCGCTTCGTTCTGCGCGTATGGATACGGAGCCTCCCCGATTGCGACCGAACCGGGTGGCGGTGCCATCAGGCCGGTGGCGCGCGCGCCGAAGATATCCTGGCGCTGAGGCTTCAGCTTGGGCTGGTCGACCATGTCCAGATAGTTGCCCTCGCTGTGCGGCGTCCTGCCGGCCGGCAGCCCGACGTCGCACGCGGCCGCCAGCGCGGTGAGCGCCACAAGGGTCAGTGTTCGCGCGGCCCTATGCATCGGCGCCTCCTTCGTCGGTGTGATTCGGTTGGCGAAGCCCTGATCCCTGTGGTGGGGCCACATCGACAAGCGCGACCCCATCGGCGCCCAGCGATCGGACAAACGCCTCGGCCTTCGCGGCATCCCAGTTCGGGTCGGTGGCCGAAATCCACAGCACGAACCGATCGATGGTCGCGCCTGTCCTGATCAGCATCGGCGGCGGCTGCGGAATGGTGTCGTGCTTGCCGGCGATGATCGCGATGAAGGCGCTGCCCAGCGCGGCCCAGAAGACCATCGCCTCGAACGTAATCGGGATGAACGCGGGCCACGACGCGAACGGCTTGCCGCCGAAATTCATCGGCCAGTCCCAAATCATCACGTAGTTCTGGAGCCCCTGGGCGAACAGGATGCCCCCGACGGCTAACGCGCCCGCCACATACGGGATCCACGACTTCTTCTGCCCCATGGCCTCTTCCATTCCGTGGATGGGGAACGGGGTGAGAAAGTCGAAGTGCTTCCAGCCGGCGTCGCGGACTTTGACTGCCGCAATCAGCGCGTCTGCGGGCTCGTAGAAGTGGCCGAGGATACCCTTGGTGGATGTCGGCATCATGGTTTACACCTCCTGGATCGCCGCAGCGGCGGCAGGCATCGGGTTCGAACGGGCCACCGTCGGATCCATCACGCCCTTCACTTCCGAGATCGCCACCACCGGCAGGATCCGGACAAACAGGAGGAACAGCGTGAAGAAGAGGCCGAACGACCCGGCAAGGATGGCGTAGTCCCAGCGCGTCAGGGCATACATGCCCCACGACGACGGCAAGTAGTCGCGGTGCAGCGACGTCACGACGATGACAAATCGCTCGAACCACATCCCGACGTTCACGAGGATCGAGATGATAAACAGCGCCCAGGTGTTGCGCCTGAGCGCCTTGAACCAGAACAGCTGCGGGATGATCGCGTTGCAGGTGAACATGGTCGCGTAGGCCCACCAGTACGGGCCGAACGCGCGGTTCTTGAAGATGAACCCTTCCCACTCGCTGCCCGAGTACCACGCCATGAAGAACTCGGTCGAGTAGGCGAACCCGACGAGCATCCCGGTCAGCATGAGAATCTTCGCCATCGCCTCCATGTGATTCAGGGTGATGTAGTTCTTCATCCCGAAGTAGCCGCGCATAAAGGTCATCAGCGTGATGACCATCGCGAACCCTGAGAAGATGGCGCCGATCACGAAGTAGGGCGGAAAGATGGTGGTGTGCCAGCCGGGAATCACCGATGTGGCGAAGTCGAACGACACGATCGTGTGCACCGAGAACACCAGCGGCGTCGCCAGCCCGGCCAGCACCATGTAGGCCGACTCGTAGTGGCGCCACGCCCGGTGCGAGCCCGTCCACCCGAAGCTCATCGCGTTGTAGAGGGCCTTTCGCCACGGGTGCGTCGCGCGGTCGCGCATGGTGGCCAAATCCGGCAGGAGCCCGACATACCAGAACGTCAGCGACACGAGGCCGTAGGTCGAAATGGCAAAGATGTCCCAGGCCAGCGGCGAGTTGAAGTTCACCCACAGCGGGCCGCGGGCGTTCGGATACGGCACCAGCCAGTAGGCGAACCAGGGACGGCCGAGATGGATGATGGGAAAAATGCCGGCGCAGGCCACGGCAAACAGCGTCATCGCTTCGGCAGCCCGGTTGATACCGGTTCGCCACCGCTGCCGAAACAGAAAGAGGACCGCCGAGATGAGCGTCCCGGCGTGCCCGATGCCGATCCAGAACACGAAGTTGATGATGAACGAGCCCCATCCGACCGGCGAGTTCACGCCGAGAATGCCCATGCCGGTGTAGAAGAGCGTGACCAGCGAGAACACCAGCACGGACAGAAAGGCGAGCGCCACGCTGAAGGCGATCCACCACCGCTTGGTGGGAAACTGCTCGGCGTGCATGCAGATGTCGCGGTCGACGTCGGCCCATTTCTTGGCACCGGTCACCAGCGGTTCGTCGACCTCGAGGTCACCGCCGTACGGGCCGGCGCCCTTCAGCACGATCGGCAGCCCGGTCAGCTGGCTGTCGTCGTTCACCGTGGCGTAGGGACTGGCCTCATGCCTTGTCATGACGCACCTTGGTCAGATAGGAGATGGATGGCTTGACGCCGACGGCGTCGAGCAGCCGCATCGCGCGCGGATGTGCGGCCAGCGCCGCGACACGCGAGTTGGGGTTGTTCACGTCGCCGAAGGTGATCGCGCCGGTCGGGCAGGCTTCCATGCACGCCGGCACCACGGCACCATCCGGGAAGCGGTCCCTGGTCTTGCCGTCGCGAGTGGCCTGCGCGTTGGCCGCGCGGATCCGCTGGATGCAGAAGGAGCACTTTTCCATCACGCCGCGGCTCCGGACGGTGACCTCCGGATTGTTCTTCATCTGCATGGGCGCGCGGGCGTTCAGGTCGGCCGCCCTCGCAATCCGGGGCACGAGCCATCTGAAGAACGCGCTCTCCTGCTTCTTGCCGTACTCCCAGAAATTAAACCGCCGCACCTTGAACGGGCAGTTGTTGGCGCAGTACCGGGTGCCGACGCACCGGTTGTACACCTGCTGGTTGACGCCATCGGCGCTGTGCATGGTGGCCACGAACGGGCAGACGGTTTCGCACGGGGCGTTTTCGCAGTGCTGACAGAGCATCGGCTCGAACAGCGTCTGCGGCTCCTCGACCACCGCCAGCGGACCGTCCCAGACCTCGGCATCCCACTTGCCATCCTTCTTCGGAGCGTCGTAGTACCGGTCGATCCGCATCCACGACATGGGCCGGCCATCGAGCATGCCGGCCCGGCCGACCACTGGGATGTTGTTCTCGGCCTGGCAGCCCACCACGCACTTGCCGCACCCGTTGCACGTGCTGAGGTCGATGGCCATCGCCCACCGGGTCTTGGGATACTCGTGCCCCGACCAGATCGAGGGTCCGCCCTCTTCCTGCTCGGTGCCCGCCTTCGGACTTTTCTTGTACTCGGACAACGTGGTGGCCGGCACCAGCGGCCGCCGGTCGCGATCGATCACTTCGGAGCCCTGCGCCAACGCCAGCGGCTCGTTGCCTCCAACCCGGCGCATCGTCACCGGGAGCGAGGCGGAGATCACGTGTCCGGCCTGGATGACCCGCATCGGAAAGGCGTTGGTTCCCACGCCGTTGCCGATCACGCCGCACGCGGTGCGTCCCAGACCGAGCGGCAGCGCCACCTGGTCGTCGTGCATGCCCGCGTGCCGGTACGCCGGCGCGACGAGTTTGGCGTGGCCCGCATCGACCTCGATCAAATCGCCATTGACGAGCTTCATCTCGTCGAACCGTCGCGGGGCAATGGAGAGGGCGCCGCCCCAGGTGATGCGGGTGATGGGGTCGGGCAGTTCGTTGAGCCAGCCGTTGTTGGCCGAGCGCCCGTCTGCGAGTGCGAAGTGGGGGTAGAGCTGCAGTTCGAGCCCCGCCTTCGCCGTCGCATCGGGCGACACCGTGCCGAACAGCGCCAACGCGCCAGAGGCGACCACCGAGCCCGATGGTGCACCGGTCGGCGCGCGCATCGCTGGCGCGTTCGCCGTGTACTGACCCACCCGCAGCACCTCGTTCCACGACGTGTTGAACGCCGGCGTCGCCACATCGGTCCCAAGCCGTGCGGCCCACGTGGCTCGCAAGTAATGCCATGCGGGGTTCGGGCTCTCGGCCAACGCGGCCGTCGACACCACCGGAATCTTCGCCGCCGCCGCCGCCGCGGCGGCGACAGCCGCGATGGCGGCCGCATCGCCCACGCCGGCCGCCCACTCAACCAGGACGTCGAGCAGGCCGCGCGTATCGAACAGCGGCTGGATCACCGGCTGCTGGATCGCCACGATGCCCTTCGGCAACGCCGCGTCACTCCAGCACTCGAACGGATGGCTGATGGGCATGAGCACGTCGGCAAGCCGTCCCGTCTCGTCGATCCGGTCGTTCATCGAGACGACGTAGCGAACCTTCGCCATCGCCTCGGCGAACGTGAAGGTCGCACGCGCCAGCCCCGCTGACGCGCCGGCCGAGCGGGCGAAGGCGGGGGCGTCGTAGACCGGATTCGCGCCGGCCACGATCAACAATTCGACGTGTCCGGCGAACATGTCGGCGGCCAGCGCGGCCAGCGCCGCCGCTGTGCCGACCACCGGCTCGATGGCTGCGGCCGCGTCGAAGAGTCCGGCGTCGAAGGCGCCGAGAGTCACATTGATCAGCACGGCGGCCAGTTCAAGGGCCGGCCCCGACATCGAGGCAGTCGCCGACCCGCTCGCCAGCACCAGCGCCTTGCCGGAGGCGGCGGACAGCTCGTCGGCGACGGCTTTGAGCACCTTGGCGTCGACGCCAATCTGCGCGGCCACCGCGTCGATGCCAAACGACGCGAGCGCCTTCGTCACGTCGGCGTTCGATGCCAGCGGGCCGAGCTTGCGCGCGACAATCAGCTCGTGGGCGAGCGCCGCGCCTACCCGGGCCAACTGCGAGTCGCGCACCCGGATGCGCCGATCCGCGTTGGCCCCTGTCAGCGACAGCCGGCCTTCGAACTGGACGAAACGGCTCATGGTGCGGCCGTCGGGCTGATCGGGCGAGCGTCGCACAGCGAAATCCCGCTCCAGGCCGTCGCCGGGCCGGTCGAGAAACTCGGCGCCAAGGCCGACAATCAGGTCAGCGTTGTCGAGCCGCGGCCTCGAGACCCGCGCGTCGCCGAAGGCCTGCTTCCAGGCCTGGCTCGCCGCATCGGCCTCGATCGGCGACCACACGACGTGCCGTGCGCCGGTTCGTGCGGCGATCGCCGCGATCGCCGCGGCCAGCGCCGGGCTGTTGACCGGACCGGTCAGCAGCACCGACTTCGGGCCGGCGGCCGTAAGCCGTGACACGATGTCGGGCGACAGCGCGGCCCACGAGGACGGCACCTGCGCGCCCGCACCGCGCCGCACGGACATTGGCCCGCTGGCTCGATCCGGATCGTAGAGATCCATGAGCGCGGCGTGATGACGGACCGTCAGGCCGCGGCCACTCTCGTCGTTCGCGCGCGGCGTCACGAGGATGGGCCGGCCTTCCCGCGTTTTCACCACGACAGGCGATTGGTCGAGCACGGTATGGAAGAACCGGGCGTGGCCAAGGCCATCAACCAGGTTCTCGGGCATGTCGTGAAACGGGACCGTCGCCTCCTGCGGAACCTGGCAGCCGGCGCTGACGAGCGCCCCGCCCGCGGCAAGCGCGCCACTTACGCGAAGGAACTCGCGCCGGTCCACTCCCGTCGGCTCCGGCCCCGTGCTAGTGTCGTTCGGATTCATCGTCTTCTCCACTTCGCCCCCCCCCAGTGCAGACCTCACCGATGGCACGTGATGCAGTCGGTCGACGCCTTCATCTCGGGCTTCCGGTGGCAATCGAGGCACCACTGCATGTTGAAGGGGTGCTGCACCGACACGATCTCCATCTGTTCGACACTGCCGTGGCAATTCTGGCACACCACCATTGGCTTGCCCTGCGCATCGGTGGTCGGCAGTCTCGGCTGGCCGTTCGCGTCCTTCGCGTTCAGGTGCGCCGAGTGGTCGTAGTAGACGAAGTCGGGCAGGTCGTGCACCTTGACCCACGGGATCGGCTCACCGCGGTCCCAGTACTCCTTCATCTTCAGCACCCACTCCTTGTTCAATCCCACCGTCGAGTGGCAGTTCATGCACACCGCGGTCGACGGGATTGTGGAGTGGCGTCCCTTGTAGGGCATCGTGTGGCAGTACACGCAGGGAATCCCGAATCCCCCGACGTTCACCTTCTCGCCCTTCTCGTTGGTCTGCCACACCGGGACACCGGCCATCCGCGTGTGCCTGAATGCGATGGGCTGGCGCGGCGCGTAGCCCTTGCGCGCATTGCTCAGGGCGTACGCCAGAGTCCCCGTCACCACCAGTACCGTCACCGCCGCCACTATGCGGACGGTCTTGCTGCGTAGGTTCATCGCGGAACCCTCCTTGAGGATGTGTCGGGTGCCGCCCGGGGGGGCGGCTCCTCGTCGTCAAACAGAATCCTGACGGCAGGCGTATCGAGGTCGTCAAACTGCCCGGTGCGCGCAGCCCAGATGAAGAAACCCACGGCGATGGCCGCGATCAGCAGGGCGAGGGGCAGCAGCACAAAGATGGCCTCCATCTCAGAGCCTCCCCTGCACGCCGCCGCCAGCCCGCAGCCTGGCGCCCGGCCAGACGAAGGTCCGCGTGATCGCCGACGAGAGAATCACCGAGAGCGACGAGATCGGCATCATGATCGCCGCCATCAGCGGCCCGACCAGGCCGGCCATGGCCATCGCCGAGGCGCCGGCGTTATACAGCAGCGAAAACGCGATGTTGCGCCGGATGACGCCGCGCAGTCGCTTGGCGCCGTCCAGGATGTCGACCAGCGGGGCAACGCCCTCGCGCGTCAAGACGATGTCGGAGGCGGCCATGGTCGCCCCGGTGCCGCCATGCACGGCGATGCCGACATCGGCGAGGGCCAGCGCCGCCGCGTCGTTCACGCCGTCGCCCACCATCACAATGGCGCCCTTGCGGGCGGGCCTGGCCGCAAGGGCCGAGACGATATCCCGCTTCGCTTCGGGCGTCAGTCCTCCCTCGACGTCTTCGGCCGGCAGCCCAAGGGCGGCACCGACACGCGCGACGACGCCTGGATGGTCGCCCGAGAGAATCCGCACACGCAGGCCGCGCCGCCGCAGCGTCCCGACAGTCGCCAGGGCATCTGGGCGAAGTGCATCGCCGACGCCCGCCACGCCCGCCACGCACCCGTCAACCGCGACGAACACCGGGCTCATGCCGTCGGCCACCATGGCAGCGGCCACCGCCGCCCACTCGGCCGCGATCTCCGCGCCGCCGGCGACGATGTGATCACGATTTCCGACGCGAACCTCGTGTCCGTCGATCCGCCCCGCCATCCCCTGCCCTGCCGTTTCGACCACGCCCGACACGCTGCGCACCACGGCAAACGCGCGGCCGTAGCTGGCCAGAAACGCGCGCGCGACGGCATGACACGACTCCGCTTCGAGCGACCGCGCCAACTGCAGCACCACATCGTCGCCGTGCCACCGAGCCACCGTCGGCCGACCCTGTGTCAGGGTACCCGTCTTGTCGAGCAGCACCGTGTCCACGTTGCACAGTCTCTCGAGCGCATCGGGATTCTTGATGAAGATGCCCGCGCGAGCCGCACGCAGCAGGGCCACCGACATCGCCAGGGGCACCGAGAGTCCGAGTGCGCACGGGCACGCGACCACCAGCAGCGCCACGACCCGTTCTATCGCGACCGCCGGGCCGTTCGAGAGCCAGGCCAGACCGGTGATGACGGCAAGACCGAGCAATGCCTGGACGAAACGCCGCGCCAGCACGTCGGACTTCTGCAAGACGTGAGGCTTTCGAGCCAGCGCGTCCTGCACGATGGCGAGCAGCGCGCCCACGCGCGTGCTTTCGCCTGCCGCGTCAACGCGAACGACGATGCGAGCGCCAAGGTTTGTCGAGCCGGCGTGCACGACATCGCCTTCCTGCACCATCTGCGAGCCGGCCTCGCCGGTCAGCACGGCGTTGTCGATGGACGAACGGCCTGCGAGCACCACACCGTCGACCGGCACCAGTTCGCCCGAACGGATCTCCACGCGGTCTCCGGGCAGCAGCGCCGCCACAGGCACTTCGACCACCGGCGCGTCCGGACCCTCACCGTCCAACCTGCGCGCAAACTCCAGGAAGGCCGCGCCGCGCAGGCCGTCGGCCCGCTCGAGCGCCATACGCTGGGCGCTGCGCTGAATCTGCCGCGCGCCCAGCAGCGCCGCGGTCAGCATCGCCACCGAGTCGTACCAGATCGGGCCGCTGCCACGCACCGTGTTGAACAGGCTGGCTGCAAAGGCGGCCGCCAGCCCAATGGCGATCGGCAGATCGATGTGGACCACGCGCGTCCGCAGGCCGGCGATGGCGGTCCGAAAAAACGGTTTCGCCGAAAAGAGCATCACCGGAATGGCGACCAGCAGCGAGAACCACCGAAAGAAGGCGTAGTACCGTCCCGCCATCCCGGAATAGTCGCCCGCGTACACCGCACCCTGCAGGAACATGAGGTTCATGTCGCACGCCACGGCAACGCCCAAGCGCGCCAGCGCAACGCGGTCCTCAACCCGCCTGGCTTCCTGGGTCCGCGACGCGCGGTGGATATGCGGCGTGTATCCGAGACGGTCCAATGCGCGGCCAATGATCGACAGGCGCGTACGCGCCGGGCGCCACGTGATCTCGGCCACCCCGCTCCCGACGTTCAGCCGCACCTCGTCGACGCCCGCCAGCACCGCCGGCAACTTCTCGACCAGCCACACGCACGCCGCACAGTGCACGCCTTCCAGGTAGAGCTGCGTGCACCGGCGATCGGGCCCGAGCTGGTCGGTCGCCGTCGCCTGCTCGCGATCGTCGTCGAAATCCTCAAAGCTGCGTCCGCTGACGCGAGCAGGCTCGAGTCGTCCGCGCTGCTGATCGACCAGGCGGTAGTACCGGCCGAATCCCCATTCGCCGATCAGGGTATGCACCTGGCGGCAGCCGTTGCAACAGAACTGATCGGTGTCGTGTTCGCGGACCACGCCGGCCGGCACTGCGAGTCCGCAGTGCGCGCAACTGGCTGCGCTGTCGGGCCGGTGGACCGCGAAGGAACGGCTCACCGGCGCGTCCCCTCCTGGCTGGCGGCCGCGTCGGTCGGCGCCATCAGCACGGCGGCGTGGACGAACCGCAGCGCCGCCTGCGTCACGTCGATGCGCAGTTCCCACGCTCCAGGCGCGTCGATCCGAATCATCGTCCGATAACGCCCCTGCGTCTGCGGCATCGCTGTCAACGCGCCCGACTGGTTCAACCGGGCGTCCGACGATCGAATCGCGAACAGGTGCCCGGCCAGTCCCAGCACCGGCTTGCCGTCCCGATCGGTCACGTCGACGTCGATCGGTCGAAGCATGCCCACCACGTGCGGCACATCGGCGGCGAACTGGTACCGGACCGACCAGCCCAATTGGCGACTTGCCTCATCGACCGCGGCGGTGGCGTCCCAGGAACGCGCCGCCTCGTAGTAGCCGGTCATCGGCCGGGGCGTGTCGGGCCGCGTCGCGACCCACGCGATGATGCCCGACGAGGTGATCGACATCGTCAGCAGCCCTCCCAGATAGATGGGCCACCGGTATTCCGAGAGCAGCTTGAAGAGCGTCATTTGTGGTCGGCCTCTCTCCGCTTCTCGGAATGCCCGCCTTCCGACTCGTACGGACCGAGCAGGACGAAGTCCACTTCCTGGCGAAAGCCTTTGTCGGACGTCACCAGGTAGCGGATGGGCGCCTGGCCGTCGTCGAAGATTCGGCGCGGCACCGTGACCACGGCCGTGAGCGTCGCCAGCCGATCGGGATCGACCGAGATGGGCGATTCGCTGACCACCAGCGCCGCGTCCTTCGGCGTGAGCACCTCAATGGTAAAACGTTGCGTCTCGGTCAGCTGATTCGTGACGCGCACACGCTGCTGGTTCGCCACGTCGCCGTTCGGCAGCAGGCGGTAGGATTCGCGCCCGCCTCTGAGGACCTCGACCAGCGCGGCCGACCGCGTCAGGATGAGGCCCCCAAACGTCCCCCACGCGATGGTCATCAAGACGAGATAGGCGAGATTGCGCACGCGCCAGATGCGCCGCGCGCCGCCCTTCTGTTCGCGCTCGGTCGTGTACTTGATCAAGCGAATCGGCTTGCCCTGGCCGAGCATCACCTCGTCGCACGCGTCGATGCACTGCGCCGTGCCAATGCACTCCGGCTGAAGACCGCGCCGGATATCGGTGCCGGTCGGACACGCGTTTACGCAGGCCCGACACGCGATGCAATCGCCGGCTCGGACGGCGGCAAGGCGGTCCTTCAGCCTGACCTTCGGATCGCCGCGCGGCGCGTCGTACGCCACCACGAGCGTGTCCCGGTCGGCCAGCACGTTCTGCAGGCGACCGTAGGGGCACGCAATCGTGCACATCTGATCCCGGAACCAGCCAAAGTCGAACACGATGGCGCCCGCCACCCCGGCCACCACGAAGAGCGAGCCGGCCCACGCGGCCGGTTCGCGCGCCAAGCCCTGCAGCAGCGGGGTCCACCCGGTGAAGTACGCGACGAAGGTCGACGACATCAGCAGCGCGACCGCAGACCAGATGGTCCACTTCGTCGCCTTGATGGCGAGCTTCCGGCCGGTCCACGGTGCCCGGTTCAGCTTGGCCTGCCTGGACGGTCCGCCCTCGATCACCGCCTCGATGGGGCGGAACAGGAACTCGAGCCACACCGTCTGCGGGCACGCGTAGCCGCACCACATCCGCCCGAACGTTGATCCGACAAAAAAGACCGTCACGATGATGCCGAAGCCGAACGACACGAGCAGCAAGCTGTCTGTCGGGTAGAACGTCCCGCCAAAGACAAACGTGCGGCGGGTCGCGATGTCGAACTGCAGCGCGGGATGACGACCGACCGACAGCAGGGGCAACGCGAGGAACAGGACGAACAGGGCGTACGCGATCGCGCGCCGAATCTTCCAGAACCGCCCCGGCCTGACCACGGGATGAAAGAACTTCCGCTTGCCGTCGGCCGACAGGCTGTACAGCAGATCCTCGTCGGGCGCCACATCGAACACGCGATGCTGGCCCGTCGGCGCCGCTACCGGCGCCCGAGGCGGCTGGTCGATCACCATCATGCTCACGTCAGTGCGTCGTCGAATGGCTCGGCATCGGCTCGGGCACCGCGCGCTCGCCTTCCGGCGCCCGAGGGTTGGGCGGATTCGAGCCCTGGATGCTGCGGATGTAGGAGACCAGTGCCGCAATTTCGTCCGGCTTCAGCACGCGCCCCCAGGGCGGCATGCCCTTGACCGGCCACCCCTTGGCGACGGTCTGAAAGATCTGGTCCACCGTCCCGCCATGAATCCAGCGGTCGTCGGTGAGGTTCGGGCCGATCAGGCCCTGTGCCTGTTCGCCGTGACACGGGGCGCAGGTGCGGACAAACCGCGCCTTCGCCTTCTCGAGGACGACGGGGTCGGCCGCCCCGGCCAGCAGTTGCTCCCGCGACGGCGCGACCAGCGGGTTCGCCGCGAAATACAAGTCGATCGACGTCACCGCCTTCTGGGCTTCGCTCCGGTAATCGGCTTCCATCGAGCCCTCGCCGAAACTCAGGGCGAAAAACGCGATGTAGCCTGCGGCGAAGATGAGCGACCCCCACCAGATCGCCATGAGCCAGCCGGGCATCGGGTTGTCGTATTCCCTGATGCCGTCCAGTTCGTGAAGCACCTTGTCTTCGAACTCTGCCATGGTGTCCTCGCCTCAGCGTCCCGTCGGCGTGGCCGACGGTACTTTCTGCCACTCTTCGGTGTCGCCCTCGAGAGGGAGACGGGCCCGCGCATCGAATTCGTCCGGGCGGGTCCGGTAGACCCACGCGGCTATGCCCAGCCATGCCAGCAAAAAAAACATCATCGAGCCGATCGCCCAGACGCTGGCGCCGGTCTCCGCAGCCAGTTCCTGCAGCATCGCTACTTCACCGGAGCCGTCGAGGTAGCCGCCGCCGGTGGGGCTTGCCCCGCCGAAGCACTCGGTCCCCCGGGGGCGGAGGCGGGCGCCAACGCAGGCGCGGCAGCGGGCTTCTTCCACTTGATGTCGGTACCAAGGCGCTGCAGGTACGCCGTCAGCGCGACGATTTCCTTATCGGCCAGCCCCGCCGGCCCCTGCTGCGCTTCGACCTCCGCGGCAATCGCCCGGGCCTGGGTCTGGATGACCGAGGGCGCCGACTCGATGTCCCCGTCGGTATAGGGCACGCCGACCGTGCGCAACGCGCGCATCTTCGAGCCGACAAGAGACAGGTCGAACGGGTCGGTCCTGAGGTGCGTGTAGCGCGGCATAATCGAGCCCGGCGTGGTCGAGGCCGGACGGTCCATGTGGCGCACGTGCCAGAGCGACGGGTACTTGCCGCCCTCGCGGAGCAGATCGGGACCTGTCCGCTTCGACCCCCACTGGAACGGGTGGTCGTAGACAAACTCGCCCGCCTTCGCGTATTCGCCGTAGCGTTCGGTCTCGTAGCGGAACGGCCGGACCATCTGCGAGTGGCAGTTGTAGCAGCCCTCCCGGATGTAAATGTCGCGCCCGATCATCTCCAGCGGCGTCAGGGGCTTCACGCCGGCGATCTCCTTGACGTTGTCTTTGTCGAAGAACATCGGAATCGCCTCGACCAGCGAGCCGACTGCCAGCGCCAGCGCGACCAGCACGGTGAAGCTGACGGTGCGCGATTCGAGCGCGCGATGGACGCCGTGACGCACCTCGTGCTGGATTCGGTAGAAGGCGTGATCGTACGTGTTGGCGGGCGTCACCGCACCCGGAGCCGACCGGTCTTTCACCAGGGGCGGGACGATCACGTCGGGTTCAACCTGGTACCCGGCCGGCGCGCTCCTGATGGTCTTGACGATGTTCCAGACCAGCAGCAGCAGACCCCCGAAGAAGAGAATCCCGGCCACCAGGCGGATCCAGTACATCGGAACGATCCGGATGACGGTCTCGATAAAGTCGGGGTACGTCAGGCGCCCGTCGGGCTCGAAGGCCCGCCACATCCCCCATTGGGTGATGCCGGCCACCCACATCGACACCTGGTAGGTAATGAGGCCGACGGTCGCCACCCAGAAGTGCGCCGTGGCGAGCTTCTTCGAATACAGTTCGGTCTTCCACAGCTTCGGGACGACCCAGTAGAGAATGCCGAAGGAGAGAAATGCGTTCCAGCCCAGCGTGCCGGCGTGGACGTGTCCGATGGTCCAATCGGTGAAATGGCTGACCGCGTTCACCGACTTGATCGACATCATCGGTCCCTCGAACGTCGACATGCCGTAGTAGGTGACCGCCACCACCATGAACTTCAGAATCGGATCTTCGCGCAGCTTGTGCCAGGCACCGCGCAGGGTGAACAACCCGTTCACCATGCCGCCCCACGACGGCATCCACAGGATCAGCGAGAAGATCATTCCGAGCGTCGACGCCCACTCAGGGACGGCCGAGTAGTGCAGATGGTGCGGCCCGGCCCAGATGTACACGAAGACGATCGACCAGAAGTGCATGATCGACAGCCGGTAGCTGAAGACCGGCCGGTCGGAGGCTTTTGGCAGGTAGTAGTACATCAGGCCGAGAAACGGCGTCGTCAGAAAGAACGCGACGGCGTTGTGGCCGTACCACCACTGCATCAGCGCGTCCTTGACGCCGGCGTAGGCCGAGTAGCTGCCCAGCAGCGAGTAGGGCATCGCCATGCTGTTGCCGATGTGCAGGACGGCCACCGCGACGATGGTCGCGATGTAGAACCAGAGCGCCACGTACAGATGCTTCTCGCGTCGGATCGCGATGGTCCCGAAGAAGTTGATCGCGAAGCTCACCCAGAGCACCGCAATCATGATGTCGAGCAGCCAGGGCAGTTCGGCGTATTCCTTGCCCTGCGTATTGCCGGTGACCAGGGCGAGTGCGGCACACACGATGAGCAACTGCCAGCCCCAGAAGTGGAACCTGGTGAGGCCGTCGTTGAAGAGCCGTGTCTTCAGCAGGCGCTGCATCGAGTGGTAGATGCCGCCGAAGATCATGTTGCCGCAGAAGGCGAATATCACCGCGTTGGTGTGAAGCGGCCGCAGCCTCCCGTACGTCAGAAACGGCGCCAGGTTGAGCCCCGGCATGAAGAGCATCGCCGCGATCAGGACGCCCACGAGCATGCCGACCACGGCCCACACGACCGCGGCGAGGAAAAAGAGCCGCGGGTTCTGGTCATCGTAGCGCACGGTGTCGCTCATCGGTCTGTCATCCTCATTGGTGGCGCGGCCCCCGATGGCCTTGTGAGCACGCTGGCGGCTCGAACCTCGGGGCCGGCGACGGGGGCAGGCATCGTCAAGCGGAATCGGTGAAACAAGGACACCCCACCGGACAAACTGGCCAACTTCGTGCCAGTTTCCCGAACAGTTGGAGGCGTGCGAACTTTATCACAACCGCGTCCCGACGCCCGTCGTCCGCCTGTTCGGCCCGCTCCCCGGTCCCTGGTGCCCATCGGCGAGGTACTGGCGCGGAGGTCATTCGGAAAGGAGGTCGGCGTGCGTTCGCGTTATCTGGGCTTTCGTGCGGGGCCCGACGGAGTGGCCGCAGGCTTGGGCTGGAACAGTTGACAGCGCAGCCCTGACGATTCGTACACCGCCAAGGCCGGATTGGTTCGGCTCTGGAATCCATGGGCCCGGCAGCCGTACGGCCGCGACGGATCCCAGGTCACCACGTAATAACAGCATCGCCGACACGCCACCACTGACGATTGCCGATCCGATTCAGCCATGGTCGCGCCCGCCTCCCCACGGCAGCCCTTCGCGGCTGGGTGCCATCACCGAGGTCATCGCTGCGCCGGCCAACGCCCGGCCGGCCACGCGCACGGCCGCACGCGTTCGGTTCATTTTGCCGCAATCCTGACGTTGCCGATGAACATCTTGTCGTTGGCTGATGTGCCCGTGAGTACGAACGACATGGCGTCGAACTGGAGACCGGAGGGGACCCCTTTTTCGTACTCGGCGACTTTGGTCTGGTCGATGAATACCTGCAGCAGGTCGCCCTTCTTCCTGAGACTGACAGCGATGCGGTTGTTCAGCTTGTCGTTCGAGAATCCAGGCGCTCCCACCCACTTCGATCCGGTGAGGTACCCCGGCGCGCCCGGGAACTGGGCCTCGATGACGACCTCGCCGTCTCGTCCGCCGAAGCCGGGACGAATGCGCAGACTGAGGAACGCCTCCCCCGCCCCGCCGGCCGGCGTTCTGGACAGCTTGAAGGTCAGCCCGTGCGCACCCCACGTGTAGTTCTGCGCGGCGACCAGGTCGTAGCTCACCTCGAAGTCACGCGGCAGGGGTGTCTTCATCTGGGTGGGCGTCAGGCGCATGCCGCTCATCGAAGCCCAGCGCCCGTCCAGTCCCTTCAACTCCGTGACGACGCTCGAGGCGCCGGTTTCATCCAGCGTGCTTCGCCAGTTGAGTGGCTTCTTGCCCACGGTCCCCGACGAGAAGTCGTCGAAGAAATGCACCGTCGGATCGGCCGCGCTCTTCGTAGCCGCCGCGGACGGCGCGGCGACGGCAACCGCCTCGATGGCGGACGGAGATCGGAGGGGCTTGTACGGCTGGCCCTTCACCTTGCCGGGATCGAAGAAGTAGTTGTAGATGTACTCGACGTTGACGTTGTTGAGGATGGCCTCGTGCAGGCTCCGGCTCACCGGGTTGTTCAACTGCGCCGTCCAGGAGATGACGATCCACTGGGGCGCGTCGGTCTTACACAGCTCGGTCAGCCGGGCATCGATCGTGTAGACGGGCAACCGCAACGCCCTGCCCCCGTTGCCCTCGAATACATCGCGAGAGTTCTCAAGCATCACATCAGGTTGGTCGGTCACGATTTCGGCAGGCTCCTGCAGGCGACCCCGGTACCTCTCCCGGTTCGTTGCGAGCACCGCCTTTCTCCTCGCGGTTCGTTCGTCGACGTCCTTCATCGCGACGTCGATCCGCTTCTGATCGCCCTGCTCGGCCTGCGTGATCCGCGTTTTCTCCGCGCTGCGTGTGCGCCCGATGGCCGCGTCCATCGCATCGAGGTATTCCCCTTTGGTGACAATGGTGAACGGAAGCTTGTGGTCTTTGGACAGCAGGACGTACTTGCGGTTCCCGGTCGCGGAGTTCCGCATGAAAAACGTCGGGAACTGTCCCAGCACCGGATGACGTGAGACGTCGGCCGCCTTCTCGAGCTCGTCGCCGTATCCCTGCTGGTCGAAGGTCGGCAGCGTGAAGTAGTAGTGCTCCGGTGAGCTGATGGCGTCCGCGGGAATCCCATAGAACCCGTTGGCCGCGATGGTCCAGACCAGGTGGCTGTTGGTCAGGGGCTCGATCTTCTTGTTCACGCCGTATTTCAATTCGAGGTAGAGCTTGGCGAATGCCCCGTAGCTCTGCGGCAACGCGGCCGTGTTCTGATTGTAGGGGCCCAGCTTCTCATTGCGGATCTGGAGCACGTCACCCAGCGCGCCGGTTGGCAGATAGCTGGCCTGCATCCAGTTGGCAAACAGCTGGGCGATGGAGAGCTGCGCGGGCGAGTACACCCGCTGATCCACCCTGATCGGCAGCGCCGCGCCCTTGTAGTCGTAGATCTTGATCCACCCGAGCACCTTGTCCTCAATCGACGGCGGCTGGATGGCCTGAGCCAGGGGAGCTGTCGCAGACAGCGACAACGCCATGACGAGCGAACCGATCAGCGCGGCACAGATTCTCATGGTGACTCTCCAATGGCGGCGGCGACGGTCATCGGGCACAAGACGACGCGTCGGCAGAAAGACTCGGCGTGCCCGGATCCTATTTCGGCAACTCGATGTAGCACTGGCTGCACGGGGGGCTGTAGATCCAGGCACTCTTGAACGCGGTTCCGCCGCTGAACGGGCCATCGCGCTGCGTCACCTTGTCAGCCTGCAACACGAGGCTCCACGTTTGCACACCCGAAAAATAGTGCTTGGTGAACTGATAGGTCGTGGTTTCCAACGTCCTGGTTTCTGTGGTTAAGAGTCTTCCCCATTTATCGGCATCATCCTTCTTGCTCCAGGCCTCGATGACGCTTTGTTGCGGGCTGATTCGTATCGTGTTTCCGCTGATGAGATACGTGCCCCGCTCTCGCGTCAGCAGCAGCTTGTCCAAGTAATACTGGAACGTCTTGATATAGAAGACGTACGTGCCGTCGGCACTGAACGTGTACTGTCTGGTGATGTAGCCATTGATGCCGTTGTTGACGGCATACGCTGACTGGTCACTGGACGTGGTCCCCCATGTGCCAACGATGGAGGCGCCCGGACCAGCGTTGCCGGCGACCGGTTGGGTGGCGGGGTCAGGCCGAGCGGCCATGTCGGGCTTGTTCAGTTCGACCGACGACAGGAAGGCCTCGATGTCTCTGGCGTACATGTCACTATTGGTGGTGACGACAATGCTGACGCATCGGCCAAATCCGCTCATCGTCGTCAGCATGGCCCTGGCCGAGCCGTTCTCGAAGGTGAACGTTCCGCCGCCTGCCTTCATCGCCCAGCCGTCTGCCGCCCTCACGCCTCCGGTCTTGGGCGCCTGCGGAACTTCGGAAATCTTGTAGTTCCTGACCATCAGTTCCTGCCATTCACTCGCAAAATCCCGTTCGATGGTTCCTTTGCTGATAGTGCTCTTGACGATGCCGATCCGGCACCAGTTCCTCGATTTCTGATCGACCGCCGTATAGAGCGTCGAGTTGTCCTTCACGTCCTTCTGCCAGCCGCTGGGCGGTGTAAACGTCACCAGGTCGTAGGTGGATTTCTGGGCGAGCACGTCGGCAGGGCTGGAGAGCGCTGCGACAGCCACAAGAAGAACGTGGAAGAGCGATGGTGTTTTCATGTCTTCGGTTCCCACTCCATCCGGGATGCGGCTGCGACCATCGTCACCACGAAAGCGAACGCGAGGAATGGGGTCGTCATGGCAACTCCTCGCGCACGGCCGGCACACGCCCAAGAGGCGAGGTCGTAGAGATTTCCGATTTGGTGAAGTGAGCAAAGCCATTTTATACCGAAGGCGCGACCGGCCTGGCCTTGATTTGCGTGCACGGCGTCAGGAACAGGCGTGACGGTGCGAGGTCAGCGCGTCTTCGAGCTTACGGCGAACAGGGTGTTCAATCCGCGGATATACATCACGCCGTCAGACAGCGCGGGTGTGGCCATCAGGGACTCGCCCATCGCGTTGGTCGCCAGCACCTTGAATTCGGGCCCTGCGGCCACGACCAGGATGTCGCCGTCCTCGCCCGACAGATAGATCTTCCCGTCGGCGGCCACCGGCGACGCGCTGTACCCGCTGCCCACCACGGGCAGCCGCTGCCGGTACACCTCTTCGCCGGTTTCGAGCGAATAGGCGTCGAACACCCCGTTGTTCCCCAGGACGTAGAGCACCCCGTCGAGCGCCAGCGGCGTCGGCATGTACGAACCCCGGCCGGTCTTGCTCCACACAACCGCGTCGCTGCTCGTCTTTCCGACGGCCAGTGTCAGGTCGCCTTGCGCACCAGGCCTGACGACAAAGATCGGGCGTTCCGGTGCGCGTCCGCTCGCAATAATCAGCAGGCGTCCGGTCGAAATAGGCGTCGGCGCGGTGATCTTCGAACTGCCCCCCAGCCGCCACATTTCCTTGCCGGTGCGCGGATCGTAGCCGCGGATGAACTTCGACGCATTGGTCACCAGCACCGGCCCTGCGGCGGTCTCGGCCACGGTGGGTGTGCCCCACGACGGCCATTCGTCGCGCTCGGTCTTCCACACCGTCTCGCCGGTGGACGCGTTGAGCGCCAGCAGAAACGAGTCGGCCTGCGTGTCCACTTGGAGGATGACCAGATCCTTCCAGATGATGGGCGAACTGGCCGGCCCCCATTCGACCGACGGAATGTCGTAGGCGCCCAAATCGATCCGTCCGAGATCCACCTTCCAGCGCAGCGTGCCGTCCACGTCGTAGGCGGCGACGCCCTGCGATCCGAACCACGCGACGACGATGCGGCCGTCGGTCGCCGGCGACGCGCTGGCGTATGTGGACTTGATGTGGCGTTTGTTGAGGGGCTCTCCCTCGAAGGCGGTGCGCTGCCAGAGCGGCTTCCCGGTGCGTGTGTCGAAGGCGATCACGACAAAGCGATGGCGGGAACGATCGCTTGACGCATCGCCGTCGCCGTAGAGTCCCTTGCGAAATGTGGCCTTCGGATCGCTGCTGACCGCGGTCGTCACAAAGAGGCGGTTGCCCCACACCACCGGACTGGAATGCGCCAGGCCCGGCACGGCGGTGCGCCACAGGATGTGTTCGCCGCTGGATGCGTCCCAGCGATCGGGCAGGTGCTGGTCGCGGGCCACCCCTGAGGCCTCAATGCCCCGAAACGACGGCCACTGGCCGGCCGCCGGGGCTGCCGCCGGCAGCGAGCCTCGCGCCGCACCCGACGTTCGAACGATACGCCGCTCGGGATTCACCACAGGTGTCCCGGCAGGCACCCAGACGCTGCTGTCGAGAATCAGGCGTCGGTTCTCGCAGGTGTCGGACTGCAGCTTCAGCGTCAGCCGGATGCCGTCCTGGCGAAACGTGTATCGCCCCGACCCGTCGCAGCCCTTCTCACCGCCGGTCGTCGTCAACTCCAGCGCGTCACCAAGCGCCGTCCAGTTGCCCTTGAGGGGCGACCAGCCCTGGCCCACCAGCGAGAAACTGCCGTCCCGCGCGAAGGTAGCCGTAAAGGCGCCGAACGTCAGCGGCGTGTCCGGCAGAAGACTGGCGGCCTGCGAAGCGGGGGCCTGACCGGCGGCGGACACCGGCGAGCCCGGCGGCGCCGCCCAGACGCACGCCAGCAAGATACTCGTCACACCGATCGACTTGCTCAGCATGCGCATCACTGTCCTCCGGTCCTGGCGATCCGCGATCCCCGCGATCAACGAACGCAGGCGTTGTGCGGTCTGTACCCCGCCTTCGACGCGTCGTCTTTGGTGACGAACGACGTGGTGCAATTCGGGCACTGGTAGTCGCGGCAGCTCGGGGCATGATAGACCTTCGACGCGACGTTGCCATGATACGCACCGCCGGGCGTCAGCATCGACGTCTGCGCCTGCGTCACCATCGGCGCCAAGGTCGGCGTCACCTTCGGCGTCTGCGTCGCGGCGGGCGAGGCGCCCGGCGCGTTGATGACGGCGGCCTGACCCTCGAACAACTCATTGAGCACGCGGGCGAGCCTCACGCCGCCGCGCCAGACTTGCAGTCGAACAGCCGCCAGGCTCGCCTCCTGGTAGTCGTGCCGAAGCACGCGATCGGACGGCATCCGATACGCGACGGCGCGCGCCACCTCGTGCGCCTCCATCACCCAGCCAGTCGGCGTTCCTCCGGCGGGCACGGGCAGGTTCGCCCGCTCCAGTTCCCTGGTGAGACTGGTCACGGTATACCCGGCTAGCTGGATGAGCCCGGAGTCCCACACGGCATGGAGGTTGGTCGCCTGATTGACCAGCGTCACGCCGACCTGGTTCCCGCCCTTGTCGTGGTCGTCGCTGGCGTGCAGCGGGCAGTGAATGTCGCCGATGAAGTGGACAAGAAACTTGAGCGCCTGGGCCCTGTCGACCGCGGGCGCCTGTCGGTTCCTCAGGGTCGCCACGAGGCGGTCGATTTCCGCCAGCGCGCAATCGCCCTCGCCGTCCTGCACGCGGCAGTCTCTGGCGGCGTCGTAGCGCGTGGCCTGCAGTGGAATATCCACATAGTGCCAGCGTGCGGTCTCGCGGTGGGAATTGCGATAGTCGTCGGCGTCGGTGGCCACGCTCGCCAGCGTGGCACCGTGGAGCAACTGGTAGACGCCACTTCTGGCGGCCGGTGAGAGCCGTGCCTGCGCGATGCTGGCCACGACTTGATGCCCTTCCCTGCCCCACGCCGTCAGCGCGTGCGGAAGCGACATCAAGGCGAGAGCCAGGAGGAGCGCCGACCTGAACCTCATAGCACAGTGTGCCACATCGGCCGGCACCCACCATGCCGACACTCACCGACCCGGTTGAGGGACCGCCGACGCCCGGGCATTCGACTCAGCGTCAGCACCAGGGATCTCCGGATCATCGGTAATCGGGTATACTCGCGTATGTGATTCGGACCTTCGCGGACGCGGGCACCGAGGACGTCTTCAACGGACGCGCCACCAAGGCGGCGCGAAAACAGCTCCCCGTCTCCTTGTGGCCCCGAGCGCGCCGACTACTCGACCAACTGCAGCGTGCCCACGTCGTCGGAGACATGGCACAGCCGCCGGGCAACCGATTCGAGCGGCTCTCGGATCGCCGCTACAGCGTACGCGTGAACGACCGATACCGTGTCGCCTTCCGCTGGGATGAGGGCGCCGCCGAGGAGGTATGGTGTGGAGACTATCACTAGGCTGCTGAAGGCCCACGGGTTGCCGACCAACCGCCCCCCCACCTCGCCAGGTGAAATGGTCTCGCACTTTCTCGACGACCTGGACCTCTCGCAGGCGGAAGTGGCACGGGCACTCGGGTTGACGGCCAACCGGCTGAACGAGATCGTCAAGAGCAAGCGCGGGATCAGCGCCAATACGGCGCTTCGTCTGGCCGCCTATTTTGGCACGACGGCACAGTTCTGGCTGAGCGTGCAGGACGCGTGGGACCTCTGGCACGAACTGAAAAAGGGCGCTCACACCTACTTGGCCATCCGGCAACCGCGGGCCGTGCGTGCGGCGGCCCGAGCGATGGCGGCCGGAGGCGCGTAGCGTCTGCGTCGAAACCCGCGATATTCGTGTCCTGGGGGAACAAGACGGTCTCGAACGGTGCGCCGTCACGCAGACTCCAGCAATGGCGGCCACGCAACGGTGGCCGTGCCCCCGCGAACTCCACCCCGGGGTGGTGACCCGGCCACGGAAACACACCCGGGCGCGGGTATGGGCAGCGTTTCAGTCGGGCCGCGCGACCATTTCCGTGTCCCGCGGCAAAGACGTGACGGGCGTCTCGATCTCATCTCACCCGG
>Ga0194060_10000524_pt1 | contig 27873 bp, 22 predicted proteins | sample SepL225m_MetaG_FD_163427 | JGI IMG/M metagenome (GOLD analysis project Ga0194060, IMG submission 163427) | Anoxic zone freshwater microbial communities from boreal shield lake in IISD Experimental Lakes Area, Ontario, Canada - Sep2016-L222-5m | ecosystem: Environmental > Aquatic > Freshwater >...
CCCCTTGAGCGATATCACCTCGAATCTCGACGCCAGCCTGCAAGGTAACCTGCAGGCCGACCTGCAGGCCGTGCTCGACACCCTGATCCCCGTCGAGCGCGAGGTGCGCACCAGCGACGGTGCCTGGTATCTGGCGCGCATCCAGCCTTATCGCACGCTGGACAACGTGATCGAGGGCGTGGTGCTGACCTTCACCGAAGTCACCGCCTTCAAGCTCGCCAGCGAAGCAGTGCAGCGCAGTGAAACGATGCTCGCAATGGCCCAGGAGATTGTCCATCTGGGCTGCTGGGAGCTCGACTTGACGAGCGGACTGGCCCACTGGTCGGAGTCGATGTTCGTTCTGTTCGGCCGGCCGCAGGTGACGACGCCCATGCACGTGCAGGACGTGCTGAATGCCCTCAGCCAGGAAGACCAGGCGCGGACCACAGCCGCAATACAGAAAGCGATCGAGACACAGACGCCGTACGACATCACCTACCAGATCACGCGCCCGGACGGCACGACCCGCAAAGTACGCTCCCGGGCCCGGCCGCTGGCCGACGCCGCAGGGCGCATCAGCCGTCTGGTCGGTACCTCGATGGAGGTTTCATGAGCTCTCCCGAAGAAAAGAAGCTTGACGAGCTGCGCCTGCGGGCGGAAGCCATCGCCCAGCATACGTTTAGCGAAGAGTCGAGAGACGACAGGTTCCTCTCCCCCGAAGAATCAAAGAAAGCCCTGCAAGAACTGAGTGTGCATCAGATCGAGCTTGCAATGCAGAACCAGGCCTTGCGCAACGCGCAAAGCGAGCTGGAAGCCTCGCGCGACCGCTATCTCGATCTGTACGACTTCGCCCCGGTCGGCTATCTGACGCTGACCGCTGACGGCATGATCGAGGAGATCAACCTCACCGCCGCCACGCTGCTGGGCATGGAGCGCAAGAATCTGCTGCAGCGCCGCTTTACGGCCCAGGTCATCCCCGCAGACCAGGGTCGCTGGTTGACGCTGTTCGTGACCTTGATGAAGCAGGACGGCAAAGGCAGTATCGAAGTAGGCCTGCAGTGCCGCGATGGCACGGTGCTCCAGGCGCTGCTGGACTGCAAGCGAGCAAAAGTCGGCGCTGATGGAACGGCGCTGCGCATCGCCCTGACCGACATCAGCGAGCGCAGGCAGCGGGAAGACGTCGATGCCTTCCTCTCGCAGGCTGGCAGCAAAGCCACGACCGAGCCCTTCTTCGACACGCTGGCCCTGTTTCTGGCCCGCAGCCTGCAGATGGACTACATCTGCATTGACCGCCTCGAAGGCGACGGATTGAACGCCCGCACCCTGGCCGTCTGGCATGACGGCCAGTTCGAGGACAACGTGACCTACGCCCTCAAGGACACGCCCTGCGGCGACGTGGTGGGGCAGCAGGTGTGTTGCTTTCCGGCCAGCGTATGCGAGCTTTTCCCGCGCGACCCGGCGCTGCAGGAGCTGCAAGCGGAGAGTTACATCGGTGTCACCCTGTGGGGCCACAGCGGTCGGCCGATCGGCCTCATCGCAGTGATCGGCCGCCATCCGCTGATGAACCGCGCGCAGGCCGAAATCACGCTGGAGCGGATCGCCCCGCGCGCAGCCGGCGAACTGGAGCGGCTGAATGCCGAGGCTCAGTTCAAGCGACAGGCACAGCGTGCCGAAGCGCTGCTGCAATTGCCGCGACTTGCAGAGGAACTCGATGAGCAGGCCTTCATGCAGCGCGGTCTGGGACTCGCGGAAGATCTCACCGGCAGCCTGGTGTCGTTCATGCACTTCGTAAACGACGATGAGGACACGATCGAACTGGTGGCGTGGTCGCAACGAACCATCGCCCATTACTGCCAGGCGGTCTTCGATCGCCATTACCCGGTGTCCAGTGCCGGCGTCTGGGCGGATGCCGTGCGCCGGCGCGCACCGGTGGTCTGCAACGACTATGCAAACCATCCGGGGAAGAAGGGACTGCCCGATGGACACGCACAACTCATTCGCTTTGTCTCGGTACCGGTGATCGAGAAAGACAAGGTCGTCATGCTCACGGGGGTGGGAAACAGTACTGCAACTTACGACGAGTTCGATCTGGAATCGGTGCAACTGCTCAGCAACGACATCTGGCGCATCGTTCAGCGCCGGCGCGACCAGCAAGACCTGATACAGCAAAAAGCGCTGCTGGAAACTCGGGTCGCGCAGCGAACCGATGCACTGGCGGCTGCCAGCAAAAGGGCCGAAACCGCCAACATCGCCAAGAGCGCCTTCCTCGCCAACATGAGCCACGAGATCCGCACTCCGATGAACGGCATCATCGGCATGGCCAACATCCTGCGCCGGGAGGGCATCACGCCCCAGCAGGCAAAACGCCTCGACACCATCGACACCTCCGCCCAGCACCTGTTGTCGGTTATCAACGACATCCTCGACCTCTCGAAGATCGAGGCCGGCAAGTTCGAACTGGAGGAAGCGCCGGTTGTCGTCAGCAGTCTGATGGCCAATGTCAGTTCGATCCTTGCCGAACGCGCCAAGGCCAAGGGTATTCACCTGCTGATCGAAACCGGGCACTTGCCACACAACCTGGTGGGCGACCCGACCCGGCTACAGCAGGCGCTGCTCAACTACGCCACCAACGCCGTCAAATTTACCGAGCAAGGCACCGTGACGCTACGCGTTCTCAAGCAGGAAGAAACCGACGATTCGGTGACGGTGCGCTTCGAGGTCGAAGATACGGGTATCGGCATCACCCCCGAAACTATGTCGCGGCTGTTCAGCGCCTTCGAGCAGGCCGATAATTCGATGAGCCGCAAGTATGGCGGCACCGGCCTCGGACTGGCCATCACCCGCCGACTGGCCGAATTAATGGGTGGAGAAGTCGGCGCTGATAGCACGGCGGGCGCAGGCAGCACCTTCTGGTTGACGGTGAGACTGAAGAAAGGGCCAGCGCTGGTCGTGACCCCGGTGACGAGCGATGCCGATGCCGAGACGCTGATCCGGCAACACTACGCCGGCAAGCGCATTCTGGTAGTCGACGACGAGCCGGTCAACCGGGCAGTGGCCGAGTTCCAGCTTGAGGCAGTCGGTCTTGTCGCGGACATGGCGGAAGACGGCGCAGAGGCAGTCACACTGGCTCAGGAGCAGGCCTATATCGCCATCTTCATGGACATGCAGATGCCCAAAGTGAACGGGGTGGAGGCGACGCGGCTGATCCGCGCGATCCCCCTCCACCGTGACACACCGATTATCGCCATGACCGCCAATGCTTTTGCCGAGGACAAGGCGGAGTGCCTTGCGGCGGGAATGGACGACTTCCTGATCAAGCCCTTCAACCCCGATGAACTGTTTGCGATCTTGCTACGTGCGTTGAGTCAGGGAAATAGGTAGAACCGTTCCAGCCATCACCTTCATGTCGGCAGTGCTCGCTATAACAGCCAATCAATCACACTATCCGGATAGCCAGAATCACAAGCTGACCGGCCGCGCCAGCATCCGCCGCAACCAGGCCTTGCGCATTTCCTCCAGCGCCCACATCAGCACCGCGCAGGCCAGTCCCAGCAGCCAGACATCGGCGCCGACAGGTGCCGTGCCAAACAGCCAGTTGCCTGCCGGGGTATAGATGATGAACAGTATTACGCCCAGTTCTGCCGCCAGACCCAACAAAAGATAGGGGTTGCCAAAGAAGCCGAAGGCGAACGACGATTTGAACGGGTGGCGACACAGGAACACATTCATCATCTGCATCACCACGATCGTCGCCAGGCAGGCGGAGGTCGCCTGCAGGTACAGCGGATCGGCCCTGTCCAAGCTGACACCATAGTGCCAGCCGGCGACATTGAGGACGAAGAAAAACACCGCCATCGCCGCCGCCGCTTCCAGAATACCGAGAAACAGGTAGGCGCGAACCAGCAGAGCCCCGGACAACAAGCGCTCATTACGCGCCCTTGGAGGGCGCTGCATCACGCCGGGATCGGGCTTTTCGGCACCCAGGGCGAGGGCAGGCAGCATGTCGGTGCCGAGGTCGACGGCGAGGATCTGGATGATGGTCAGCGGCAGCGGAATGCGAAACAACACGAAGGCGAGATAGGGCACCAGTTCTGGAATGTTCGAACTCAGAATGTAGGTGAGGAACTTGCGAATGTTGTCGAACACTGCGCGACCTTCTTCGATGGCGGCGACGATGCTGGCGAAGTTGTCGTCGAGCAGGATAAGATCAGCCGCCTCCTTGGCCACATCGGTGCCGGCAATGCCCATGGCGATGCCGATGTCGGCAGTCTTCAGGGCCGGCGCGTCGTTTACGCCATCACCGGTGACGGCAACGATCTCGCCCTTCTTCTGCAAGGCCTGCACGATCAGCATTTTTTGCTCGGCCGCGACGCGGGCGAAGATGATCTCCTTGGCGTCGAGCGCCAGGTGCAGTTGTGCAGGGGAGATGGAGCGCAACTGGTCGCCGCTGATCACTACCGGCTGCTCGCTTTTCACCAAGCCGATCTGGCGCGCGATCGCCAGCGCCGTGTGCGGGTGGTCACCGGTGACCATGATGATGCGGATGCCGGCCGTGGCGCAGCGCGCGATGGCATCCGGAACTTCCTCCCGTGGTGGGTCCTCCAGCCCGACCAGTCCACTCAGGGTCATGCCGCGCTCTTCGCTGGGTATGTCATCCTTTACCGAACAATGGGCGAAGGCCAGCACGCGCAATCCGGCCTCGGTCATCTGCTGCTGTGCTGCCAGCAAGCGCGTCCTTGCCGCCGGATCGAGCGGAATTACGCCAGCGTCGAACTGAACAAAGTCACAGGCCGTGAGCACCGTCTCTGGCGCACCTTTGCAGTAGAGCAGGCGGCCTTGCGGCGTTTCACACAGTACCGACATGCGCTTGCGATCGGTATCGAAAGAAATCTCGTCAATGCGCTTGTGGTCGGCAAGCTTGCCGACCACTTGCTGTCCCATCCGGGCCAGCGCCACTTCCATCGGGTCGCCCAGCAGCTTCTCGTCAACGATCTTCAGGTTGTGGCAGAGCGCAGCATTGACGAACAATTCGCGGTTATCCTGGGTCAGACGCACTTGCATGGCCAGGTCACCGAAGTCAAGAAAACCACCGCCCAGCCACAGGCGCTGTACCGACATGAGGTTCTGCGTCAGCGTGCCGGTCTTGTCGCAGCAGATCGTCGTTGTCGAACCCAGCGCCTCGACTGCAGGCAGGTGACGCACCAGGGCATTGCGCTTGGCCATGCGCTGCGTTGCCATGGCCAGAGACAGCGTGACGGTCGGCAGCAAGCCTTCCGGCACGTTGGCGACGATGATGCCAATGGCAAACAGCAGATTTTCCCAAGTCGGCAGGCCCATCGCCTGGCCGATGAAGAACAGCGCTACACCCATGCCCGTAGCAAGCGCTGCGACGATGCGCGACAGCCGTGCAATTTCGCGCTGCAGCGGTGACGACACGGCACCGGCGGTTTGCGTCAGATGGGCGATGCGGCCAAACTCGGTGCGCATGCCGGTGGCGTACACCAACCCGCGAGCCTGGCCCGACACCACCGACGTGCCGGCCAGCACCACGTTCCTGGCATAGAGCGGCGAATTATCGACACTGAGCTCGGCGCTGGGTTCCGCAGTGCGCGCCTTGGGCAAGGATTCGCCGGTCACCGTGGCGGTGTTCACGCGCAGCCCGAAGGCCTCGATCAGACGGCAGTCGGCCGGGACGTAATTGCCCTCCTCCAATAGCACGATATCGCCGGGTACCAGATCGGTGGCGAGCAGTTCGACGATCGCCCCATCGCGCAATGCCTGTACCTTCTGCGGCAGCAACTGGCGCAGCGCGGCCACCGCCTGTTCGGCCTTGTACTCCTGCCAGAAGGAAAAAATGCCGTTGACGATGATGACGCCGACAATGGCCACACCGAGGTGGGCCATACCCTGGCCCGGCTGGAAATGTTCTGCGAGAAAGGCCAGCGCGGCGCCAAGCCACAGAATGATGGCAAAGAAGTGGGTGAACTCGCGGGCAAAGCTGAGCAGCAGATGCTCGCGGCCCACTTCCTCGACATGATTCGGCCCGAATTCCGTCAACCGACGCGCCGCCTCGGCACTGGCCAAACCAGCTACCGTAGTCTTCAGGCTGGCGAGAGATTGCTCGGCGCTGAGGCCATGAATGTGCATGGAAACGAGAGCGGCTTAACGGTCTCCGATGCGCTGCAGACGCGCCCGCAACTGGGCTATCTCATCCAACAGATCGAGCGCCAGCGCAACGCCGGGCGGATTGATTTCCAGGTCGCGCGACAGGCGCAGGGCCAGCCGCGCGCGGCGCAGCGAATCACCTGTGAAGCGCCAATCTTGTGGGGACTCGCCGATGGGTTCCAGTACGCCTTCAAAAACCCATGCCACCACATGCTCCTGTTCCGCGCAGCAGGCCTGGCACAGTTCGACCAACGTCAAATAAACCTCTTCTTCGACCACCCGTCCTTCGATAAATGTCATATTGACTTGGTTCATGGCTGGTCATCCCTTCATCTGTGTTCTGGGGTTGAAATCAAACGCCTTGGCCATGGTGCGATAGGCCTCCTTGCTGCCGTCGCTGTCAGCTGGTGGCAGGGCGATGCTCAGCACGGCATACAGGTCGCCCGGTGGCACCCCCGGAATGCCGCGGCCCTTCAGGCGCAACTGCCGGCCCGCCGCCGAGCCGGGAGGAATTGTCAGTTCTACCGGGCCCACGGGGGTCGGCGCGAAAACCGAAGCGCCCAGTGCCGCTTCCCAGGGTGCCAGTGGCAAGTTCAAGTAGACATCGCGACCGTCGGCACGAAACTGCGGATCGGGCTTGAACACTATTTCCAGATACAGGTCGCCAGGCGCTCCCCCGCCCGGGCTAGGCGCGCCCTGACCGGCTAGTCGCAGATGCTGACCGGCACGGATGCCCTTGGGAATGCTCACATCGAGCTTGCGCTCCTGCATCGTGACGCGGCCCTGCGCATCCAGAACTGGCATGCGCAGCGAAATGCTGCGCTGTGCGCCGCTGTAGGCGTCGGTCAGATCGATCAGTACTTTGGCATGGTGATCCTGACCTTGAGCGCTCATGTGCGCACGCTGCCCCGCCCCGGCCCGGCTACCGAACAGCGCTTCGAAGAAGTCACTGAAATCCCCGCTCGGCCCGGGACCAAAATCGCGTCCACTGAATTCAAACCCGGCATCCCAACCGGGCGGCGGCTGGAAGTCCTGGCCGGTCTTCCACTGGCTGCCCATCTGATCGTATGCTGCGCGTTTCTCTGGATCCTTCAGCACGGCATAGGCTTCCCCGAGCTCCTTGAAGCGTGCCTCGCCATCGGGATCCTTGCTCACATCCGGATGGTATTTGCGCGCCAGCTTGCGGTAAGCGTGCTTGACCTCGTCCTGCGTGGCACCGCGCGTAACGCCGAGAATTTCGTAATAGTCCTTGAATTTCATGACAAGAGATTCTTTACTGTTTATTCGCAGGTCCACAATTTACACCTCTTGCGCTGTGGCGGAATTCCCGTCGGATGTCATGCTTGCCTCACTGTCTGATAATCTCCCCCAATCCAGCGCATTTCGCCATAACGGGAAAATCTCATGAAAGCACTTCGCATCCTCGGCATTGGCGTCGGCCTTGTTCTTGCCTTGTTGGTGGCCGGTGTCGGCACGCTGTACGCGCTGTTCGACGGCGAAAAGATCAAGGGTGAACTGACCCGTGTCGCGCTCGAACAGAAGCAGCGCCAGCTGAATATCGCCGGCAAGCTCGAACTCTCGGTATGGCCGGACATCGGCATCAAGGTCGGCCGCCTGACCCTGTCGGAACCCGGCGGCAAGGAAGAGTTTTTGGCGCTCGACTCGGCGCGCGTCGCGGTGGCGGTGATGCCGCTGCTGTCGAAGCAGGTGCAGGTGCAGCGCATCGAGGTCAGCGGCCTCAAGGCGACACTGGTGAAGAAGAAGGACGGCACGCTGAACATCGCCGACCTGCTCGGCGAAGGTGCTGAAAAGCCGGCTGCGAAAGTTCCCGAAGGGACGCAGCGCGCTGGCGCTGGCGGCACGGCGGGCGCGCCGGTGCAGATCGACATCGCCGGCATCAAGGTGGCAAATGCGCAACTCACCTGGCGTAACGAGAAAAGTGGCGGTACCACGGCTCTGTCCAATCTCGATCTTGGTACCGGGCGCGTGCAGGCCGATAGCGGCAAGCAAACCCTGGCCGTAGATGCCTTGTTCCTCGCCGCCCGCGGCAAGAGCGGAAACGATGCATTCGAACTGAAACTTGAGATGCCCAAGCTCGCCATTTCGCCGGAGAAAACCGCCGGCGAATCGCTGAGTCTCTCCGCTACACTGGCCGGCAGCGACCGCAACATCGCAGCAAAGCTGGTACTGTCTGCCGTCGAAGGCAATGCCAAGGCACTGAAAATCGGCAAACTGGTCCTTGATCTCGACGCCAAGTCGGGAGAGACGGCGGTCAAGGCCCACCTCGATTCGCCTGTGGCAGCAAACTTCACGGCACAGACCGTTGCATTGGAGAAAATCGCCGGCAGCATCGACTTGGCCAATCCGCAAATGCCGATGAAACAGGTCAAGCTGCCGCTTGCCGGCAATCTCCGCGCCGATCTGGCGCAGCAGACGGTGGCGCTCGAACTGGCCACACAGTTCGACGAATCGAAAATTGCAACCAAACTCAAGGTGGCGAAGTTTGCGCCGCTGGCGTTGGGCTTCGATCTCGACATCGACCAGCTGAACATCGACAAGTACATGCCGCCCACACCACCGAAGGCCGCGGGCAAGGCCGACGACAAGGCAGTCAAGGAAGACAAACTGGATTTTTCGGCGCTGAAAGGGTTGGACGTGAATGGCGCGATTCGCATTGGATCATTGCAGGTGTCGAAGCTGAAACTGGCGAAACTGAATGCGAAGATCGCCATCGCTGACGGGCGGCTGGATGTGTCGCCGCTGACGCTGAATCTTTACGAAGGCTCAGGCAGCGGCAGCCTGTCGCTCAACGCAGCGGGCAACACCGTTGCCGTCAAGCAGAACCTGTCCGGCATCAGCATCAACCCGCTGATGAAAGATCTAGCCGACAAGGACTTGGTGGAAGGACATGGCAACGTGGTGCTCGACGTCACCAGTCACGGCGACAACGTCGCCGCGATGAAGAAGGCGCTGGCCGGCACCGCCTCGGTGAGCCTCAAGGACGGCGCAATCAAGGGCATCAATCTGGCACAGAGCCTGCGCGACCTCAAGGCTAAGCTCGGGGCAAAACAGGACGCAACGCAACAAGCCAAAGCCGGCGACAAGACCGATTTTTCGGAACTCGCCGCCTCGCTAATAATTGCCAATGGCATCGCCCGCAATGAGGATCTGGCGATGAAGTCGCCTTTCCTGCGGCTTTCAGGGGCCGGCGATATCGACATCGGCGGTGGCCAGATGAACTACGTTGCCAAGGCCAGCATGGTCGGCACGAGCGCCGGGCAGGGCGGCAAGGAAATCGACCAGTTGAAGGGACTCACCGTGCCAGTGCGCGTCACCGGCCCGTTCGAGAACCTCGCCTACAAGCTCGAGTTCGGCAGCCTGATCTCGGATGTCGCCAAGGCCAAGGTCGAGGAAAAGAAAGAGGAGGTCAAGGCCAAGCTCGAAGAAAAAGCGAAGGACAAGCTCAAGGGTTTGTTCCGCAAGTGAGTCGAAGATGAAAGAAGGAATGGCCGGGTGGGCGCTCCTGCAGCGGTAGGTCGCGTATCGCTGCGCCTTCGTTTTCTATGTCTAAAGTAAGTATTGTTGCTCAGAGCAAAAGGGCTTAGGATTTGCCAATGAGTGCCAGCTTTTCCAATGCCGCACCGCGGTTGTTTTTCAAAAAATCTGCCGGGCTGCGCTCCTCGATTTGTGAGTGACTAAGATAATGCGCGACAACACCCTTGAGTTATTTGGACCATTGGCAGCTTCCATTCGTGAACTTCTTTTTCTCGAATGGGATCCGTGCAGCAGCAATCACAACCCTGTGTCCATCGACCTTTACGATGACTATATCCCCGCCATCCACCGACTCGCCAAGGATCGTCATTCGAGTGATGACATCGCTGCATATCTCAATTTTGTCGTAAAGAATTACATTGGCGAGATCCCAGACAAGGAATTGAATCTGGAGGTCGCCACGAAAATCTTTACCTTGGGGGAGGCTGCAAGACAGCGGCAACCGCAATTCGCCCAATAGCGACTTCGTTCATGCAAAGCGAATCGAATTGCGTCCATCCTCTTTCGCTTGAAGCATTGCCATATCAGCGCCCTTGACAATATCTTCTACCGTCGCATCGTGGTTGATAAACAACATGACACCGATGCTCGATGAGCAATGATGCTCAACGGCGGAATCGCCATTTCTTTTCCTGTGGATCGTTAGTACATAAGGTTCCGCCAGCGTGGTACGAATTTTCTCGGCAACGATGCCGGCCAGTTCATGGGACCTGGCTTTGTCCACGTCCAATTCCCCGAGAATCACTACGAACTCATCTCCACCTACGCGTGCCACCGTATCCATTTCGCGCATACATCCGGTGATGCGCTGAGCCACCTCGATCAAAAGCAAATCACCCACTCCGTGTCCATGTGCGTCATTGAGCGGCTTGAAATTATCGAGGTCAAGGTACATTACCGCACCGTATTGTCCAGTACGCTTGCTGGCAGCCATGGCTTGCCTAAGTCGATCAATCAACATGCGGCGATTGGGAAGCCTGGTCAAGGCATCATGGAAAGCCATATTCCGAATGGCTTGCTCCATCACCGAACGCTCTGCTACCCAGCTGTAAGTAGACCTCATTGCAAACAACCATGCCATTAGCAAACAAAAAGCACTTGCTACACTCGCTGCCAGTAGTTTGATTGACAGGTGATGAGACTCCAGGTTGTCGCTTTCAATCAAACCATCTGCCGCCTTGACGGTTTTCTTCATCCCCTCCGCGTAAGCATTTTTCAAAATTGTATAGCCATCGTTTGTCAGCAGAGCCATCGCCTCCTGCTTTAAGCCTTGATGTATCAGAGCAAAAGCCTGCCGTTCAATTCTGACCAAGGCAATGTTTGCATCATCCGTTTCCTTGGCAAACCGCTCAATCTCTGTTTGCGGAAGAACGGCTCTCAGCTCATCAATTTCCTTGGTCAGCAACGGATCGAAGCGGTCATATCTCTTCTCGTAGCTAACATCGCCTGTCGCCGCTGCCATGCGTGCCGACATCGATAGCACCTCGTCAAGCAACATGATCTGCCCAACTTTTCCCGAAATGGATAAATGCTTCTTCGACATCTCTTCGTAGCGTTCGTGCAGACGCCACGAATACCAGCCGCTAAAGAGAATAGCCAGCAGGCTGACAATAAATGCGGCCGCGAAAAAACGCTGCGGGAATTCTTTTTTGCTAAAGTGGATGTCCTGAATCGTCATTTGCAGATCAAGTCAATAAACCGATATCTTCCCCGACTTGAAGAATTGGCTAATGCGGAGTGACCGGATTGAAGGGCCGAATGGTCTCTGTTGGCTGCTTACTCGTTTCGCATTTCTCTAGCGAGTATCAGCCAGAATCGCCAAGTGGTCAAGTCTGCCTGATCAACACCCACAAGTAGTTGGTGGACGCCATGTAGAGGTTTACGGTTCCGCCGGTTACTATTGGGCAGCCGGACATGGAGCCATTGAAATCGATAGCAAATATAGCCGGCCTTTAATCATAGTGATACGTATTGGGATAGATCTCGGCGGCAGCAAAATTGAAATCATCGCCTTGGGCGAGGAGGGCGGTGTGTTGCTGCGCGAACGCGTGGCGACGCCGCAGGGCAACTACATGGCGACTGTCAAGGCAGTGGCAAATCTGGTTCAGGCGGCGGAACAGAAAGTCGGCGCTGGTGGTACGGTGGGTGTCGGCATCCCCGGTGCGGAATCACGCCACACCGGGCTGATCAAGAACGCCAACTCGACCTGCCTGATCGGGCAACCGCTCAGGCGCGACCTGCAGGCGCTGTTGCAACGCGAAGTGCGCATCGCCAACGATGCCAATTGTTTTGCCCTGTCCGAAGCCACCGATGGTGCGGGCGCCGGTGCGCAGGTGGTGTTCGGTGTGATTCTCGGTACCGGCGTCGGCGGTGGTATCGTGATTGACGGCAAAGTGCTGGCCGGCGCCAACTCCATTGCCGGCGAGTGGGGGCACAACCCGATGCCGGGAGAACATCATCATGAGACTTGCTATTGCGGGCGCAAGGGCTGTATCGAGTTATATCTTTCCGGCCCCGGCCTTGCCGCGGATTATCGCCGCTCGGCTGGCAAACTCACCGGCTCCATCCCCGGGGATACCGCTTCGCATCTTGATTCAGCAGAGGCAATTGCCGAGCGTGCAAGCGCCGGCGACACCACCGGCGAAGCCACCCTGCAACGCTACGAAACCTGTCTGGCGCGAGCACTGGCGCAGGTGATCAATATCCTCGATCCCGATGTCATCGTGCTCGGTGGCGGGCTCTCCAACATGAATCGCCTCTACGACAGCGTTCCACGCCTGTGGGCCGAACATGTCTTTTCCGATCAGGTCTCCACCAGACTGGTCAAGCATCGGCATGGCGATTCCTCCGGCGTGCGCGGTGCGGCTTGGCTGTGGCCATGAACCCCTGGCTGCGCGTTTTTTTTCCATTCTCTGCAGGCTATTTTTTCTCTTACTTCCTGCGCAACGTCAATGCCGTCATTGCACCGGAACTGACGCGCGAGCTGGGTGTCTCGGCTGCCGATCTGGGCCTCTTGACCAGCGCCTACCTGCTCGCCTTCGGTGCGGTGCAACTGCCCCTCGGACTGGCGCTGGACCGCTACGGGCCGCGTCGCGTCGAATCTTTCCTGCTGCTGATCGCCGCTGCCGGCTGTGCGCTGTTTGCTACCGGCGCCTCGCTGACCCAGCTGGCGATCGCACGGGGGTTGATCGGGCTGGGCGTCTCGGCCTGTCTGATGGCGTCTTTCAAGGCCTTCAGCCAGTGGTTCGGCGTCGAGCGCCAAGCTTCACTCAACGCCGCTATCATGGCCGCAGGCGGCCTCGGCGCGCTAACGGCGGCGACGCCATTGTCCTGGGCGATTCCACACTTCGGCTGGCGCGCCGTATTCGCCGCACTGGCCGTGGCAGGAGTTGTCGTAGCCGGAGGCATTTTCAGCACCCCGGACAAGTCGGCCGGTGTCCGGCCTGAGCCGCTGCGCAGCCAGATTGCAGGCCTTGTCGAGATATTGGCCAGCCGAGTTTTCTGGCGTTACGCGCCGCAAACAGCCCTGATCGTCGGCGGCTTCATGGCGCTGCAGGGGCTGTGGGCAATACCCTGGCTGATGAACTTCTCCGGTCTGGAACGCAGTGCGGCCGCTGCCCATCTGCTGCTGATGGGTAGCGGCATGCTGGCCGGCTTTCTTGCACTGGCTTTCGGCGTCGCGCCGCTGGCAAGACGCGGCATATCGGCCCAAAGACTGCTTCAAGTCGGCATGGGGCTGGGGTTGCTCGCCATCCTGCTGATCGTGCTCGGCGCCGAGCCCAGTGAACCGCTGTGGTTCATTTTCGGACTGGTCTTCTCGGTCGGCAATCTGGCCTACGCACTGCTGCAAAGTCACTACGCCGCAACGCTGGCCGGCCGCGTAAACACCGCTCTGAATCTGACGCTCTTTGCAGGCGCCTTCGGCATCCAGTGGGGGTTTGGCGCGGTGGTGGATGCCTTGCAGGCCAGCGGATACGCACCGCGCATCGCCTATCAGATGACTTTTGGCGGTCTGCTGGCGGCTCAGGCGGCAAGCTGGCTGTGGTTTCTTAAGCGCCGCTAGAACTCCTGCGGATCAACGTCCAAATGCCAGCGCAGGCCACCGGGTAGTTTCAGCGCATAGATCTGTTCCATCCACGTTGCTAGAAATGCCTGCAAGACCGGACGACTGGTGGATTCGACCAGCAACTGGCCGCGTTCCAGCGTCATCAGGCGCTGCATGCGCATCGGCACCGGATCGTAGACCGTGACACCTTCGGCCAGGGCTGCGGCAGCACTACGCGCGGCAGTCAGGAAAGCCAGCGACTGATCGATGCTTCTGGCCTCTGCGCGCAGCATCGCCTGAAAGCTGAAAGGCGGGAAGCCGGCGATCCTGCGCTCATCGAGTTGCGCACGGGCAAAGCGCGCATAGTCGTGATCGGCCAGCGCCCGATACAGCGGATGATCCGGATATTCGGTCTGGATCAGAACTTCGCCGGGCAGATCGGCACGGCCGCTGCGGCCGCCGACCTGCATGAGCTGCGCGAAGAGACGTTCGGGGGCGCGGAAATCGGCGGCGAACAGCGCCGCATCGGCCCCGACGGCACCAACCAGTGTCAGCAGCGGAAAGTCGTGACCCTTGGCCAGCATTTGGGTACCAACCAGGATGTCGGCCTCGCCGGCATGGATGCTGGCCAGCAGCGCCTGCCATTTCTTCGGTGTACTCGCCGAATCGCGGTCGATGCGCAGCACGCGGGCCCCGGGGAAACGCTCGACGAGCATGGTTTCGAGACGTTGTGTGCCGCGCCCGAAGGGTAGCAGATCGACATTGCCGCAATCGGGACAGGCGCGCGGAATGATGGTCTCGAAGCCGCAGTGGTGGCAGCGCAGCCGCTGGTCAGCCAGATGCACCACCAGGTTGGCGGCGCAGCGCCGACAGCGCGAGATCCAGCCGCAGGGCGGGCAAGCCAGCACCGGCGCATAGCCACGCCGGTTGAGAAACACCAGACTTTGCTCGCCGCGATCAAGTCGCTGCTGCAATCCTGTCAGAAGTGCGGCGGAAAGACCTTCCTGCAACTTCTCGCGCCGCGTGTCGACGATGCGTACGACGGGCATGGCTTCGGCCACGGCGCGCTCGGGCAGTTCGAGCAGTTGGTAGCGACCGCTGTTGGCGTGATGAAAAGTTTCCAGCGAGGGCGTGGCCGATCCGAGCACAATCGGAATCTGTAATTGATGGGCGCGCCAGATCGCGACATCGCGCGCGGAATAGCGCAGACCATCCTGCTGCTTGAAGGAGGCGTCGTGCTCTTCGTCGACGATGATCAGTCGCAGTCGCGGCAACGGCATGAACACGGCCAGCCGCGTGCCAAGCACGATCTCGGCGCGGCCGGAGAGCGCTTCGAGAAAACCGCGCGCGCGCGCAGCGTCGGCCATGCCGCTGTTGGCGCAAACAATATGTGCGGCAGGAAAGCGTGCCGCGACGCGACCTTCGAGTTGCGGCGTCAGCGCGATCTCCGGCACCAGCATCAGCGCCTGGCCGCCGCGTGCCAGCACGGCATCGATAGCACGCAGATAAACCTCGGTTTTGCCACTGCCGGTCACACCGTGCAGCAGCAGAGCATGGAAGCCAGCAATGCCGGCAATGGCGTCGACCGCCGTCGACTGGGCAGCCATTAGCCGCGGCAGATCGCCGGCGAAAGTCAGCGCCGGCGATACGGCGGGTTCAGTCGGAAATTTCTTCATGCGCGGCAGTTTGCCGCGCCGCAGCATCGGTGGCAGGGCGAAGGAAGTCACTTCACCGAGCGGCGTTTGATAGTAGCGTGCGCAAAATTCGCAAAGCGCCAGCCACTCGGCAGGTAGCGCCGGCATATCGCGCAATATTTCTCTCACCACCTTCAGCTTGTCTTCCGGTTGTTCGCTCACCGCAACCCGTGCGACGATCACTCCAACGCGCGAACCTGTGCCGAATGGCACGGTTACTCGCCGGCCAATATCACTTTCGGCAGAGTCCGGTGCAACATAATCGAAGAGTTTCGGTAAAGGCAGATCGAGGGCTACACGAACGATGTTCATGTCAGCTCAGTTGCTTGGCGGCCAATGCTCGAAAAAGTCTTGGCATAGACCCTCAAGCTCTTGCTCCCAAAGAGAAAAATCCTTACCCACAAAATCTGTGGATAACTTTGTGAGCAAACGCCCAAAGAAACGCCTAAGTGGTCGTCCGGCAAAGTGATTTTCATCTCTGCGCAATAATTAAACAAAAATATATCATTAGAAAACAACAGCTTACTAACGTCATAAATTGAAACACCCGCTGCGCAGGGAGTTTTCAAGGGTTTACGGATTTCTGTGAATAAGTCAACAACTGGAGGCAGTTTTTTGCCTCTGCGGCAAGCCTTGCAGGACGGGCTTTTCAACGGGAGTAAGCGGCCCAAACCACGCCCCCGTTGCCTTCACAATTTAGCTCCGCGCCAAACCCCGCCGGCTGTGGCTGTGCACGGTGTCAACCAGAATCTTGACGCTCTCGGGCGGCGTAAATTGCGAGATGCCGTGGCCGAGATTGAAGACATGCCCGCCCGAATTATTGCCATCGCCGGCATCGAAACCAAAACTGTCCAGCACACGCCGCGCCTCGGCCGCCACTTTGTCCGGAGATGCAAACAAGGCCATCGGATCCAGATTGCCCTGCAATGCAACACGATCGCCTACACGCCGCCGCGCTTCGCCGAGATCGGTGGTCCAGTCGAGGCCCACTGCATCGCAACCGATGTCGGCAATCGCTTCCAGCCATTGGCCGCCGCCCTTGGTGAACACGATGTTGGGGACGCGCTCACCATCATGGCTTCGTTTCAGACCGGCGACGATACGCTGCATGTAGGCCAGCGAAAACTCGCGGTAAGCGGCGTGAGACAGCGCGCCACCCCAGGAATCAAAAATCATGACTGCCTGCGCGCCCGACTCTATCTGAGCATTGAGGTAGTCGGTCACCGCGGTTGCCGTGACGTCGAGAATGTGATGCAGCAGATCCGGGCGATCATAGAGCATGGTCTTGATCGTTCGGTAATCGGTCGCCGAACCTGAACCGCCTTCCACCATGTAACTGGCCAGAGTCCACGGACTGCCGGAAAAACCGATCAGCGGCACCGACCCGTCCAGTGCGCGGCGAATCTCGGCCACCGCATCCATTACATAACGCAAATGCACATTGGGATCAGGCGCAGTCAGATCGCGAATCGCCCATTCCTCGCGCAGGGGGCGTTCGAACTTCGGCCCCTCGCCCTCGGCGAAATACAGGCCGAGACCCATTGCGTCGGGCACAGTGAGAATGTCGGAAAACAGGATCGCGGCATCGAGCTCGAAGCGCGCCAGCGGTTGCAGCGTCACTTCACAGGCCAGCTGCGGGTTCTTGCACAGATTCAGAAAGCTGCCGGCGCGGCGGCGCGTTTCGTTGTATTCGGGCAGATAGCGCCCAGCCTGGCGCATCAGCCAGACGGGGGTGTAGTCGACGGGTTCGCGCAGCAGTGCACGCAGAAATGTATCGTTCTTGGGGCGGGCCGAGGGTGACATGGGATATCCAGTGAAGCAAAAAAGCAATTATCGCATTGACAGCCCGCGTCAGAGTGGATACCGTCCCCGCCGGACATAAAGCGGATTCGCCGACATGCAAAGCATCTGCCCGTCAGCTGCTACCGGACCACGGATGCAAGCGCCGTCCCGTCAGCACCGACTTTCACGTTACCTGCTATTCTTTCGCCCTGCATTTGGCTATTGCTTGAAGATCGCCACAGATCAGAGGCGAACCACCCGCTGAAAATTGTCCAGAAACTGGTGGCGAGAGAATCTACCGAAAACCATGCCGAGAAATATTGATCGTGCTTGATCCACAGACCACTGCCCTGCTCAGTCAGCTGGGAGTCGACGCTGGCCTCATGGAGTCATTGATGTCGGGCGCAATTGCTTTCACCGTGGTTACACTCATTGCAGCAGTCCCGACGGGAATCATTGCCAAACAGAAGGGGCGGTCAACGACGCTTTGGTTGATTTTTGCCCTGTCGATCCCGGTGATTCCGCTGCTATTGGTCTGGCTGCTGCCGGCGGTAGGCCCCGACAAGCCTCCTCCGCAACAATGACGCCCGGGTTGTCCCCGCTACGCCGGGCTTGCTGCGCGATCGGGATCGGCCAACAAGGAAAAGAGAATGAGCCATCTGAAATCTCGTGAAGTCGTTCTCTCCGTCAAGATTACGGATGAGTTGCTGAACGCACTCGACGCGTTGCGCGATGCATGGAAGCATGATGCGAGCTCGGTTCCGAGGGGTCTGTCCTGTTCGCAGTCGAAGGAGGGCCAGTTCGTTCTGGTGGCGGCTGAATCAGCCTTCGTCACGATTTCGGGCGCCTGCGTCATCAAGGGAATCGGCGCAGTCGAACTGATCGGCGCGGAACCGGCTTTCGAAGAGGCGGCGAGCGCGAAGACGCTTGTCCTGAAGGACACGCCGGAAGGCTGGAAGTTCTCCGTCAAATTTGTTCCGCCCATAGTTCGCGAAAGAAACACCAAGTAAGCCGGCATTTTCTTTTCACACCCCATCAGCAGCACTCAGACGGTCACCCCCATGCAAACAGAAAGCTTCATCGCCGGCAAGGATGCCTCCCTCGAATCGTCCATCGCCACCATGCAGGGCCGCCTTGCGGCGCTTGATTTTCATGTCGAGGAGCGCTCCTGGCTGAACCCGGTGGAGGGCGTCTGGTCGGTGCATGTACGCGATCGCGACTGTCCGCTGCTGTTCACCAACGGCAAGGGTGCTTCCCGTCTGGCCGCTTTGGCGAGTGCGCTGGGCGAGTTCTTCGAGCGTCTTTCCTGCAATTACTTCTGGACCCATTACTACCTGGGAGAACAGTTCGCCAACCGCAGTTTTGCCCATTATCCGCGCGAAAAATGGTTTCCGGCAGGCGAAGACGGCACATGGCCCGAGCAACTGCTGACCCCCGAACTGCGCCAGTTGTATAACCCCGATGACTCGATTGACGCCAATACCCTGGTGGATCTCAATTCCGGCAATGCCCAGCGCGGCATCTGCGCCCTGCCCTACGTGCGCCAGCGCGACGGTATCAGCGTCTGGTTTCCGGTGAATATCATCGGCAACCTGTATGTCAGCAACGGCATGTCGGCCGGCAATACGGAGATCGAGGCGCGCACCCAGGCGCTGTCGGAAATTCTTGAGCGTCACATCAAGTTCCGCATCATCAGCGAAGGGCTTTGCCTGCCTGACGTGCCGGAGCATGTCATCGCCCGCTATCCGCACATTGAGGCCGGCATCCGCGGCCTGCGCGAGGCTGGCTTCGGCATTCTGGTCAAGGATGCCTCGCTCGGCGGCGAATATCCGGTGATGAATGTCACCCTGCTGCATCCCGAAGATCAGGGCTGTTTCTCCAGTTTCGGTGCCCATCCGCGCTTCGAGATCGCGCTGGAACGCGCCCTGACCGAACTGCTCCAGGGTCGTGGTCTGGATGCCCTCGGCGGCTTCCCCGAGCCCGGCTTCGATCTGGAGGAAATCGCCGCCTCGCCCAATATCGAGATCCACTTCGTCGATTCCAGCGGCATCATCAGCTGGAACTTCCTCGGCGACTCGTCAACATTGGCGGACTTCGAATTCTGCGACTGGAACTTCAGCAACACCACGGCAGAGGATTACCAGTGGCTGGTGGACCGGGTACATCGCTCCGGCCATGACATCTACGTTGCCGACTTCAAGCACCTCGGCGTTTATGCCTGCCGGATTCTGGTGCCGGGCATGTCGGAAATCTATCCGCTGGATGATCTCGAGTGGGAGAACAACAGTGTCGGCAACACGATCCGCGAAGCCATCCTGCATCTGCCGGAACTGAACGACGACGAATGCGCGGATCTGCTGGATACGCTGGATGAACTCGCCGTGCAGGACCAGCGACCCGTCGCCGCGCTGATCGGGCTGGCCGCCGATGAAGCGTCGCTATGGAGCGACCTGCGCGTAGGAGAGCTGAAAGCCTTGCTGGCCCTTGCTATTGGCGATGAAGATGCAATCCGCGAAGGCTGCGAATGGGTGCGCCATTTCGAACAGATCGATGCCCAACGTCGCTGCGTCTATCGCTGCATCGAGACCCTGCTCGATCTGGGCAGCGCCGATGGGCGCCGCAGCGCCCTGCAGCACCTCTACGGCCACGCCACCGTGGCGACGGCGGAAGCCATGCTCAGGCAGGAACAACGCTTCTTTGGCCTGGAGACGCCAGGCATGGACCTCAAAGGTTGCGATTTGCACCAGCGGCTGCTGGCAGCCTACGGCAAACTGCGGCACTAAAGACCTCATCGCCAAGCTCCCGGCGAGATTCCTCTTACCATTCCAGCATGACACTCACGCTATCCATCGCCACCTGGAATATCCACAAGGGCTTCTCGCAGTTCAATCGCCGGATGATGGTGCATGAGCTGCGCGACCGCCTGCGTGAGTTGTCGGCCGATATTGTTTTCCTGCAGGAAGTACAGGGGCTGCATCTTGGGCACGCGGAACGGCATCCGGATTGGCCCGCCCTGCCGCAACACGAGTTCCTCGCCGAAAATGTCTGGGCAAACCACGCCTACGGCCGCAACATGGTCTATGACCACGGCCATCACGGTAACGCCATCCTCTCCCGCTTTCCCATTCTGCATGAACACAATCAGGATGTAACGCGCCTGCGTTTCGAAAAACGCGGACTGTTGCACTGCACCGTCAAGCCCCCGCAACTGGCGCAGTCGCTGCATTGCGTGTGCGTGCACCTGTCGCTTTTTGCGCGCTCGCGGCGCCACCAGATGGATGCACTGGCGAGCCGCCTCGAAGATCTGGTGCCACCCGATGCACCGCTGCTGATCGCGGGCGACTTCAACGACTGGCGCAATCATGCTGATGACCTGCTGGCGGAGCGCCTTGGTCTGGTCGAAGTCTTTGCCGCCTCAGGCGAACACCCCTCCCGCAGTTATCCCGCCGCACTGCCCCTGTTTCGCCTCGACCGCATCTACCAGCGCGGCTTGCAGGTCCTTGGCGCTCAGGTCCATGCCGGGCGGCCGTGGTCGACCATCTCCGATCATGCTGCGCTTTCCGCCAAGCTCCAAGTCGGAATCGGCGGGCCGTGAAAGCCGTCCCGGGATACCGCTTTGCATAACTTTATTGCCGGCAACCGTCTGCGCTTGCTCAACTCGGGTGGCGAGTACTTTCCTGCCTTGATCGCCGCGATTGACTCGGCAAGGTATGAGGTGCACCTTGAAGCCTATATTTTTGCCGACGACACAACCGGACGCCGGGTTGCCGCCGTACTGGCCCATGCGGCCCGACGCGGCGTCGCCGTGCGGGTGCTGGTGGACGGTTTCGGCGCACGCGAGTTTGCAGAGGGCCTTGGGGCAGAGCTGGCAACCAGTGGCGTAGAGGTGATGACCTATCGGCCCGAGGTGGGGCAAACCCATTTCAGGCGGCATCGACTGCGCCGACTGCATCGCAAGCTGGCGGTGGTCGATGGCGCCATGGCCTTCGTCGGTGGCATCAACGTGCTGGACGATTTTGACGATGGCAAATCGCAGTCGGCGCGTTTTGATTACGCGGTGCAAATCGAAGGGCCACTGGTGACGCACATCCACGCCACCATGCGGCATGTCTGGCGACTGGTGCGCTGGGCAAGCCTCGGCCACCGGCCACCACCACCGGCCGCGCTGCCGGCGGCGCCGGCCATTCCCGGCACGACACAGGCTGCACTGTTGATCCGGGATAACCTGCGGCATCGGCGCGACATCGAGCATGCGTATCTGAGAGCCATTTATTCTGCCCGGCACGAAATCGTGATTTCCAACGCCTATTTTCTTCCCGGTCGACGCTTTCGCAAGGCCCTGATGGCTGCGGCCAGGCGTGGCGTAAGTGTAAAACTGCTGCTGCAGGGCCGCATCGAAAAGGTCCTGCAGCACTATGCGACGCAGTCGCTCTACGACCGGATGCTGTCGGCGGGCGTGCGCATCTTTGAATATGAAAAAGCTTTTCTGCATGCCAAGGTAGCGGTTATCGATCACGACTGGGCAACCGTCGGCTCCTCGAACATCGACCCCTTCAGCCTGCTGCTGTCGCGCGAAGCCAATGTGGTGGTACATGATGCAGCCTTCGCCGAACAACTGCGCGCCAGCCTTGAGGCTGCCATCGAAAGCGCGGCCATGGAGATTCGGGCCGAGGATCACCGTCGCCGTTCGTGGCTGACGCGTCTTGTCAGCGCTGCCGCCTACAGCCTGGTTCGCATCCTGATCGGCGTCACGCGCTATGGGGGAAAGCAGTACTCGGATTAACAGCGGAGCAAAGGGGCCGCTTACGATTAAAAGCGCGGCCGCTTGCCTTCGCGTCTGAATTGTCTATCATTGCACCCGCAGTAACGTACAGCGGTATCAGAGCGTTTATCTGACTTCACATTTTGGAGGAGGACTTCGATGCACTTGGCACTTCGTTCGTTAAGTGGGGTAGTTCTGCTGTTGGGCTCGCTGGCGTCGCCTGCCGTTCAAGCTGCCGCTGACATCGCGCCGCAGCCAGTGGATGTCAGCACACTGAAACCCTTGGGGGAGAAGCTCCTCGATGAAAATCCCTATCGCGGCGATCCCGAAGCAATTCGCGTCGGCGCTTCTGCTTACATGCAAAACTGCGCACGCTGCCATGGCCTGCAGGGTATAAGCGGCGGGCTCTCGCCGGACTTGCGCCTGATAGAAATCGACAAGGAAAACGACAAATATTATTTGAGCGTCACCTTGAAGGGCAGGACTCGAAACGGCAAGGTGTATATGCCGCCGTACCAGGAGACGATGTCGCAGGAAGCGATATGGGCCATCCGCGCCTATACCGATTCACTCCCTAAGCCAGAGTAGGCAGTTACCCGCTGTTGCGCAGGCCCGCTGCAATGCCGTTGATGGTCAAGTGAATGCCGCGCTGCACCCGGTCGTCGGTCTCGCCGCCGCGGTGGCGACGCAGCAATTCGATCTGGATATGATTCAGCGGATCTAGATACGGGAAACGGTTGCGGATCGAGCGCTTCAAGAGCGGGTTGCCATCGAGCAGTTCGCTTTGACCGGTAATCGCCAGCAGCCCATCGATGGACGCCAGCCACTCGGCCTTGAGTAGGGGGAAGATGGTGTTGCGCAGGTTTTTGTCTTTCACCAGGTGCGAGTAGCGTTCAGCAATCGCGATATCGCTCTTGCCCAGCACCATGTCCATGTTCGACAACAGCGTGCGGAAAAACCCCCACTCGCGATTCATCTCGGCGAGCAGCGCCATTCCCGATGCGCCGTGCTTTTCCTGCCATTCCGTCACTGCCGCACCAAAGCCGAACCAGCCCGGCAGCATCAAGCGGCACTGCGCCCAGGAGAATACCCAGGGAATCGCGCGCAGATCCTCGATGGCGGTAGTCTTCTTGCGCGAGGCCGGCCGGCTACCGATGTTGAGTGCAGCGATTTCCGCGATGACGGTGGATTCCCAGAAATACTGCTCGAAACCTGGCGTCTCGTAGACCATCCGCCGATAGGCGGCGAAGGCGGTAGCCGAAAGTTCTTCCATTGCAGCTATGAATTCAGGGCGCGGTGCATCGTGCTCATGCGCCAACAGCGTGGCTTCAAGCGTTGCAGCGGCAAGGATCTCCAGGTTGCGCCGGCCGAGTTCCGGATTGGCGTATTTGGAGGCAATCACTTCGCCCTGTTCGGTGATGCGAATCTGCCCCTGCACCGCGCCTTGTGGTTGCGCCAGGATGGCCTGATAGCTCGGCCCGCCGCCGCGACCGACCGAACCGCCACGACCGTGAAACAGGCGCAGCGTGATGCCATGGCGGGAGAAGACCTCGGTCAGGGTGACTTCAGCGCGATACAGCGCCCAGCCCGAAGTCAAAAAACCACCATCCTTGTTGCTGTCGGAATAGCCGAGCATGACCTCCTGCAAACCCTGCCGCGAACCGAGCAGGCGATTGTAGAGCGGGATCGCCAGCAGCCGGTTCATCACGGCCCCGGCATTGGCCAGATCGCCAATGGTTTCGAACAGCGGCACGATGTTCACGTCGAGCGTGTGTTCCAGCGGACGCAGGAGGCCGACCTCCTTCAGCATTACGGCGACTTCGAGGATGTCCGAAACACCGTCGGTCTTGGAGATGATGACGTTCTCGATGGCGGCCTTGCCGTAGCGCTGGTGAATGCTGCGGGCGGTATGGAAGATCGCCAGTTCACCACGGGTTTCATCCGAGTAATTGATGCCGGGTGCGGCCAATGGGCGCGGCGTGGCGAGTTCTTCCAGCAACAACGCGATACGGCCGTTTTCGTCGAGCGCCACGTAGTCGGTGCCGGGACGGGCAATCGCCAGGAGTTCAGCCACTGTGCGCGCATGTACATCCGAGTTCTGGCGCAGATCGAGAGGTGTCAGATGAAAACCAAAAATTGCAACGGCATGGCGCAGGCGGCGCAGGCGACCACGTCCGAGCAGGCCGCAGTGATGGCTGATCAGGGACCGATGCAACACGTCGAGATCGGCGGAAAATTCGGCGGCCGAAAAGTAGGGCTCGGCCTCGGCGACAGCGTGGCGTGGCGCTTCGAGATTGTCGAGCTGGAGTGCGGTCGCTGCAAGCCGCGCATAAAAACCGGCGATGGCGCGACGATAGGGTTCATCGAGGCGGTGTGCGCTGCGATCGGGCGACTGTTCGGCCAGCTTCATCAGCTCTACATCGGGCACCGAGATCAGCGAGGTGGTAGTCGACAATTCCGCGCCCAGCTGGTGCAGTTGCTCCAGTTGATAGCCGATGGCTTTTCGGCTTTGCGCGCGCATGGCGCTTGCCAGCACCTCGGCGGTAACGAAGGGATTACCGTCGCGGTCGCCGCCAATCCAGGAACCGGGATGCAGGAAGGGGGGCAACTCGGTGGCTTTCCAGTCCGGGATGTCCGTGACAAGATGGTCTTCCAGCGCGTTGTACAGCCGCGGTAGTACGCGCAGAAAGGTGGTGTCGTAGAAGGACAGCGCGTTGGCGACTTCGTCCATCACCGATAACTTCGCCCGCCTCAGCATCCGCGTCTGCCACATTCTGAGCACGGCGCGGCGCAAGGCTTCGGCGTGCTCGGCCTGCTCCTCGGGCGAAAGTTGGGTGCGGTCGCGCTCGTCAAGCAGACGCGCAATTTTCCACTGGCAATCGAGAATGCTCTTGCGCTGCACTTCGGTCGGGTGCGCGGTCAGAACAGGCCGTACCTGAGCGCTGGCAAAAAACTGGCCCAATTGCTTCGCGTTGATACCGGCAGCAAGAGCGCGGCGCAGCGAAAAGGCCACGCTGCCCTCGCGCGCGGGCGACCCTGCAAGGGCATGGGCACGGGCACGGCGGATGTGGTGCTGGTCTTCGGCGATATTGGCCAGATGCGAGAAATAGCTGAAGGCGCGCACCACCCTGTTGGTGCCTTCCCGCGGCAATTCGTGGAGCAGGGTTTCCATGTCTGCGCGCGCAACGGGATCGTCATCGCGATGGAAGCGCAGGGCAAGCCGGCGGATTTCCTCGACGCGCTCGAATACCGCGATACCTTCCTGCTCGCGCACGGTATCGCCCAGCAGGCGGCCGAGCAGGCGGATGTCATCGCGCAGGGGCTGGTCTTTATCAGGGATGGGAATTGTCATGATCAGTTTTCAGTGCGAGAGAATTTTCGACAGGAAAAGTTGCGCCCGGTCGGAGCGGGGTTTGTCGAAGAACTGGTCCTTGGTCACATCTTCGACGATCCGGCCCTGGTCCATGAAAATCACGCGATGGGCAACTTTGCGGGCAAAGCCCATTTCGTGGGTCACGCACATCATGGTCATGCCTTCCCTGGCCAGTTCGACCATGACGTCGAGCACCTCGCTGATCATCTCGGGATCAAGCGCCGAGGTCGGTTCATCGAACAGCATGCAGATGGGGTCCATGCACAGCGCCCGCGCAATCGCGACACGCTGCTGCTGACCGCCGGAGAGTTGCCCCGGATGCTTGTGGGCGTGGTCCTTGAGACCGACGCGGTCGAGCAATCTGGCGGCCTTGTCCCGGGCTTCCTCCGCGCTACGGCCGAGAACCTTGATCTGGCCAATGGTGAGGTTTTCGGTGATAGTCATGTGCGGAAACAGCTCGAAATGCTGGAATACCATGCCGACGCGGGCGCGCAGTTTGGGCAGATTGGTTTTCGGGTCGCCGACGGAAATGCCGTTGACGACGATTTCGCCTTGTTGAAAAACTTCCAGGCCGTTGACGCACTTGATCAGCGTGGACTTGCCGGACCCGGAAGGCCCGCACACCACGATGACCTCGCCCTTGGCTACCTTGGTGCTGCAGTCGGTCAGCACCTGAAACTGTCCGTACCACTTGCTCACATTGCGCAGTTCGATCATGGCGGCTTCAATCATGGGCGGATTCCAAAAGGCCGTTCAGCGCTTGATGGCCATGCGCTGCTGCAGGCGTTTGACTGTGAAGGAAAGCGAAGAGCAGATCACAAAGTAGATTATCGCGACAAAAACCACCATTTCCACGGGTCGGTTGTAGTTCTTTCCTGCCACTTCGGCCGCTTTCAGCAAATCCTTGGCACCGATGGCATAAACCAGCGAGGTGTCCTGGAACAGCACGATGGTCTGCGTCAGCAGCACCGGCAGCATGTTGCGGAAGGCTTGCGGCAGGACCACCAGGCGCATGTTCTGGCTATATGTAAAACCGACGGCATAGCCTGCGGCGACCTGGCCACGGCTGACGCTCAGGATGCCGGCACGCATGATTTCGCAGTAAAAAGCAGCCTCGAACAAGGTGAAGGTTACCAGCGCAGAATTTTCAGCGCCCAGCGGCGTACCCGTAATCAGCGGAATGACCAGAAAGAACCAGAGGATGACCATCACCAGCGGGATCGAGCGCATGCTGTTGACGTACCAGGACGCCACCTTGGCCAGCGGCGCGATCGGCGACAGGCGGGCCAACGCCAGCAGCGTGCCAAACGCGATGCCGCCGAGCATGGCCACCATGGTCAACTTGAGCGTGAACTGCAACCCGGTCCACAGGAAGGGCAGGCTGTCGACCAGAACACTGAAATCGAAATCGCCCTGCATCATTGCTGCCCCGCGATGGTGCCGGGAATCCGCGTCCGGCGCTCGATGACCGCCATGACCCGGTTAGCGGTGAAGGCGCAGATGAAATAGAGCACGGTGACCGCGAAAAAGGTTTCGATGCCCTGTTCCGAGTCTTCCTGCATCTGCTTGGCCTGGAAGGTCAACTCCAGCACGCCGATGGCGAAAGCCACCGAGGAGTTCTTGAACACGTTCATCAACTCCGAGGTCAGCGGTGGCACCACCATCCGCAGCGCCATCGGCAACAGCACATAGCGATAGGTCTGCGGCAAGCTCAGGCCCATCGCCAGTCCGGCCATGACCTGGCCGTGCGGCAGAGCCTGAATGCCAGCACGAACCTGCTCCGCCACACGCGATGAGGTAAATAGCCCGAGACAGATCGTTGCGGTGAGAAATTCCTTGGCCGGCAGGTCCTGTTTGACCCACAGCCCCCATTCGCGCGGCAGCAGTTCGGGTACCACAAAGAACCAGAGGAACATCTGCACCAGCAGCGGGATGTTGCGGAACAGCTCGACCCACGCCGTTGCCGCCGCGGCGAGCGCTCTGGAAGGCATCGTACGCAAGACGCCGAGGAGGATGCCAAGCGAAAGCGCGATCACCCAAGCTGACAATGAAACCGCCACCGTCCAGCCGAAGCCGGTCAGCAACCAGTCGAGGTAGGTTTCATCCCCGCTCTTGACCTGCTCAAGGAAGATGCCCCAGTTCCAGTGGTAGTTCATGTTTTCATGGAAACAATCAGGCAATGCAATGCGCCGTACCGCCAGCACCGACTATTACTTTTTGGGTATTCTTTTTGGGTATTCAGACTTTGCGGTGAATATGCTAAAAAAATGTTACTGCACAATACGATTGTACTGATTATTGATCCGTGGACGAAATCATTAATGGCTCAGTTGGGCCCTTATGTTGACTACGCGATTATGTGGATTTTGGATACGAAACGAGCGTCAGCCGCCGTAGGTGAGCGACTGGCGCACATTTCGTTGTCCGCATAATCACCGCGCGTTTAGGAAGTCGATCAGCGAGTCTGGTGCCCGGTAACGCTGAATTTTGGCATCAGGTTCGTGAAGCTTTGACAGGG
>Ga0194060_10000525_pt1 | contig 27853 bp, 36 predicted proteins | sample SepL225m_MetaG_FD_163427 | JGI IMG/M metagenome (GOLD analysis project Ga0194060, IMG submission 163427) | Anoxic zone freshwater microbial communities from boreal shield lake in IISD Experimental Lakes Area, Ontario, Canada - Sep2016-L222-5m | ecosystem: Environmental > Aquatic > Freshwater >...
ACTAGTCGCACGAAAATTCCATGGCATCGGCATCTATCGCAAGCTGAGCATATTTCACCTCGGCTCCCTGAAATTTATCTTTCATCGCGGGAATTTCCGCGAGAACAGTTTTCGTGACGCTCGCCTCGCTCACCCGAATCTGAAAATTACGATCTTCTTCCGTACGGCTTCTAGCATAGCGTCCGATAGCTCCCTGAAATTGAGTAGCGAAAGTTTCCTGCGTGGTCTGAGTCATGGCCGGGATTTTTACCAAGCGGGTTGGCTCACCTACTGAAGAAATGAATCTTGAAAAAAATGGCACTTGGAATACCCCGGTTTTCGCAACGATGGTGGCTCCGAACAAAAAGATTCCGACGATGCAAACAACGAAAAACAAAAAGATTCTCATAGCCCAGCTCATCGGGGGCTTGATATGTAACGCTGACCCGTCTGGCATCGTTCCGGCATTTTTTTGAACTTGCATATTTTTTATTTTAACCAAAGTGCGGAATCAAAGACCGCTTTTACATTTTCTTTTAAGCTCACAATATCACGGGCCTTGGCGATTCCGTAGCGATGCAAAGCGAGAACGGCGTCAAGATGAAAGTCGCGATATTCCGAAGGAACCGTAAGGCTCAAGAGTTTTGATTCTGCAACTCTCCCCGCAGCCTGAGTCTCGCTCGCCAGATATTCATCAGAAATTTCACGTACCGATATTATATACGAAGCCGTGAGCGCCACCGCATTTGAATTCTGGACACGCGGTACCGACTTTTTTCCCGGAAAATAAATCACCGCCGCAAGAATTAACGTCACGGCAAGCAATACCCCGAAAAATGCGAACGGAAATTTCTTGTTCATATAACAACATCCGGATGATTTTGTTTAGCCTCCTCACGTGCGAAGAAATCCTGGGTGAAAACAAGAACTGCGGCCGAAATCGGAATCGCGAGCACCACGCCGACGATTCCTCCGACTTTAGCGCCGACGAGAAATGCCATGATCGAAACAATAGGATTAATACCGATTGCTTTCTGCATCACCTTCGGCACCATAATATGGTTCTGAGTCCATTGAATAACCATATACATCACAAGAACCACAAAGCCGATGACCGGAGATTGGGCAAAAGCCAGGAAGACCGCCGGAATCGCACCCACAATTGGCCCGACATAAGGAATGAATTCCGCAAAACCAGCAAGAAGTGCAAGCACCAATGCGTATTTTATCCCAATCAAAGAAAGTCCGATGAAGACCGCGATCGCAACCATCGAAGCCAGAATGAGTTGCCCCCGCAACCAAGCTCCGAGCTTCTTTTGAACCTGAGGCAAGATCACGCTGAAATATTCATGATACTGGTGCGGCGTAACTGAAAGAAAAAATCTGCGAAGCGCCGCATCTTCCACGACCATATAAAAAGTTAGCGCGAGCACGAGGGTAAAAGCTGCGATACCGGCAAAGACTCCCTGAATAGTTCCGAAAAGTCCACCGCCTGATTCCGAACCCTGAAGCGAGCTGAAACCGGTCTTCAAAACATCAGCGACACCGAGCTGTTCAATGGCCGAGCCAAGAAAGCCATATTGCGTAAAAGCGGCCTTCATATAATCACCGGAATTCGCCATGAGCTGACCGAATTCGCGACTGATCGGCGGGATAATGCCAACGATAATCGCAGCGAGCGCGCCGATGAGTACTATATATGTAGCCAGCACCGCAACCGCACGCGAGACCTTTTTGGCTGCGCACCAGTCAGCAAGAGGGTTTATGAGTGCCGAAAGAACCAGGGAAACAAAGAAAAGCGCAAAAACTTCGCGAATCAAATAAACAATGTAAAGCCCAAGAATAACGCCAACAACTTTTAAAATCGCCACAAACGAAATATCGATATCGCGCCTAGCCGGATGTTTGCTATTTTCATTCATACACCAGTCTATATTGAGAAAAAACCATTAACACTCTATCATATCTATACGGAAGAGCCAGAGGTTGCAGAGAAATCCCTAATCTCTAACCTACCTGTACCCGACTTAATCAATTCAATTGCAAAAGGGTATAAGCTCTAATCTCTCGCCCCCTATGCCATCACTTGCTGTAAACAAACGCGCCCGTCTGGACCATGAAATCCTCGAAAAATACGAGGCTGGTATTGTGTTAACCGGCGCCGAGGTAAAATCGCTCCGAGCCGGTAACGCTAAACTTCAGGGCACATATATAACCGTGGCGCGTGGTGAATTATGGTTGATTGGCGCGCATATCGGAAAATACGTCGGCGCTGGTGCTCAAGAAGGCTATGACCCGACCAGATCAAAAAAACTTCTTGTTCACAAGAAAGAAATGCTGGGTTTAGCAGGAAAAATCCAACAGGCAGGCTTGACACTCGTGCCGCTTGAGCTGTATACTGCGGGTCGCCGAATCAAACTTTCTTTCGCTTTAGCTCGCGGAAAAAAACTCCACGACAAGCGTGAGGATTTGAAGCGGCGCGATTTAGACCGCGATATAAGAAATCAATAAAACAAAAAATCAAAAAATCAGCAACGCTTTCCGGCTTCCTGATTTCTTGATTCGATGATTTCTTGATTTTTTGAACCAGGGGATGATCGGCATCGATGGAAGACCTTTTCAAATTCGCTCTGACCGAGGAAGCCTGTTTCCCTCGTAAAACCAACAGGTAACGAATACTTGCCAAAGAATTCACACAGGGCCGCCGAGCTAATCGCTTGGCCTTCGCCCCAGTTCTCGCCTAACAAGGCTTGAGGACTCATCGACTCTCACGCGCTTTTCATGAGAGTATCGGTGTTATATCAAAAGCTAGGTTTCATGTGGCTCCGCGCGCATGATCCGACACTGGCAGCGGTAACTTCGCGAGGGCTTTGGTCTGTCTTCTATCCCCGCGTCGTATCCAAGGCAGAATATGTCAGTACAGGCGGTTTGCGAAACCTTTCAGACGCGAGTTCGATTCTCGCCATCTCCAGGAGTTTTGGAAGAAATTCAAAAACTGCTGGAGATGTAAGAACATCGTGTAACGTGTATCTTGTATCGTCTACTGCTCCAAACGTAGTCGATACACGCTACAAGATACACGAAGTAAGATTTTGAAATCATAATTCACTCCAATGAGAATTTCTCGTCATCGTCGGTATTACGCCAATCGTAATCAGGTCGCTTCACCCGGCTCGCAATACAAGTACAACGAAAAGATCCTGGCTCCCGAAGTCATGGTGATTGATGCCGACGGTTCAAACCTCGGAGCCATGACTAAGGCAGCTGCGATTGAAGTTGCACTCGCGCGCGAGCTCGACTTGGTTGAAGTTTTTCCGGCCGCGAAACCTCCGGTCTGCAAAATCTTGGACTACAGTGCTTTCAAATATCAAAAGGAGAAGGAAGCCAAGAAACAGAAGGCTAAGCAGGTCGACGTGAAAGGCATCCGCCTCTCCCCTCGCATCGGCGATCATGACATCGAGATTCGCATCAAACAGGCGGCCGGGTTCTTGGAAGAAGGTCACAAAGTTAAGCTTGAGCTCCCTTTGCGCGGTCGTGAACGTCAATTTGCCGATTTGGCGCGCGGAGTTATCAACGGGTTCGTCGCCTCATTAAACGAGAAAATCCCTTGTAAAACCGAGGGTTCTATCGAAAAACAGGATAACCGCTTGACACTCATCGTCGCTAAGCGCTAAAGTCCTCCGCATTACCTAGCATAATTTTCGGTTCGGGGACTGATTCCTGCATCGAAAGTCCAAGCAAATTTATGAAACTCAAATCCCACAAGGCACTCACGAAGCGCCTGACGATCACGAAGAACAAGAAAGTTTTGAAGCGCCGCGCCGGTCAGGATCATTTCAACACCCGCGACACAGGCAAGGCTTCCCGCAACAAGCGCCGTGACGCCTCCTTCTCCTCCGCTTTCAATAAGACCTTGAAGAACGAAATAGCAAACTTTTAAAAGTAGTAAGTGGTAAGTAATAAAGTAGTAAGTAAAACAAAAGACAACACTTACCACTTAAAACACTTATCACTTACCACTCCCCAACATATGGCAAGAGTAAAACGTGGCATGATTCACTTGAAGAAACGCTCCAACATGCGCAAGCGCGCTAAGGGTTTTCTTTGGGGTCGCAAGAAGAACATCAAGCAGATGCACATCGCCGTCATCAAGAGCGGCGTTCAGGCTTACAAGGGCCGCAAACTCAAGAAGCGTGATTACCGTGCGGTTCACACCATCAAAGTGAACGCTGGTGCCCGCGCAGAAGGCTTGAGCTACTCGAAGTTCATCGACGCTCTTCACAAGAAGGGCATCGAGCTCGACCGCAAGTCTTTATCGGTCTTGGCCGACAAGTTCCCGGTCATCTTCAAACAGATCGTCGCCGCAGTGAAATAACATTTTGAAAGGCGCCCTTTGCGGGGCGCTTTTTGATTCCCACAAGCCAGCTCTTTACGAGAAATAAAAGTTAGTGTAACTTATTCGGGCACACAAGAACGTGGGTCGGTAGCTTAGTCCGGTTGAGCGTCCCCCTGTCACGGGGAAGGTCACGGGTTCAAATCCCGTCCGACCCGCCATAAGGAACTCACTGATGAATAATCCGTGAGTTCTTTATTATTAGCGGGGGTTTTCTCGAGTTCTAACCGATTCACATCCATGAAGAGCTGTTTCGAGTGAGATGCAAAATAACCCCATATTTCGTCGAGTTCTAACCGAAGTTGCTTATCTTGGAGAATCAATTTGCCTCCAAGTGCTGCAAAGATCTTTCTACGCTCATCCGGTCCTCCGGTTTCAAAATGCGATTTTGCGTTTACCGCGAACTCATATACCTTCTCCGTGCGTTCAAGCCAGTTCAGTGCGCGCTGATCCTGATCACCAAGTTTAGCTTTCAAGTTATTTCTCTCTTCTAATAAATTGTTTTTCTTAGCAACATATTCTTCATCAGTGAGAAGTTCCTTTAAGCGCATGTCGGTAAGGCGCCCTAGCTGCTTCTCGTTTTCAATGAAGGCGCTCTGAAGAGACGACACGACAACAGTACGGTCAACCGTTTCGGCTGAGTTTAGTTGACGGTACCAGCCAAGCGCCCAGTTTTTGAATTCAATCGGAATGCGAATTTTCTCAAGCTGCTCGCTTACCTGGTTTTCCAATTCGGAAAGCGTCACTGGTGGGTTCTTGCAAACGATTGACTGGTGTCGTCTGGTACAACGATAATAAACATATACACGGCCAGATTTCTTTGTTTTTTCCTCCGCCGTAATCATACAGCCACACTCCCCGCATCGCATGAGTCCGGTGTAAGCAAAGTTTTTCTTTTGTGGCCTGCGTACACCAAGACGGCCAAGAATCCTTTGGACTCTAAAGAATTCCTCTTCAGTAATCATCGCCTGATGTTTTCCGGTATATTGTCGCTTCTCCCCATGATCCATACGCTCAAGCAAGCCGTAATAAAACGGGTTCGTGAGCATCCGGTATAGCGAACTCTTCCCCAAAGGATTACCTCCACGCCGCTTTCGCTGAGGCGTTTTAAATCCCCATTCCTGGTTAGCGATTTTTAGAATTTGGTTGATAGAGCTGCCACCAAGATACAAGTCCCAGACTTTTCTAACCAAAGGAAAGAGAACCGGATCAGGAATCAGCGTGTGGTCATCCAACTTGTTCAGATACCCAATCGGAGCGACACCGGGGAGCCATCCTAGCTGCAGCTTAGCTCTGTTTCCGCGTTTAACATTCTTGCCGAGGTCGTCAATATACTTCTGAGCCATGCCGAACTCCACATACATCAGGATTACGTTATCGTCGGCCTGAGCATAGGTTTGACTTGGGGTGACAATATGAACCCCTTTCTGTTTAATCGCCCAAATGATGCTCCCGCCATCAATCGGGTTACGAGCAAGGCGGTCCAATTTCCAGCACAGAATGCCCGCGATCTCCCCGGTTCCTACCCTCAACATGAGCTCGTTAAAAACCGGCCTGCCGGGTTCTTTTGCCGACATAGATTCACGAAGCACCTCAGCTACCTCAAAACCGCGTCGCTCGGCAATCGTGTTTAATTCAGAAATCTGCGAATCAATCGACAATACCTGCCGATCTTCGCTTTCAGTAGATTTGCGCGCGTAAATTACAAACCTTGGTCTGGACATAAGGTCTTTTTTATAGTGTCAGAAAACTACTTTTTCGGAACACACGGGCAGATTTGATTTGAATTCTTATCTTCATATTACCCCTAATTACCGCTTCAGTAAAAGCTTATTAAAAGCCATTTCTGCCGCCATTAGCTCTCCAGTACTTGGAGTTCTATTGGCCTTCCTAAGTAGCCGCGCATAGCGCTTAGTTGGCCTTCCATGCCAGTATTTAACGCGCATTTCAGCCTCTTTATCATATAAGTCGTTGGATAGGACCTTGCCCATGACATACCACATCCCGGAATGGTTCTCTTGTTGGCTTTGATAGGCCAGGTCGTAGCAATAGCGGCACCCGTAATACATGCCAGCACCATAGATAACACCAACTTGTCTTTGGCATGGAACTCCATTTCTAATTAGCGGACAAATGAACCAATAACGCTTTCCGCCGAAGTAACATGGCGTACTTGTGATCCGTACTTGATAATCAAGATTAGTTGTTTCTCCGTCATAACTGGTGTGGACGTAATGAAGCCGAAGATGTGGAAAGTCGCCACGAACACGGCTTTCAATTCCGATACTGCTCTTATCTTCGGACCAGCTACTCGTCCAAGTAGCGGTTCCGTTCATCAAATCCCAATCAAAGTATCCATATTCCTTGAGGAAGGTAATACTTAGGGCCCGAGAAGCCTCACATGTACGTTTTGCCATACAATCGAAATCAATAGGACTTGGAGGGTTAACCAAAGCCTGTAAACCTACCAAACCCTACCTCCGAAGGAGCCAGCCCGTGACTAATCAATTGTCACGAGCCAGCTAAGAGATATTCACTCTTCCCCGGAGAGTTAATGAATTAAGCGTGTCGCGCTAATCTGTCGACTCACATAACCGATATTTGCTAAATAATCTTGTTCGGTCCCGGCTTCATGACGCGGAGGCATTTACATTCGTCCGAGAAGAACCAGTCGAAATCATTTTTAAGAGTGACGACTTTTTCAGGCCTGCCTGGATCGGAACTCCCCGTGTAGTGCTCTTCCACGTTCACGATCCCGAGGACGCGCAAGGTTTCTATTTCGTGAAGAGCTGTTGGGTTACTGCATCCGATGGCCTGCTCTACCAACCCAGTGGTCACGGTTCCGTTATTCTCTAGAATGACATTGAGAAGTTTAATCCGATTGTATTGGGCTGAATTGAAAGCCACCTCAATCACCGGCCAGAGGTCTGCTTCGGTGATTTGCGTGCGGCCATTGAGAATAGCGCTCCCTCTAGCAAGATTGTAGAAGAGCTGATTAATGCGCGTAGGCTTCTCTATCACGACATTAGTGTGGTTTTGCTTTCCAGCATCTTCGCCATCTGACCAGACATTTACTGTGCCTCGAAGATGGGTTAATAACATGGCGCATCTGGAAATTATGCGACGACATGGAACCGGATCGGCATATTTATCCCATTCAATACCCTTAGGGTGCTTTTGCCAAAGCGTCAAAATTAAGTCCCTCGTTGCGTTCCGACACTCAGCCTCTTTTATCTTGAAATTGTTCTGGGCGAGAAGATCGGCTAGCTCTTCCTCGGTTTTATCGCCAGAGTTCAGATTAAGAAAGAACAAGCGACTGCCAAGATTGCCCATGAACTTCCAAACCCGAGGCGCGATTGGCGTCGAACCAGCTAGGAACATAAACGTGTAGTCGCCTTTGTAGCCACGTTTGCCATGGACGCCACTGTCCGATTCATAACCCTCCCCGTCAAATACCCGTGTTAGGACACCGAGGCTCTTGAGCAGATTTTCTTGGCGTTCGGCAAACAAAGGTGCTAGATCGCGCACTATCAGCATGCGGTGGCGTATGCGTGGCAGCAGGTCGATCTTTTCGAGATCAGTACGGCTTCGGTTTGTGGCGTGAGACACGAGCGCCGATGTTGTAAAGTGATCGCTCGAATAAATCAGATCAGGAATCTCCGAAAAGAAATTCAGAGTGATTGTCTTTCCGGCGCTTGGCACGTCAACATAAACGAGACCGAAGGGGTTGCGAACATCTTTAATTAAGAGCTGGGAAAGTACGGCAGCACCTACTTCCGCGGCAGCGAGGCATTCCGGAAATCGCCCTTCTATAGTTTCACGCCACGCCAGTAATTCAATTTCCTGAGCTGGTGGGGGAAGAGGGCGAAAACGATCCCCGCACTCTTGGATTTCCGAATAAGTTTTTCCTCCCTTTAACAGCTCAAGAAAATCTTCCTTACTCTTGCCTAATTTCACTAAGAAGTCAGTCGTATCACCTTTATCGCCAACCTCTTCGGGGAGCGCGACTATCTTGGCATGCGGAATTAGTCGAGCAACTTTCAAAGCCCCTTCGCGTCCAGCGTCGTCGTTATCGTAAACGATGAACACCGCCGGAATCGTTTTGAATTCTTCTGCCCACTCTTCTGGAAATGTCTTTGCTCCTCCAGTTGATGAAACGGCAAGGATACCGCGTGACAGAAGCGCTAGTGTGTCCAGTTCGCCTTCTGCGATCACGATCGTGTTGGCTTTCTTTAGAATCTGCGCGCCATACAACGCCGCTCCAGCGCCAGCCGGGTAGAGATAACGCGGCTCCTCTTCGCTGTTCGGAAGCCGACGGCGTTTCGCAAACAACCAACTGCCTGTCACATCCGAAATCGGAATCGTAAGGCGCTGGCCGTCGAAGCCCAGCATCGCCATATCGATAACTTCGTCTGTAAGTCCGCGCTCACTTCGATACCAGGTTCGGAGCTCCTCCGTAAGCGCCTGGTGCCATCGCGTAACTTCTTCGTCCGTGATTCTCGGTTCAACTTTCGTCTTGTTATCGGACATAACGATTTCGTTTATTGGATTTAAAGCCGAGCTTTATCGGATCGTCTCCCAGGTGCCGAGACAGCGTAACCATATTGCCGGTCTTGCCGCAGTGGTGGCACATAAAGACGCCTTTTTCTAAACTGACGTAGAAATGGCCATGATGCCTCGTGTCCTGATCGCATCCGTCGAAAACGCACCTCATAACCAGTTCTCCGCCATGGATTCTGAAGTCGAAGCCCTTCGATTCCAGATATTCTTCGATTGTTGGTTTCATACCTGTATGACTTGAATATTTAAGTAAAAGCGGCTATTATTTGAATACAAACACCGGGGGTCAGAATCCAGTGTTTCTCAGACCGCTTCACGGCGGTCCTTTGTTTTTTGCCAAGGGAAAAGCACCCGGAATCGGCTCGTCAACAACGGCCTTAACCAGTCCATAAAGCTGCTCGGCAAAAGCCCGCGCTTTTTCAGGTGGAAGTTCCTCGCCGAAGCGTTTCCGCCAAAGACCTTCAAATTCCACTACCGCCTTGTCAGGTAAAATCATATAAGAAGCTTTAAGCGGAGTGAACTCTTGATTTGAGAGTCTTCATTGATTCAAAGAACGCCAGAGCGTCTACTTCCAGGTGATGACTCCAATACATCTTTGAAAGAGTCTCTAGTGTTCCATTATCATCAAAGACAAATGAGAAGCGGCCCGGGGAGATAGGAACCATTGAGTGCAGCTCAATCCCACGAGCAAGAAGCGCAGCTGCTAAGCTCATCTCGATCGTTGAATAGAACGTCGGTGAAATTTTCATATTATTTTGCAAAGGTTAATAACCACAGTTAACCACCCCTCCCCGGGGTCCCGACCAAGTCCCGGCGAACACAAAAATGGTCAAAAAACTCAACAAAAAAAGACCCCGTGAAATTATCCACAGGGACTTCACCGGAAATTAAAACTATCTAGGCACTCTGTAGAAAACGATTCCCTTGGGTACGCTGGTTGCGAAGATTGTTCTCCTTTTCAGAACAGGGAAAGCCTCTAAGAGCTTGTCTGATATGGCTACCTTATGACGATCGACTGATTTCTTGATTGCTTTATGGTCTCGGCCAGGTTTTGGTGGCTCAATAAATTCCTGAGTTTTCGCGACTTCAAGAAGGTATTCAATAATTTCTTCGTAAGTTGCACCAGCTAGATCCTTTCCGTCTAATTTGCACCGTTCAATCATAAAACGAAGCACGTGAGTAGCCTGTTCGTTGAGGGGCAGGGGTAGAATCGGATATTTGCCAAAGGTTACATGCAAGAAAGCGTCAACGCCGATGAAGTCTAACGCCAACCTATTTGTTTCCTTAGGCACTCTTTTTAGTAACTCTTGTACTCCATCAAATGTTTGTCGCTGTAGTTCATTGAGTTTCTGTGTCTCTAACTCGCTGGTCTCATCCGTAAAGTCATCAGGCGGAACATCTTCCTGCACTGAGGCAAATTCTCCAGAGTACAGGCGCCAGACCAGCTTCCACGCATTACCGGCAAGACCAACGACGTGCTCGGGAAGCTCCTGCGCGACATCGCATCCCCAGCTCAGGAGCATGATCGCGTATTGGGCAGTCACTGGATCACGCGTAGCATCAGCGAACCGCCTGACGTCCGCCTGCCAATTCATGCCCGATTCTGTTTTTGCAATTATCAGCGAGAACACCCCTCCATGCCAAGAACCGCTCTCCAGAAGAATCGATCTCAACTTCTTAGTTCTGTTGTATTTCGAAATGCACTCGCTATTTGAGCCAAGCAGGCGAGCAACGCAATGCAATTACCAGTCAGTGAGTAAATAATGTTTTTTGATGAATTCTCCCCATAACTTGATAAACACCTTGTCATCTTGTATGCAGGGCAAAAGATACTCACTCGCGAAGAAGCTATATTCCGGCCTCGCAAATAGAAGGTTAATCGCATCATCGGTGAATGGTTTGGCGAAAATTCCACCGACACGGAGATAGTATTTTAAACGGCTCGACTCGGTTTTATCGATTTGATTGCCGGCAATGAGACTCCTCATGATGGCCTCGGCTCGATTTTCTATCTCCAGAAGCTCTTCGACTTTGCAGCCAGGGTCCTCCCCATATGGCGAATAGCGCATGCGATCAAATTCTTCGGCACTTTCCATGGTTCTAAAACCGCTCTTCCCGTTCAATGCGAGGCCAAGTTTTAACAATTCTGTAGTTATGTCAGCCAGAATTCTGATTTTTAACTTCGGTGACTTGAACATCAGAACCATGTCGTCGTTGTACCTAAAAAAGCGAACATCATTCTTGTATCGCGAGGTGATGAATTCATCAATTGGCGCAAGGTAAGCGTTCGCAAGCAGGTCCGATGCTTCGTACCCTTGTGGCAATCCCCTATCTAGCGCAGTCGCTAACCCTTCGACCTGCTGCTCGGACCATTTACTGAGCAAACTAATCAAGAATGATATTTCCCCGCGTCCCTTAAGGCCGAAATGCTGTTCTAGTATTTTTTCCAACACCTGATGACTAATAGACAAATAATAATTTTGAACGTCTAGTTCTAATCGGTGAATGAATCCGGCTTTAAACGCACGCTGTTGGGCGCTTATGAATCTCTGGTGCTGTTTTGTGTAGTTAGTAAAAAATGTTTTGCCATGCCTGTCTAATCGGTTAGCGAAAGTACACGACTCTAACTTGGAATTTATTCTAGCCCCGAGCACTCGCGGGTTGAGGAGAGCCTGATAAACTATCGCGTCAGGCAACGCAAGCGCTGCCATTGGACGAAGTCCAAAACTATCGCTTTTTGGCGCAAAATAATAATTTGGTCGAGTTGGACAATAGCCGCTCTGAAGATCCTCAGATAGTAGCCTGAAGAAGTCCTCGGCTTTATGTTCAACAAAATCACTCTCAAGGTTGGAGAGGAAGCTCATTCCGTTTTGCATCGAGCTTCGAGCCGGCTTAAGGAAACGATATGCTTCTTTAAGATTCGAGACCGATCGGAAATCCATTATTGCGCCGTTTTTGAAATTGTCAGGGTTTTTCATCTTAATCTTTGAAGGCTCCGCGAGTCTCCGCAATCCTATCGACCCGGCGACTAAATTTCAAGTCAAATCTGGCCTTGTGCCGCCTCTAATTTCATTGTATAGTCTTCACCGTCGTCCAGACCCAGCCAGAGATGGCTAGCTTTATTAGCATGTCTCAATACCAGGTTAGCGCCCATATAGGGGCACCTGGTAAAACAGACGGGCACTAACCGTGTTCGGCTGGGTCTGGACACCACCGGGTGTCCCTTTTTGTTTTCAAGAACTTCCGGCGCTTGTTCAAAAGAAGTGTGTCCAGACCAAAATATGAAAATGAAAATGTGGACCGTGGGCTCGCTTTTTGCGGGCTGCGGTGGCATGGATTTGGGTTTTGTTACGGAGGGTTTCAAAATTGTGTGGGCCAACGATCACGAACACTGGTCGTGCGAAACCTACAAAAAGAATTTCGGTCCTCATGTCATTGAAGGCGACGTCGCGAAGGTGGATTTTTCAAAATTAAACAAATGTGACGTGATGCTCGGTGGCTTTCCGTGTCAGGACTTTTCGATGATATGGAAAAGAAAAGGTTTGGGCACTGAACGCGGAAACCTTTATCGCCATTTCGTACGGGCGGTAAATACTTTGAAGCCTAAAATTTTCGTTGCTGAAAATGTAAAAGGCTTGCTCACTGCCAATGGAGGAAAGGCTATAAACCAGATCGAAGAAGATTTTGCTAACGAGGGTTATGACACGCAGGTCAACCTCGTAAACTTTGCTAACTACGGAGCGCCGCAATTTCGCCATCGTGTTTTGATCATTGGCGTACGAAAAGATTTGAATAAGAGCTTCACCCTACCAAGTCCAACGCACGGTCCGGGAACTTACGTTGGTGCTAAAGAAGCGCTGAAAGGTGTAGAAAATGCCACTCTCAACAATGAACCGTTAGGCGTACGGCCAGAAACGATTGAGAAACTAAAATTAATTCCGCCGGGTGGTAATTTCACCAATATCCCAAAGGACTCCCCGCACTACGTTAAGGGCATGATTAGCCACGTTTATAGACGGCTGCATCCAGACAAGCCCTCGACGACGATCATTGCCGGGGGAGGTGGCGGAACCTGGGGTTATCACTACAAGGAGCCAAGGCCACTCACCAATCGCGAGCGCGCGCGTCTTTTTGGCTACCCTGACGATTTCGGATTTGAGGGTTCAATAACGGAAGTTCGCAGACAGATCGGCAATTCAGTGCCACCGGTCGCTATCCGAGTCGTGGCGAAGGCTATAAAAGAATTCCTCGATAACGCTTGATCTATGGAAATACTTTATTCAAGCGTAATTCCAGTCAGGCCATCGGGATTCCCGGACTTCAGAGAGACCTTCGAGCGCCAATTTCTGGCGGCTAACGAACTCAAAATCGCCTCCGGTTACATCTCTGAAGACTCACTAATGGAGTTGAAAGCAATTCTTGCGCACCACGAGGCCCGGTCGGAACAAAAGACCTGCGACCTAATTATCGGAATGCATGGGCGTGAGGGGTTCACTCCTTCCCAATATGAGGCGGCGTGCTCTCTCGGTACCTATTTACGCGATCACAAAATCGGCGAAGTCCGCGTTTGTTCGGCTTTCAAATTTCATGGAAAAGTTTATTCGTTTTTGAATCATGGAAATGCTTTTGCTTCCATTCTTGGCTCATCAAACCTGTCCGGGATACTTGGACTGGATGCTCAATGGGAGACCGACTCGCTGATAACGGAAGCGCCACAGATCAAACAACTAGTTGCACTTCATAACGAACTGGTTGCAAAAGCAACCAAGCCGCTTCTTGAATTTGAGGGCGTGCGTTTTGTGAATCAACACGATCTCTTGGAAGGCAGAATCGGAGTCGAGCGCGCTAGCTATGACGAACTCGAAAAGGTACGGCGATCGGCTAAAAACCTATTCTTCGAGATTCCATTGAAAGCGGAGGAACGCAGCAACTTAAATGCCTACTTCGGGAAAGGACGTGAATCGCAAACCGGCGCGATTAGACCACGACCGTGGTACGAGGTGGAAATTATCGTTCCAGTATCGATCACCTCTAAAAAGGGGTATCCGGTTCAAGGAAAGCCATTTACAGCATACACGGACGATGGGTGGAAGTTCAGATGCAAGGTCAGCGGCCAGAACAGCAAGAACTTTAGATCGGAAGATGATCTGCAAACACTCGGCCGATGGGTAAAGGGGCGAATGGAAGCCTCTCGAACGTTAAAGGTCGGTGAGCTGGTAACAAGTGCGATGTTGCAAAAGTACGGTCGCGAATCAATAACGCTAACCGCCACACAGGATGCCGATGTTTGGCTCTTGGACTTCTCAGCAATAAAAATATGAACTTCCTAGATGCCTACATTGCAAGATCTGAAAAAGCTACGCCAAACACGGCAACCTCGCTTAGAATTTCGGCGCAAGAATTCACGACAAAGTACTTGGCGGACTTTAATTTCAACGATCACCTTGCCGGACTGCTTTTCGGTCATGTTCAAAGCGGAAAAACGAGTCAGATGTTTGCGGTCGCAGCAGCGGCTGCTGATAGTGGATTCAGACTATTCGTCCTAGTAACAACCGATAACGTGGTTCTTCATCGCCAAACTCTCGAGAGGGCAAAAAGACTCTTAGGCGGTTTCATGGATGGTTTTCGCGTACTTGGAGAGACGGATGATGCAGAGTTTCATTCAACATCAAATGGTAAAAATCCCACGATTATAGTTCTGAAAAAGAACGTGCGAGTCTTGAAAAACTGGCTTAATAATTTAGCAACTAGTACGCACTTTAAAGACTCGCCGGTTTTTGTCTTGGACGATGAAGGTGACGCCTCGAGTCTGAATACAAAGGTGAATGACAATGACAAAAGCGCGATTCACGACCACCTCGAAAAGATACGCCAAAGGGCGCCGTCTAGCTTCTATCTACACGTAACGGCAACGCCTCAGTCATTATTGCTACAGGCGGCCCTTTCTGGTTGGCGTCCTTCTTTTGCCCACTATATTGCGCCGGGCGCCGGATACCTAGGGGGAGACTTCTTTTATGGCGAAAAAAGCACCGCGCTGCGGTTAACACAGGACAACGAAAAAGCAGTGCTTTTGAAGGGCGACGATATTCCAGAAGGGCTAAGAAAAGCCGTGCTCTCTTTCTTAATAGCAGGGTCACATTGTCTCGTCACCCAAGAGCGAACCGTCTGCAGTCTTTTAGTACATCCGGGCGTTCAGATCAAAGAACATGACAAAGCTAAAGAAAAAGTTGAACGATTCCTTGATGGGATCAAGGCTGATTTAATGAATGACTCACAAGTCTTTCTGCACGATCTTCAGGATGCGTGGACTGATCTAGCCTCCACGAAGCCAGGTCTCACCCCGATGACTGACGTGCTGGCGTTTCTAAAGAATGGATTGCCACAAATAAACGTCGTAGCTCTGAACTCTAAAACAATGGATGACGTTAAATACGACACCGGCCTTAACGTATTAGTTGGTGGCAACAGCTTGGGCCGTGGCGTCACCTTCCCTGGATTACACACCGTTTACTACTGCCGAAGTTCTAAGACGCCACAAGCCGATACATGTTGGCAACACGCTCGTATTTTTGGCTACGACCGAGACTCGGGGTTATGTCGTATTTTCACACCAGAACCGCTCGCTAAGCTCTTTCGTGAATTGAATGACGCAAATAACGCACTCTTCGCAGTCCTGCAACAAAAAGGCCCTAGTGCGGTCAGCATCCTGACGCCTGTTGGCACAAGACCAACACGCATGAATGTAGTTAAGACGGATGAGCTAGCAATCCTCGCTGGCGGTGTAAATTATTTTCCTTCCCTCCCCGAAACCACCAATGTCGAAAAGCTTGACGCGATACTTAACCTTGAAGACTCGGACAAACCTTCAACCATCGATGAAATTCTGACGCTACTTGGACTCGTCGAAGTTGAGAAAAGCGATCCATGGGTTAGTCACGATTTCCCTGGTTGTCTTCAGGCGCTTAAACTTAAACAAGTTGATGTTAAGAATGAGTGTCGCGTGATTGTCCGCACCGATCGAAGCATCAAAAGAGGAACCGGTACGCTTCTCTCGCCCGACGATCGCGGTCTTGGTAAGCAGTATGCGGATAAAATTGTGCTGACAATGTACAGGATTCGTGGCGAAGAAGAAAAAGGCTGGACCGGAAAACCATTCTGGGTTCCAAACATCAAGTTTGCCGATGGCACCTGTTTCTACCTGAGTTCAAAGCAAAATATTCCGGCGTACTAATGGATGTTTGCCACGCGGAGAAGCAACTATAACGGTTCCGGTCTAGCGATCACAAATTAGCAATTCTCCTGAAAAGATGCGTGCATGGTTTGACGCCCAAAAGCCATGGGGTTACCTTTAGATGTAAGCGTTGTATTGGAAAGCGGAACACGCCCGTCCTCCGTTCCGAGGGGGAAGCTAAACCCTTCCCCTTCAATACAGGATCATCACTCCGAAGAGCGGAAATAGGCTTAATTGCCTCCTGCTCGCCGCCAAGCCGAGTACCCGAATGGGTCGCCTTAGCAGACAATCCGTCTGAATTAGGCAGGGCAGATGTGGGGAACGCAGGCCCACCGGAATCGAGGTCTCGCTATGATGGCGGGACTTTTTGATTTTCAAACCAAATCCGCCCCTGTACTTTCCGCCAAAACCAGAGTTCTAACGTCGTTCGCTAGCGCCCGCCATGAAAAAATCCGCTACATCAGCGGATTTTTTCTTTTGGAGTAGTTTTCAGGATGTCTATGAGGGAGTATCATAAATCTCATTATGGAATACCTGTACATAGCGCTACTATATCTCGTCACGCTGGGCGGCATTTATTTTATCGTCTCCAAACTGCGAATACTGGGACGCAAGAACTTTCTTCATAAATACCAAATTTTTCTTTTAGGCTTACTAGTTGGAATACTGGTGACTTATATTGCCCCCTGGTTGCTGAACAAGCTCTTTACGGCGGAACAGATTATTCACACACTCGGCTTCACGCCTTGGCGTTACCTCTGGATAGCTGTGCTCCCAGCGACTAGTCTGGGAACGATCGCCGGAGGACTATTCGGTCTTCATGCTGGGATGTACGAACGTGAAATCCCGTGGGAGCTGCTCGCATTCACCGGCAGATTCATTTACCCACTCGCCAATGGATTTATTTATGCAACGGTATTTTTTGGAATCAGCAAGTTGATAGTCAGAAATCATCCGAATACGCAAAAATAATTTTCAAACCAAATCCGCCCCTGTCCCACCAGCCAAAACCAGAGTTCTAACGTCGTTCGCCAGCGCCCGCATATAAAAATTCACCACACCCGTGGTGGGTTTTTATATTTGCGGTCGTTTGGGATTTGAACGGGCAGAAGTCGACGCTAGGCTGCCATAGCAGCCGACGCGGAACGCCGACCGAGCGAACTGCTTCGCTCAATCGCTGCCCCGGGCAACGACGCCATGCGCTTTGATCGCGTGGCCAGGCGTAAATCCCGTCCGACCCGCTAACTCAAAACTCCGCCTTTTCGGCGGGGGTTTTTGTTTTGAAACCAGATTACTGATCTCGATAAGCTACTTTTCGGTTTTGCCATTTTTCCAAGTGTTGCCAGGTACCAGTCCGCGGACCGCGCTCCCATATTTCCCTCGCCTCTTTTTGAAGCGCGGCCGCTACACCGTTGCGGTCAAAGACAATCCTCCCGTGCGCCCAAAAGTGAACGGCGTGTGGCTTAGCGGTCGCCATGCACTCTTCAAAGTACTCACGCAAACGTTCCGGCGGGTTAATAAACAATTCGATGCGCGTACCGAATCTCCAAGTGTCACGCCCGTCGAGACTCGAACCGTCATTGCTCACGACGCGAATATCCAAATCGCTTTCTTCAGTTGGTTCTCCATAAACATAAGAACCGCATAAAAGAATCCCGTCGATATGCCCTCGACTGGGATATTCCGCGCAAATCTGATCAATTTGTTCCGAAGTCAACATAGGCCGGAATCATACACCTTAAACGTCTGCATTTTCAAAACAACTCCGTCCATGTAATCCCCGCCGAAACCAGAGTTCTAACGTCGTTCGCTGATGCTCACTAACTCAACAGCTCCACCTTTCCAGCGGTGTTTTTTGTTTGTGGATACTGCTTTGACGCACACGCTCAACAGGAGTACACTTTGGGTACACTATGACTACCACTTTTATTGGACTCAAAGAACTTCGTCAGAACATGGCTAAAGTTTCTGAAGAAGCTATTCGGAAGAATCAACGCGTGATCGTTCTTAAGAAGAATGCTCCGGTTTTTGAATTGCGCCCGCTTACAAAGGAAGATATCGCTCTCTGGAGCTTTGAGCGCGAACTCATAGATGCGCGTTCTGCTGCCCGAAACGGAAAAACCTACACCACACATGAAGTGCGTGAAATACTAGCTCTCGGTGCAGTATGAAATACGAAGCGCGATGGTCGGAGCATGCGCTCGGCGATCTTCGCCGCCTCGACCTCAAACTCGCAAATCGAATCACCATAAAAGTCGATTGGTTTTGCGAACAAACGAAGCCACTCGCATTCGCCAAGTCTTTGGGTGGCAAATTTGACGATGTGTATCGTTTTCGTGTTGGCGACTACAGAATTCTCTTCGAAATCATCAACGGCAAAGTTTCTCTTCTCATGGTTCTGCGTGTAAAACATCGCCGCGAAGCTTACGAATAATTTTCAAACCAAATCCGCACACGTGCTCCCCGCTAAAACCAAAGTTCTAACGTCGTTCGCTAGCGCCCGCATATAAAAATTCACCACACCCGTGGTGGATTTTTATATTTGCGGTCGTTTGGGATTTGAACGGGCAGAAGTCGACGCTAGGCTGCCGTGGCAGCCGACGCGGAGCGCCGACCGAGTGAACTGCTTCGCTCGGGCGCTGCCCCGGACAACGACGCCGCGCGCCGATCGCGCGGCTAGGCGTAAATCCCGTCAGACCCGCTCACTGAAAAAATCCGCTACGTCAGCGGGTTTTTTCTTTAGAGATCATTCAGGCTTGAACTCGTTATGCATGGATTTTGCTACAGCCCTCACGTCACTCAAGTGCGATTGCGGATAGTCTACCACTGATAGGCTTAGTACCGGATAGTCTCCATAATTCGTAAAATACAAGATGGCCGAGTAGGCTGATTCGCATGAGCTAAATTGGTTATTCGGATTGCAGATTCCAGCTGGCGCATGGAATACAATAGTTGGCATTTCATCCGCAGATTTCACCGCTTCGCAAAAATCAATGTTCGCAAAAGGAATGTAGCCACTAACCGTTTTGAACCTTTTAAGCTCAGCGCATGAGATAGGTTTCATCGGCGGAAACAATGTTGGATGCGGTAAGCCCTCACCTGCCAGAAGCCACACAAAATCTTTTGACGGAAAAAATGCACTGACGATCTGGTTTTGATCGTGAAATTGCATTTGTCCAGCCTTCCCCTTCTCACCGGCGTCCATATAGACCGTGTATTCGCCCCAATTGGAAGGATAACTAAAACCGACACCTGCGCCAAAGTTCTTCGCTATGAATTGCTTTGCGACCGTTGATTCAGGAAGAGTCCCCGTGACTTGTTGCGTCGACGTAAACTGCTTGATCTGTGCAGACAGCGTCGCGACAGACCGCGTAAGGCTCGCTATCTTCAGAGTTTGTAAAAAGTACACCGCCGCGAGACCGATGGCCGCGAGCACCGTGAGAACTAATAAATATAAGTGCGATTTCTTTTTCTGATCGTGTTTCATACTGAGTGTATCGTTGAATGCATATTAGCATGAGCGCCACATTCTGATAAATAGTTTTCAGACTAAATACGCCCCTGTGCCGCCAGCCAAAACCAAAGTTATAACGTCGTTCGGGAGCGCCCGCTCACTCAAAAATTCCGCCTTCATCGGCGGGATTTTTGTTTGTTCTGAGAATGGCTTTGTGAGATGATTATGGCAAATATGAAAACAATTGAGCTGCGCCGCCACTCCACAAAATCAGGACCGGGCAATCACGATTTGAGCGAAGCTGGTATTGCGCTCGCCCATCGTATTGGAAAAGAGGAGCTACACGGAAAAAACTTTACGCTGCTTTTCGATAGCCCGCTCAAACGAGCAAAAGATACGCTGAACGCCTTTAAAGAAGGTGCGCTTGATTTTCCTGATGTTCAGCCGCAGCTCTTTCCTCCACTCATGGAAGTAGCCCTGCAAAAATCCGCGATGGAACTATGGAATGGCGTCTGCAATCACGCCGAAGAACGCGACGAGGATATGATGCAGGCAGCACTGGAAAATGAGCCCGCGCTCACGAACACCCTCGCAAAGGAAGCAGCTGCTTCATTCCTACGCTGGATAGCTTCCCTTCCGGACGACACAAATGCCCTCGTCGTGGGGCATAGCCCATTTTTCGAAATGATCGCGCTCGGCCTTTTCGATGAAGTATTGCCTCAACTTCAGCCCTGCGAAGGCTTTAGAATTATCGAAGAGAACGGGGCTCTGAGACTAGAAAAATAATCCTAAACCTTGCCTCTTCGGCAGGGTCTTTGTTTCGTGATAACATAGCCTCATACACTAAACAATTATGAATACTTTTTCCTCGATTGTTGGCGCTCTCCCCCTGCACAAAGCTCGAGCCAGACGAAACGGCTATTACGGTGTGTATGCGATTCTTGCCGTGCTGATAATCATTGCTCTCGACAAATTAGGATATAAAAACGCCGAAGGTCTTTGGCTTGGATTAAATTTAATCGGCTACGGCATCGCTGAATATATTGCCGGCATGGATTTTAGAAAAAATCTTGATGCGTTTATCGCTGAGGGAAATTCCGCCATAGCCGAAACGCGAAAACAAAATCCGCAATATCCTGAAGACCAACTTCAACGAGCAAGTCGCTGGTATCAAAGAAAAGCGTTCATGTCTCACCCAGTATTTTATATACCGGCGGCAATTATCGCTTTCGGCGTCGGCGCCGTCTTAACTTATTATTCTCTACTCGCAATTTTTTCCTAAAACACCTATGAAAAACAATCTCCTGCTGCAAACTTCGGGAACCATTCTTGCAACCTGCTTTGCACTCATGCCGATCGCGTCATTCGCTGAAACCTCTGCGCCCGGATCACTGAATACCGGCTCGAGCTGCCCGGAAACAGTGAGCGACACGGTCCAGATTCATCAGGTTGATTTGACCGTCAAAACAGTTAACGCCTGGAGCAAGAAAGCTGATCTGGAGTTCGTGAAGACCGATAAACTCTTCAGCGCGAATCAAAATGCTTCCGCGGTGCTCGCAAAAAAACTCAGCGACGCTTCCACAAAGCAACTTGCCGCGGCGAGCAAAGTAGCTGCAAAAAAACCAGCGCTTAAGACAGCACTCGCGACTCTGAAAAATAAAGTCGCGCTCGAAGTTGCTTATTTGAGCTCCAATCATCTGATGACAAATATCGCTCTCGCAAAAGACGACGCGACGGCCCGCAACAAAGTACGTGAGCAACTGTATGCGGTTATGCTGATTGCGTCGATGCCACCAAGCAACAGTGTTGACATCTGCAAAACCAATACCTCAACTTCTGAAATGGTTCGTAAGCTCACGCTTTTTCAAGACGGCGAGTTCGCTAACCTTAGATTTGCCGAACTTGAAACATATAAAACTTCCGTCGCCGCCCTTTCCAAGCGACTCAATCTGAACCTGAAAGAACAGGAAAATATCTTCAATGCTCACGTTAAAGCCGCAGTCGCTGAATGGAACAAGGCAGCTGCAGTCAAATAATGTTCTAAAATCCCGCCTCCCCGGCGGGGTTTTTGTTTATAGGTAAAGTGATAGAATTATGACATTATGATTTATCTCATCGGCGGCGCTCCCCGCTCCGGAAAAACTATTCTCTCCAAACGCATCGCGGCACAAAAAAATATTTCCTGGATTTCAACCGACAGTATCCGTGCCATGGTTTTGGCTGGCACGAAAAAATCCTTAATCAGCAAGAAGTTCCCCTATCAAAAAGTAAGTCTCGAAAAAAATCCGGCGCCGGAACTTTTGCGCGCCGAAATCACGGAATCAAAAACACTCTGGCCTAACGTCGAAGCACTCATTAAACAATTCATCGACTGCAATGAGGACTACATCGTCGAAGGCGTACATCTGATGCCGAGGCTTGTGAGCAAACTCAAAAGCACAAAATATTGGAAACAGATAAAGATAATCTATCTAGTCAAAGACGATCTTGAAAAAATTCAAACCGGGTTCGCGCTCAACACATCGGCGCATGATTGGCTGTCCGGGGTCGTGAAAGATAGCGATATCGCAAAACGCGCAGCGAGAATGGTCCAAATTAAAAGCCGCTATATCGCTCGCGAGGCACGCAAATGCCGCTTTAAAGTTATTGTCACGGATGATGATTTCAACTTGAAGATTAAAGCCGCGGTCGACGAATGGAACAAAGCCTCGAAAGCTAAATAGCAAACTCTCCCCGCCAAATCGGCGGGGTTTTGCTTTGAATAATCCCCGTGATATAGTCCAAAACATGAAAACAGCTCAAACTTACTTCGTAATCGGTGTGAACGGAGTCGGGAAAAGTACCGTTATTCCCGAACTAAAAGCGCTGCTCGACGTCACAGCTTTTGAAATTCACGATTTTGACGAGCGCGGCGTGCCAAACAATGCGGGCAAAGATTGGCGCGAATCCGAAACACTTTATTTCGCCAAGCTCGGTAAGGCTAATGCCGTAAAAGGAATCACAACTCTAATTTGCGGATTTTCAAAAGTTGCCGAAGTTCTTGCGGCGGCACAATCCGCGGAATCAAAACCAAATATCATTCTTCTGGATGCGAACGCCGAAACGATCACGAAGAGAATCATGAACTGATATCAAACCCCGGAAAGCTTGACCGAGCTTTTACGCACAACCGGAAAAACGCCGGAAAAATTTATCGAAGGCAATGTTTGGGTTTCGACGAAGTTCAGAGAAGAATGTTTGGCAAACAACTTCCCGATTATCGATACCAGCCCATTGAATCCAAACGAAGTGGCACAAAAAGTTCATCAGCCCATCGCTTTCAATAATCAATAATATTATGGAAAAATCATCAACTTATAAATTTTTGGTACCGACGCTCGCTGTGCTTTTAGCTGCGTCAATCGGCACAAATATTGTTCAATACCAGCAGCGGAACGCAAAGATTCAGGCGCAGAAATCGGAAAAAAACCTGGCGGTGACTGCTCCTGCACCCTTAGCGACTCCGAAGGGTTCATGGCAGTTATACAAAGAACCGACCACCGGCTTAGGAGTTATGTATTGGTCGAAAGACGGAGAGCCGATTAATCTAGCCGATGTGAGCGATATCAGCATTTTCACAACCGATAGTTTTATCAGGCCGGAAGAACCCTATATCGTTCGAATACTCGATGCTACGGACGCTAACATCAATAAAGCTGGCTGTGCTATAACCGGCGATCAGATCTTCGGCGAAGTCAAAAAAACTATCGGCGATAATCAATATTGCATCACGGCCGCTGGCGAAGGAGCCGCTGGTACGATGTACGAGACAAAACTTTACACCACAAAACACAACGGAAAATATGTTTCGTTCATCTTCACTACGAGCAGCAGCTTAGGCCCTGCGGACGATCCACTTTGCTTCGATGGAGTTCAAACCGCGCGCTGCAAGGATCATTATTACGGCACACTTTTCAAAAACAATTTCGATGAGCTTTTGGAGTCTCAGATTTTATCGACGGTTCGTTGGGATAAGATCAAATAGCCATTGACAAAACGCCTAGTTTTGATATCGTCACGGCGCAAAGCAAAGACCCAACCAAGGAGGTTCACCGTGCTGACCAAGCCCTGGTTCATTCAGCAATGTACTCTGCGCGGCAAGCTGATTTACGAACCCATGGACAACGCTCATTACGAGTCCGACGATCAAGCCAAATCCCTGAAGCGGATTTTTGCTCGGGGTCACGAGCTAGGACTGGTCGAAATCGCTTTCCGAAGCAGGGCTATGAGCGTTTTCATGCTCGCGGCCGTCGGATTCCACTTTCACGAATACAAGCCATTCCTCCAAGCGCTCGCCGACAATCGGCTGCGTCTTGAAGAAGACATCAGCTTCAACGATGTTCTTGAACGCACGACCTCCGACACCGGATTCAAGCCAAAGCACTCCGATATCTGGTTCGACTTCCGGAACGACGTGCTCTGGACGCTCGACTCCGCGAAACGCGACGAGCTCGTGACTCGCCTCGCCGTTATCAAGCAGAAGTGGGCTGCCCCGAAGCCGTAGCCTATCACTCCACACAAACACACCCCGGTGCGAGCAATCAAAGCTCTCGGGGTGTTTTTTCGCTTAAAATGCTGGGGACAGTCCCGAGCATATTAAGCGGATTTGGCTTTGTTCTCTGGGGATAGTCCCCAGATAGTTAAGCGAAATAAAAAAATCCGCCCGGTTGACCAGGGCGGTTTCAGACAGAATCACAGTTCGATGACGTGGAAGGCACCGGAAGCGTTCGAGAAGGCCGTCTTATCAAGCACGGCCATTCCCCGCTCTTCGTGAATGTGACCGAAAAGGTGCGCTTGAAGAACCGGACCAGACGAGGCGCCACGCTTCGCGATGTACGCCCTGATGGTCGGCGAATTCAAACCCTCGCACGGAATCCGATCAAGAATCCCCTCCGGCGGCGCATGCGTTACCAGGATGTCGAGATCAAGCGGCAGGTGCATGACGCGATTCAGAAGCTCCTCTGTCATCAACTCATCCGGCCAATCACCCCTGTGAAGCCTCACACCGCGAACTCCGCCAATCTTCCAAGTCCTCGCAGCTGACGGAACAAGTAGAAAGCGCGTCGGATCCTTGGAAATCTCGAAGACCGGGCCGCCGGCAAACATCGGCGCGAGGTCGACGAAGTCGTGATTCCCACGGCAACAGACGACCGGTGAGTCCGGACTCGCCATCAGCCCGCGCAGGTATCCTGGACCCATCATGGTCAAATAACGCGTCTGAAACTTGATTTCACGCTTGAAAGAAAGCCTTTTTCTGACAAGCTTTCCTTCGGGACACGGAGACAGAGGCATTCCAAGCAGGTCGATATTGTGTTCCCATTCAACGCGCCCGACTCCCGGAACATCAATGATGTGTGTACGGAAGTTCGGAAGCATGTCTCCTGTGCAGACGTAAAGGTCCGCGGGTGGAAGGTTCTTGGTTTCGCCGTGCCAGTCGCTGAAATGGACGATTCGCATGCGGCATAAATACCACCAGTTTTTGACATTGTCAAGGCGCCACAGTAACGTAAGTCACGCAACCACTCACGAGGAGAGGCGACCAAAATGATTGAGGAACGCGAATATTTCGTCGGAATCGCCCTCGAAAATGAGGCGCGCGACATCGTCGAACGACTGCGACGCAAAATTGCTGAAAAATTCCATGTTTTCGCAGCGCTCAACTCGCCACCGCACATCACACTCTTCTACCCGTTCAAAACAGCGGTAAACACACCGATACTGGTGGGAATCTCTGCGCTTGCACGCAATACCGTACCTTTCACAGTTCCCATTCTTGGGTTCGGCGCTTTCGGCGAAGCGGTTCGCTTTCTCGAGCCGGCACAGGACAAGCGCCTCGTCGCACTCAAAGACAAAGTCGTCGCGACCATGTATCAGAGAGCGAGAATTCCGGAGAGGAATTCCTTTAGCGGCTTCCATTTTCACATCACGCTTGCGTTCAAAGACCTGACCCCGGCAATTCATCGTGAGATTGTAAAGCTTCTCGAAACAGAACCGCTACCGATCGCGAGCCTCTACGTGAACGCGCTCACCATCTTCCGCAAACAGCAAACCGGCAAGTGGGAATCAGCGCTGAAGTGCTCTTTCGGAGACCAGGCGTCCTAGCTTCCTAGACTAAGACGCAGTAGGCAGATCAACTAGTTTCCGCCCAAGTTCATACGACCAGCAACCCAAAATAATTGCTGGCGTTTTTTATTCTGAAATAAAAATGACCGCTGATCGCTTACGCGACCAGGCAGTCAAGACAAGAATCTCATTCGTTTCGAAGCCCTAGCTTCGCCAAGGCCACATCGACTAAATATTTTCGCTATAAGTCTGATTGTTCAGCGGCCAGGTAGAGACGCGTAATGCTACTAGAAAAAAGCCACACTACTCATCGCCACTTTTGTGCCGTTCTTTTAGTTATTCACCAAAGCTTATCAAGCAGGATAAGACGCTGCCGCCAAGACTCAATACTCAGGCGCGCTTGAAGATTCTGCTCGCAATCATATCAATATCGAATGCACGATTCTCCACCACCCATTTCGCGATGAGCGGACTGATTGTGAGCGCGAAAATCCCGTTTCCCATAAGATGCATCGCGGTGAACGGAATCTGGCCGATAAACGCCTCGCTCAAGGTCTGGCCGAAAAGCAACGGCCCGATTGTGAGACCGGTTAAACCGTCATAAGCAATCGTACCAACAAAAGCACAGGCCAGATAATTAACCGGCGAGCTGTCGCGATTGCTAAGAAAGAAATACGAACCCGCGGCGACTAAGCCATAGACAAGGGCCGTAATCCAAGTCCAGGCGCCAAACGCGCCTTTGTATAAATCAAAAATCGCGATGGAAGCGAAGCTGAAAACAAAGCCGGTGAGCCAGCCGTAGGTTTTTGAGAAAGGCATGACGGTGCCCATAATCGGCTCGTAATTCGCGGGACGAAACGGTATCAAACGAAGCCCAAAACAAACCGCAAAGCCGAGAACAATTTTCAACCAACCGACTTTCACCTTGCTGTTTTCCATATCACGAAAATTCAGAATTATTTTTCGGGTTCGTTGAGTTTACCCGAGCCGCCAAGAGCCGTCACCCACTTATCCACCGAAACTTAAAAACCTCGCCTTTCGGCGAAGTTTTTAGCTTTTTATTTTTGTAACTTTTTTATTTCTTTCTTTAAATTCTCAATTTCGCCCTTCAGCTCCACCATCTTGAGTTCGCGCGAGACTATCAGTTTATTGACGACTTCGAGTTGCTCGATACGCTTTGTTAGTTCCTCAGTTCGCTCACCGACCTTAGCCTCTAATTCTTTTGCATAGTCGGAGAGTTTCAATTCAATCGTTCTTTGTCTTGTGACGTCTTCCATGGCAAGGATTATTAGTTTCGGAAGACCTTCTTCTTCGATGTAAACCCGGCGAGCATTCAAGAGCACAATCTTGCGACCAATGCCCGGAAAATTATAGTCAACTTCAAAATCTCGAAAAAATGATTGCTTTGGCAGGATTTTGTCCAAAAGTGTGCGCAGATGCTTTCCCGCCCATTGACCATCGCCCAAGTCATAAACATATTTCCCGATTGTATCCTTTTCCAAGACATCGAAGGTTCGAAGAAAAGATTCGTTCGCTGTAAGAACAGTAAGCTTATCATCCAAAATCAAAAACGGTTCACGTGCCGTGTCGACAACGTTTCTAATATAGGTCCAGCCAGTCTGCCAAACTTTATCCTGAAGAGCCTTGTGAACAACGGGCGAGACATTGCTTGCCATATTTTTATTATTAGACTGATTTGCTTGAAGCATAGAGCATCTCCCCATAAAGCGCCACGCTCCGACCCATCCATTGCTATTTATCCGTTTCTCCGCTATAGTTCGCCAATTCCAAATAACCAAAACTATGTTCAACAAAACTCGAAGTTCAGGCGGCGGATACAAGGGTGGTGGTAAGAAGTTCGGTGGTCACGGTGGCGGAGGCGGAGGATATAAGGGCGGATTCGGTGGCGGCGATCGCGAACGACCAGCGATGCACCAGGCCACTTGCTCGAAGTGCAATAGCTCCTGCGAAGTGCCTTTCAAACCGAATGGCAGCAAACCGGTTCTCTGCAGCAATTGCTTCAAGCGCGATGATAACGGCGGACGTTCGGACCGCTTCGAAAAGCGTTCCTATTCCCCTGACCCGACTCGCAGCAATGACAATATCGGAGCTCAGCTCAAGCAGATCAATGATA
>Ga0194060_10000529_pt1 | contig 27752 bp, 42 predicted proteins | sample SepL225m_MetaG_FD_163427 | JGI IMG/M metagenome (GOLD analysis project Ga0194060, IMG submission 163427) | Anoxic zone freshwater microbial communities from boreal shield lake in IISD Experimental Lakes Area, Ontario, Canada - Sep2016-L222-5m | ecosystem: Environmental > Aquatic > Freshwater >...
CCCTATGGCCGAGGTGCCGGTCGCGGTCGCTTCCCCTGAGCCGCGTAGCTCTGCGCCCGCCCCAAGCCACGCATCTGCGGTGGACGACCCGACCCCCGCCACGGATCCGAAGCGCATGCTTGAACTTTCCCTCTGGATCGTCGACCGCATCCAGGCGTCCCTCGGCAACCAGAGTGAGTTGAAGCGATCTGCGGAGAGCGAGAAACTTCTCCAGGAGAGGTTTGCTCGTACCTACCAGCAGGCCGGGGTCAACCTCCCCGATGCCGCTGTGAAGCAGATGTTCACGATGGTCTGCGATGAACTGATGGGCTTTGGCCCCATTCAGCAACTCCTCAACGACGATTCGATCTCTGAGATCATGATCAATGGCCCGTACCAGGTCTACGTTGAGCAGAAGGGCAAGCTCCGCCTTACCCCCGTGCGCTTTGCCGGTGATGATCACGTGCTGAAGGTGATCGACCGGATCATCCGCCCTCTCGGTCGCCGCGTTGACCGTAAATGGCCGATGGTTGACGCTCGCCTCCCCGATGGCTCCCGTGTGAATGCGATTATTCCGCCCTGCGCTATTGATGGCTCTACGGTCACCATTCGTAAATTCTCAAAGAATAAGCTCAAGATTGACGACCTCATCCGCTTTGGCTCGATGAGTCCCGAAATGGGCGAGTTCCTGCGTGCCTGCGTGATCAGTCGACTCAATATCGTCGTTTCTGGTGGTACTGGCTCCGGCAAGACCACATTGCTGAATGTGCTCTCTAACTTCATCCCTGAGGACGAACGTATCGTCACTATCGAAGATAGCGCCGAACTCCAACTCGCCCAGGATCATGTGGTGCGCCTGGAGTCCAAGCCCGCTGAGGTGGATGGCAGCGGCCTCGTGTCCATCCGCGACTTGGTAAAAAACTCCCTGCGTATGCGCCCCGAGCGCGTGGTTATCGGCGAGTGCCGTGGTGGCGAAACCCTCGATATGCTCCAGGCCATGAATACCGGCCACGATGGCTCGCTTACCACGCTGCACGCCAATACTCCCCGCGATGCTCTGGCCCGTATGGAAACGATGTCGATGATGGCTGGTATGGATCTGCCCCTGAAGGTTATCCGCGATCAGATCGCTGCTGCTATCGATGTGATTGTCCAGCAATCCCGCCTCGATGACGGCCAGCGTAAGGTGACGTATATCACCGAGGTGCAGGGGATGGAGGGCGAGACGGTGGTGCTTCAGGACATCTTCAAGCTCGAAATTCTCGGCAAGACGCCCGAGGGCAAGATCCAGTGCGAGATGCGCCCCTCCGGCGTGCGTCCGCGCTTCACTCCGCGCCTTGAGGCCCACGGTTTCAAACTGCCGCCCAGCATCTTCGGCGCGCAGATCCCCGGCCAAAAAAAGGGCTGGTAAATCCTGTAGGGGCGACATATCGGCAGGGTGCAGGCTGCTCGTGGCCTGTACCCTGCCGGTGTGTCGCCCCCTAGACAACGTCGCGGATACGTTACCGTTTGCGACGTTCGTAGTAGCGGCTTCAGCCGCACAGGCGCTGAATCCGCCACTACGAGCACTAAATCTGAAACCTGGCACCTGAAACCTTGTCCTACGTTATGCGTGTGATTTCTGTGAATGATCAAACAATCATCGTCGGGGCCGGCCTAGGTGGCCTGGCTACCGCTATCCGCCTCGCCGCCGCCGGTCACTCCGTCCTGCTCCTTGAAAAAAACCAGCGCGTCGGTGGTAAGCTCAACCTCGTGCGGGAACAAGGCTACACCTTCGACACTGGCCCCTCGCTGCTGACCATGCCCTGGGTACTCCGCGACCTCTTCGCCGCCGCCGGTCGGCGCATGGAAGATTACCTCAGCCTCGACCAGATCGAGCCGATCTGCCGCTATACGTGGCCCGACGGCACCATCTTTCACGCTTGGCAGCGTTTGCCCCAACTCATCCAGGAAGTCGAGCGCATCAGCCCGCGTGATGTCCCCGGCCTCTTCCGTTTTCTCGCCTACAGCGCCCGGATCTACGCTGCTGTCGCCGACAATTTCCTGCTCAAGCCCTTCGACGGTATCTCCGAACTCCTTACCCCCCGGCTGCTGCGTGATGGCCCACAGATCGACTCGTTCCGCAGTGTCGATGCAGCCGTGCGCGCCTATTTCCACAGCCCCTACCTGCGCCAGATCTTCAACCGCTACGCCACCTACAACGGATCGTCGCCCTACCTTTCGCCCGCCACCTTCAATGTGATCGCCTATATCGAGTTTGCCGAGGGCGGCTGGTATGTGCGCGGTGGGATGTACGAACTAGGCCGCGCCCTGCTACGTCTCGCCCAAGAGCTAGGCGTGCAGGTACGCACGGGCGCTGCCGTGGCCGAGGTGCTGCTCGATGGTGATAGCGCCCGTGGGGTGCGCCTAGAATGTGGCGAACGCATCCCTGCGGCCCGTGTGATTATTAACGCCGACCCGCGCTACGCCTACAGGGCGCTTGTCCCTGGTCACGAGCGCACTGCGCGGCGGCTCGCCCGTCTGGAGCCTTCCTGTAGCGGCTACGTGCTCTTCCTGGGCGTAGATCGTATCTACCCACAGTTGGCCCACCATAACATCTTCTTCAGCGCCGACTACCCCCGTGAGTTCCAGGCGATCTTCCAGAAAGCTGTCCCCGCTGTTGACCCCACTATTTATGTCGCCACAACCTGCCTGAACGATCCGCAGCACGCCCCACCCGGACACATGAACCTCTTCGTCCTCGTCAACGCGCCCGCTCTTGGCCCACGGGTTAACTGGGCAAAGGAAGCAGCGCCCTATCGCGATCTGGTGCTGACCAAGCTGGAGCGGATGGGGCTGGACAACCTGCACCAACACATTGTCTACGAACAGATCTGGACCCCGGATGACATCCAGGGTCGCTACAACGCTGCGGGCGGCGCGATCTATGGCCTCTCCTCGAACAACCCCTTCTCGGCGTTTATGCGCCCGCCCCTGCGCGCACACGGCCTGCGTGATCTCTACTTTGTCGGTGGCGGCACGCACCCCGGCGGCGGCATCCCTCTGGTACTCCTCTCTGGGAAGGCCATTGCCGAGCGCGTCGCCGCCGATAATACAAAAAAGTCTTTACACAAGAGGTCACTCTAACCCAGCAAATCTCTGGCACTATGCCGCCGTAGATCGCCGAGTCGCTCAGTAATCTCGCCCCATTATCGTTAACTTGCGATAAACCTCTTGATTTTTAGGCGTTGTAGTGCTACTATAACCACGAAGCCTCAAGAGAACAACAACCGACCGGCGAACCTGTACAGTCGAATATGTGTGGTCAGACAGCAAGCGCCGACCTCTACTGTAAAGTGATTTGTAGGGGAGAGGCGTGCGTTAGGGGAAATGGCAGGAACACCCTCGCCAGGGAGACTAACGGACAAGCGCCGGGTCGCTGATGTAGCGATTGGATGCTGTGCGAGCACGATGACCGCCTCCCACGCAAAGCTCACAGCGTAAGGAACACAACAAGAATCCTACGCGGAGGTCGGAGCCACACCCGAAAGCAAAAGCTGACACAGCAACTGCCGCCACACCACCGCAAGGTGAGACGCGGTAGCTGGGCTGATTGGAGGGCTGCTGAGGGTCTGCACGGATGAGTAGACTGGCAGGAAAGCGCACGTAGTTGGACTGGTCTCTTGGGGCGTTGAGCTCTGTGCGATCGAAAGACGGATTCCCTGTACGCTCAGGCGGATGGACGACGACGGACTTCGGACGGACGTAGCAAGACCCGTATAAAGTAAGGTAGGGAAATCTTAAGAAGTGCCAAGAGGGGCCGCAGGCATTTGTGCCTGCGGCCCCTCTTGGCGTGTGCGGCGCTACCCCCGTCGCTACCCCGTCATCCGCCAGCCGCCATCGACCGCCAGGGTGTGGCCAGTGATGTAGGACGCCATCGAGGACGACAGGAAGACCACCGCCGCCGCCACCTCTTCTGGTCGCCCAGCCCGACGCAGCGCGATGATTTCTTCACCCCACGCACGTACCTCACCTGGTATCGCCTGAAGCTGCTCGGTCTGGACAAAGCCGGGTGCCACCGAATTTACCGTGATCGACCACGCGGCCGCCTCACGGGCCAGCGAGCGGGTGAAGCCCTGCACGCCCGCCGTGGCGGCTGAGTAGTCGGCCTGGCCAGGGAACCCGCCGGTAGCGTGGAGCGCCGAAAGGTTGACGATCCGCCCATAGCGGCGCTTCATCATCGGTCGTAACGCCGCCCGGCAGGTGTAATACACGCTCGTCATGTTTGTCGCCAGGATATCGCGCCAGCGCTCGGTACTCATCTCCGAGATCGGGCCATAACTCACGCGACCGGCACAGTTGACGAGGATGTCAAGCTGCCCCCATAGCTCAAGCGCGGCACTCACCAGAACTGGGCCAGTTGCTGGATTGGTCACGTCTGCTTGGATGGCCTCCGCCACGCCACCGGACTCAGCAACCATTGCCAGAGTCTCTGCCGCAGCTTGTGTGCGTTCACGGTAACAGAACAACACGCGTACCCCTCGGCGAGCCAAGTCACACACCACAGCCTGTCCGATCCCCCGCGATCCACCTGTAACGATCGCTACTTGCCCCGTGAAATTCATCGTGTGCCTCCTACGGCATCACCCATCCGCCATCAAGTGTCAGCACATGTCCGGTGATATACGATGATCGCGGCGAGGCGAGAAAGCTCACCGCAGACGCCACCTCGTCGGGTGTGCCGAAGCGGTGCATCGCGATGATATTGAGCGCCCACTCCCGAATCGCTGGCGAGATGCTCTCGGCCATATCCGTGTCAATATAGCCTGGTGCAACCACATTCGCGGTAATCCCCTCGGTGGCCACCTCGCGGGCCAGCGCCCGCGTGAAGCCCACCAGTCCCGCCTTTGTCGCCGCATAGTTCGTCTGTCCAACATTTCCGGCCAAGCCAGCCAGCGAACCCATCGTGATGATCCGACCGTACTGACGACTACGCATCGCTGGCAGCGCCGCACGACAGCAGAGGAACATGGAGGTCAGATTCGTCTCGATCACATGGTGCCACTGTTCGGGTTTGAGCCGCATCAGCGGGGCATCGACATTGATCCCCGCGTTGCACACCAAAATATCGAGGCGGCCCCAGCGTGAGTGGGCGACATCAAAGATAGACGCGACATCGGCCTCGTCACTTGCATCGGCGCGATGCGCGACGGCGTCGCCGCCAGCTTCGCGGATCTGCGCTACCACCTCTTCCGCTGCCGTTGCGCTACGCTGATAGTTTACGAGTACACTGGCCCCCTGGCGGGCCAGATCGAGGGCCACCGCGCGACCGATTCCACGCGATGCACCAGTAACTATTGCAACCTGATCATGAAGCAACATCAGATGCTCTCTGCTACGAATGCGCGCACATCCGCCGCTGTACTAATCGTCACCGTTCGTGCCTGAGGTGCGATCCGTCGAATAAGGCCGCTCAGCACCTTGCCCGGCCCGATCTCCACAAAGGTCGTACATCCTAGCGCCACCATTGCCTGAACCGAGGCGATCCAGCGCACGGGTGCCACCACCTGCGCCACCGCCTCGCGCCGCACATCGTCGGCCCCCCGCAGATCCTGGGCGGTCACATTTGCGATCAGTGGCACGTTCAGGTCGCGCACATCGGCGCGTTCCATCTCGCGGGCCATACCCTCAGCAGCCTGGTTCATCAGCGGCGAGTGAAAGGCGGCGCTCACTTTGAGCGGCAACACCCGTTTGGCCCCGCGCTCCTTGGCGTGCAGCGAGGCCCGCTCCACGGCCAGCGCGTTTCCACTGATCACCAACTGATCGGGGGCATTGTAGTTCGCCACGACCACAGTGCTTGATGCCGCGCTCCCCTCGGCCTGAAGCGTTGCGCTGACACTCTGACAGATCTCTTCCAGAACCTCCTGGGCCAGACCGATGACGGCAGCCATGCTCCCCTCGTGGGCCTCGGCCATCAGTTCGCCGCGCCGTCGTACCAGCCGCAAAGCGGTGGGGAAGTCGAGGGCACCTCCGGCAACGAGCGCCGAGTACTCGCCGAGGCTGTGACCGGCCACCGCCTGCGGGCGGGCCAACCCCGCCCCGCCGAGATCTGCCAGCACGTGCGTCAGGGCCGTACTCACGGTCAGCAGCGCCGGCTGCGCGTTCTCGGTCGCGATCAGATCGACCTCTGGCCCCTTGAAGCACAGGCTGCTCAGCGGCATGTTCAGGAGATCATCAGCCTGATCAAAAATGGCACGAGCGACAGGGAAGTGCTCGTAGATGTCGTGGCCCATGCCAACGACCTGCGAACCCTGGCCTGGAAAGATCCACGCAATACTCATCGATTCTCTATTCCCTATTTCCTACGGGATAGCGCACTATGGCCTGCCCCAGCGTATCACCGACGACCCCCAGGTCAGCCCGCCGCCAAACGCCGTGATCAATAGATAATCGCCATCCTTCACCCGGCCCTGCTGCACCGCCTCATAGAGCGCGATGGGCACCGACGCGGATGACGTGTTCCCGTAGCGATCAAGGTTGATCACTACCCGGTCAGCGGGCAACTCAAGCCGCTTCGCCACGGCCTCAATGATCCGTACATTGGCCTGATGAGGAATGACCAGGCTTATATCACGGAGACTCAGGCCAGCCTCTTTCACCACACGTGTCGCCGAGTCGCACATCTCGCGCACCGCGTGCTTAAAGATCTCGCGTCCATTCATATAGACGTACTGCTTGCCCTGAGCAAGCAGATCGGCGGTGGCCGGCATGCGCGTCCCCCCGGCGTCCACCGCCATCATCGTCTCGCCCTCGCCAGCGGCCCCAATCTGCGTACTGATCAGCCCCAGGCGCTCCTCAGTGGCCTGGAGTACCACCGCCCCGGCCCCATCGCCAAAAAGCACACAGGTGTTACGATCACTCCAGTCGATCAGGTGAGTGAAAATGTCGGCAGCGACCAGTAGCAGGCAGCGGCTCATCCCGCTCCTGATCATCCCGGTGGCCACACTCATCCCATAGACAAACCCGCTACAGGCGGCGGCAATATCGAATGCGGGCGCTCGTGTAATCCCAAGATTTGCCTGAACCGCGCATGCCGTCGCCGGGAACGGTCGATCCGGCGTGCAGGTGGCGACGATCACCATGTCGATGTCGCTTGGCGCAACACCGGCTCGCTCCATCGCCTCGCGGCCCGCCGCCGTCGCCAGAGTCGAGGTGAACACACCCGGCCCCGCAACGCGCCGCTCGCTAATCCCGGTGCGCGAGCGAATCCACTCGTCGGTGGTATTGACCCGCCGGGCGAGATCTTCATTGGTGACCACCTGTTGTGGGACAGCCATTCCCCAGCCGATGATCGCCGCATAGCGTGAATTGCTCACTCCTTCGCTGCCTTTCACTACATACAAGGGGCGACCGGCGCGGTGAGAACACCGGTCGGTCGCCCCTCGCTCGCCATCACGCTATCGCAGGAGGGCCGAACCCTAGCGGCTATCGGTAGTCTTGGGTGCAATGACGATCACCTGGCGGCCCTTGTAGGTGCCGCAGTCTTGACATGTGATGTGTGCGCGCATCAGGTTGCCACACTTCGGGCAGATCACGAGCGTCGGCGCGCTGAGTGCCAGATGCTGGCGGCGGTTGCCACGGCGGTGGCGTGAAACTTTTCGTTTTGGTAGTGCACCCATGAGCGTCTTAACTCCTACTCTGCGTCGTATTCTGCTGAGCCGCCCAGGCTTTCAGCGCCTCGAACCGGCTATCCACACTATCGCTTGTCTGCTCGTCATCAATCCCGTCGGACTGAACCGTGTAGCTCACCGGCTTATCACGATACGCCGGACTCACCGGGTTGATCGGCAATTCGAGGAGCGTATAGTCCCGAACTACATCGCCGATGTCCGCCATATGCAGCTCACTGAGCAGATATGGGTCATCTTCGATCGGCGCAGGCAGTTCATCGCCGTTCATCACATCCACAACCGAGTGAAACTCGTCGCTAAAGTCAACCTCGACCGTGTAATCGAACGGCTCCAGCGAGCGCACACAGATCATCTCCACCACACCCCGCGCATGCACGTGGACATAGACACCGGCCGCAGTGCGGATGAAACGCACCTTGCCGCTGATCCCACGCATCACCAGTTGATCATCGAGCGGGAGCGTCTCTTCGGTGAAGGTATAGTCGCGCCGACCGCCGATCATCTCGCGCAGCAACTGCGCCACATTAAACTTAATGGTTGACATGTCCGTACACGGCGTTGCGGCCAAGTGCTACAAACGCCGCATTATAGGCCAGGGGCCTTGCTATTGTCAAGCGCATCGAAGGCTCGGCTGTCTAATGTCGAGGCACGTGCGTATCGCCACCCAGGGCGCTCAACCCATTGCGCACACTTGTCACCAGCTTCATCAGTCGCTCGTCAAGCTCCTCAAGCACCTGCCGTGCATACTCATCAGCACCTGCGCGCACCTGTATGGCCTCGTGTTCAGCCTGCTGGAGCAGCCGTGTGCGCTCCGTATCGATCGCCTCCAGCAGCCCGCGCTCACTAAGTACCTGCTGCACCCGCGCCTGCGCCTCCGCAATCAGCCGCTCCTGCTCCTGGATAATGCGCCGCGCCCGCTTTTGTTCCTCGGGGATAGCGACCCGCATCCGATCGATGATGTCCAGGATGCGCTCTTCGTCCACCAGCAGCCGACCACTGAATGGTACCCGCCGACCCTCGGCCAGCGCATCCTCCACCTCGTCGATCAAATCGTCCAGTTCGATGGCCGTCACCCCCTTTGCGCATACTTCTGGCGCAACGCCGCGACCACGTGCGGCGGCACAAACTCCACAGGGTCGCGGCCCAGGCTCGCCATCTCGCGCGCCGCGCTTGAGCTGACGTACCCATACTTCATACTGGCCGCCAAAAGCACCACCTCAATCTCTGGGTCGAGCGACTGGTTGATCTGAGCCATCTGGTACTCGGCCTCAAAATCGCTGACCGTCCGCAGCCCCCGCACGATGGCACAGGCTCCAACCACGCGGGCAAAGTCGACCGTGAGGACAGTGTAGCTGGCAACCTCAACTCTGGGCAGGTGCTGCGTGGCCTCGCGCAGCAGATCGAGCCGCTCCTCCGTGGTGAAGAGCAGGTTCTTCTGCGGGCGGTCGAACACGCTCATAACCACGCGGTCGAATACCCGGCATGCCCGCGTGGCAATATCCAGGTGTGCGTAGGTGACAGGATCGAAGCTGCCGGGATATACCGCAATACGCATAGGGTTGGGTTCTGCGGGGCCGCTGCCGGCCCGAGGAGATGATCCGCTACACGGCATCGGACTCCGTACCATCGTTAAGCTCAAAAATCGAGAAGCACGAGTCGCCAAGACGACGGAATTTGATCCTCGTCAGAAGCGGGTACCTGTCTTCCAGCGTGACTCGTGGCGAGTGTCCGACGATCAGCAAGCTGCCGGGGTGCCCAACCTGTACCGCTGCCACCGTTGTGATCGTATGCACGATCTGTGGATCGGCGTAGGGTGGATCCATTACCATTATATCATAATGCCCTACACCCCGATGACCCTGCAAAAAGCGATCAACTGGCATGCAATGCACCTTGCTGATTGCATCAAACTTCGTATGGCGGAGATTATCGGAGATAATCGCGCACACGTGGGCGCTCTGCTCGACAAAATCCGCCGCGCTCGCCCCCCGCGAGAGGCACTCGATCCCAAGCGATCCTGTCCCCGCATAAAGGTCGAGGACTCGCCCACGGATCGGCCCGTAGCCCTCCAAGATCGAGAAGAGCGACCCCTTGACCTTATCGAGCATCGGGCGCGTGCCCAGGCCCTTGGGAGCTTTGAGCGTATGACCTTTGGCCTTACCAGTAATAACGCGCATAAATAAGAAAAAGGGGAGAGTCGGGGAGAGCTTCGCTCTCCCTGAAACCCACCCCCTACCGCTCCATAGCTGCCGCTGGCAACTCTACCGCTTGGTGTACTGCGGCGCCTTACGAGCACGCTTCAAGCCAACCTTCTTACGTTCCTTCATACGCGGGTCACGTGTGAGGAAGCCAGCCTTCTTCAGCACCGCCCGCAGACTCACGTCGAGATCCAGCAGCGCACGGGCGATACCGTGGCGCACGGCACCGGCCTGGCTGGCGACACCGCCGCCCCGCACCTTCACCAGCACATTAAAGCTGCTCAGGTTATTGGTGACTGCCAGGGGGTGGCGGATATTGCGCTGGAGCAGGTCGCGCATCCCGAAGTAGTCCTCTGTGTTCCGACCGTTCACCACGAACTCCCCACTGCCGGGGAACAGGCGCACCCGTGCGACCGACGTCTTCCGTCGCCCGGTGCCCTGGTAATAGCGCTTCGCATCCATACAAGCTATCTCCTTCTTAGCGCGGCGTCCAGACCTTTGGCTGCTGGGCGGCGTGCGGGTGGTTCGGGCCAGCGTAGATCCGCAGCTTCGCCATCAGGTGGCGGCCCATGCGGTTCTTGGGCAGCATCCCCTTGACGGCGATGCGCAGGATGCGGTCGGGGTGCTTGGAGAGCATCATCTTGTAGGGCGTCGCCTTGATGCCACCGGGGTAGCCAGTATGACGGTAGTAGACCTTCTGATCGGCCTTGCGGCCCATGATCTTGATCTTCTCAGCGTTCACCACAATCACAAAGTCGCCGTTATCCAGCGAAGGCGTGAAGGTCGGCTTATGCTTTCCGCGCAGGAGAGTCGCGATCTGGGTAGCGAGCCGACCGACAACTTGGTCGTCGGCATCGACCAGCAGCCAATCGCGCTGGACTTCGGAATGTGTCTGATGGTAGGTCTTCACAGCTACTATCCTTGTGTCGTGTCTGGTTGCTGGCCGTACCGCACCACGGCCCAACCGACAGCAAAAACTGTTATCTGTTGGCAGATCGTCATCTGCCTGCTGGATCGTCGGGATCGTCGATACGCTCGCCATCCCAGCGTAGCACGCCGGTCGGGTAGCCGACCGACATGAGGGTGAGCCCGTGGGCAACGCTCGTTGGCCCTGCGGCCCTACGATCCCGGCCCTCCAGGACGTCCCGAAAACCCTCGGGGCTGATCTTCCGGCGACCGACCAGCAGCGCCGTCCCGACGATGACCCGCACCATATGCTGCAAGAAGGCGTTTGCAACCAAGTCGATTGCGATCAGACGCCTACCGAAGAGTTCGATCTCGCTTAATCGCGCCGTGTAGCAGGTTCGCACGGTCGAGCGCTGATCGGGCACGAGGGCCGAGAACGCCGTGAAGTCGTGTGTCCCCTCAAGGTATGGCAGAGCCTCTGCCATTGCCGCGAGATCGAGCTTTTGCTCGACATACAGGACGTAGTGACGAAGCATCGGCAGCCAGGCGTCATTGTTATCGATCAGGTAGCGGTAGGCCCGCCGGTTTGCCGAATGTCGTGCGTGGAAGTCCTGCCCAACATCACGCACCGCCTGAACTGCGACATCGTCTGGAAGCTTCGCATTCATCCCGCGCAAGATCGTCTTGGTTGAATGCGTCGTCTCCGTCAGAATATTAGCCACCTGGCCTGCGGCGTGAACCCCCGCGTCCGTACGACCGGCGAGCGTGACGCGCCGCCGCTCCTGGGTCAACTCCTCCCACGCCTGCTCAAGCGCCCCCTGCACCGAGCGTCCCTGGTTCTGATACTGTGATCCGACAAAGTCAGTCCCATCATAGGCCAGGCGCAGGGCGACATTTCGCATGGGTTAGCGTTAAACCAGTTCAATCAGCGCCATCTCGGCACCATCGCCGAGTCGTGGGCCAATCTTGGTAATGCGGGTATAGCCGCCATTGCGTCCAGAATACTCCTGTGGCGCAAAGGTGAACAGCTTGCGCATCGCAATCTTGCTATCCAGCTTCGAGAGTGCCATACGGCGTGCGTGGTGTGTATCTTCGCGGGCAATCGTGATCAGCCGCTCCATCTCCGGCTGCACAGCCTTTGCCTTCGCCAGAGTCGTCTGGATCCGGCGATGATCGATCAAGGCGATCATCAGGTTGCGGTAGAGCGCCTTGCGGTGTTCATACGAGCGACTGAGCAATTTCCCAGCGTGTCGGTGTCGCATTGTCCTATCCTTACGGCCCCAGGGGGCAAAGTGCCCCATACAAGCGGGGCACCTCAAGATCCTGTTGCCTGCTACCTATTACCTGCTACCCAACTCTACTCTGCGCTTGCTGGCTCAAGTGCCGCCGGCTCGCCCTCACCACTAACGCCGCCGACGGGCCGTGTGATGTAGCCGCGCTCGACGAGCCGATCACGAATCTCCTCCATCGACTTCTGCCCCAGGTTACGCACCGAGAGCAACGCCTTCTCGTCCATCTGAAGCACCTGACCCACCTTCGTAATGTCAGCGCGCTTCAGACAGTTGTACGTACGAGTCGACAGATCGAGATCCTCAATCGGCGTATCGTAGATGTCCGCCGGGATGGCCATCCCGCTTGGCGCCGGCAGCTCCTCCTCCTCGACAGCGAGGCGGTTGAAGTCGGCGATAGTCTGGCTATACTGCACCAGCACCTGCGCCGCGTGGCTCAGGGCATCGCCCGGCTTCACCGTGCCGTCCGTCCAGATCTCAATCAGCAGTCGGTCGAAGTCGGTGGCCTGGCCGATACGGGTATTCTCAACCACATAGTTGACCCGTGGCACCGGCGTGAAGATCGCATCGACCGGGATCTCACCGATCGGCAGCACATCGCGCTGGTCAGCCGAGACATAACCCCGGCCGCGCTCAACGGTCATCTCGATCTCAAGGCGGGCCGTCTCCGAATCAAGCGTACAGATATAGTGCTTCGGATTCACCAGCTCGATATTGCTGGGTGCGTCGATATCAGCGGCGGTGACGATACCAGGGCCACGCTTCGTCAGCAGCACCTTAACCGGACGCTCAGCGTAGGAGCGCAGCCGAACGCCTTTGATATTCAGCACAATCTCGGTAACGTCTTCTTTTACACCCTCAATGGTCGAGAACTCATGATACACTCCATCGATCTTTATCTTGGTGATCGCCGAGCCGGGGATAGACGAGAGCAGCACGCGGCGCAGCGCATTGCCTAGTGTATGACCATATCCCGGATCAAGCGGCTCGATCTTGAAGCGCCCATAGTTCTCAGCCGCCTGCACAACCTCTATTTTGGGCATGGCGATATCAAGCACGGAAAGCCTCCTTGAAGCTTTGAAGATTTCAGATCGCAGACGGTAGATTGCAAAGCGTTCCACAATCGACCATCTGCAACCTACCATCCACAAGAGCTCTTACCGGCTGTAGAACTCGACGATCAGCTGCTCGTTAATCCCAGCTTCGGCATCTTCACGACGCGGCAACGCGAGAATCGTGCCGGAGAGATCAGCGGCGCTGAGGCGTAGCCAGTCGGGCGCCCGATACTTGGTAAGATCGCCGCTATCGACCAGATTCTTAAAGTAGGCGCGACGCCGACTCTCAGCACGCACCGTAATAACCTGTCCCACCTTCAGCGTGTAGGAGGGGATGTTCGTCTTGCGGCCATCGACCATAATATGGCCGTGGGACACCAGTTGCCGGGCCTGGGCGCGGGTGGTGCCAATACCCAGCCGATAGACCACATTATCGAGCCGCCGCTCCAGCAGGCTCAGCAGATACTCGCCGGTAACGCCACTGCGTCGCGACGCCTGCTCAAACACCCGGCGGAACTGCCGCTCCAGCACGCCGTACATGAACTTTACTTTCTGCTTCTCCAGCAGTTGGAGCCCGTAGTCCGACACCTGGCGGCGCCGCGCATTCGGGCCGTGCTGCCCTGGGGGGTACGAGCGCTTATTAAGGATACGCTGCCCCTTCTCGGTGATACCGATGCCAAGGCGGCGGCTAATTTTCCCAACGGGGCCATGATAACGCGCCATGCTAGATCAATGCCTCCATAAAAAGTGTACGGGCCACTGCTGCCCGCCACGTGTGTCATCTCTCACCGGGGGATGGGCGCTTGCGAGGCGGAAGACGATCCGCGCTCCTACCGTGGCGGGCGCCCGGGGCCACGCCCTGCGGTTCCATCCACGATCATCCTACCGGCGCTTGTATTGGTCCGCCTACACGCGGCGGCGCTTGGGTGGGCGACATCCGTTGTGCGGGATCGGGGTCACGTCGGTGATGGCCGATACCTGGAGGCCGGCGGCCTGAAGCGAACGAATCGCCGCCTCGCGTCCCGAACCGGGGCCTTTTACAAAGACCTCGATTGAGCGCATCCCGTTCTCCATCGCCTTGCGGGCCGCGCTATCGGCAGTAACCTGTGCCGCATAGGGCGTACTCTTGCGCGAGCCTTTGAAGCCGCCCTGGCCGGCGCTCGCCCAGCAGACCACCGCGCCCGAGGGGTCGGTGATCGTCACAATCGTATTATTGAAGGTACTCAACACATGCGCCTGGCCGCGTGGAACATTCTTGCGCTCACGACGCCGACCGCGCTGACGAGCTGCCGCTGCTGTAGCCTTCTGACCTTTCGGGGGCATTGATGTCTCCTTAACACACAGCGGGCACAGGCAGGCACACGACGCCTACCTGTGCATAATGCTGCCGTCGCTACTTTACTTCTTCGCCTTCTTCTTAATACCAATCGCCTGGCCCTTGCGTCCGCGACGTGTACGGGCGTTTGTGCGCGTGCGCTGTCCACGCACCGGCATCCCACGGCGATGGCGCAGGCCACGGTAGCAGCCGATGTCCATAAGCCGCTTGATATTGAGCTGCACTTCGCGGCGCAGGTCGCCCTCGACGCGATACTCGCGATCAACAACCTCGCGGATCCGACCAACTTCCTCTTCGGTGAGGTCGCGCACCCGCGTCTCAGGATTTACATTCGCCTTGCGGAGCACATCCAGGCCATTCGAGGGGCCGATCCCGAAGATATACCGGATCGAAATCTCGATCTTCTTGTTGCGGGGAATATCTACCCCAGCGATACGTGCCATGAACTTCCTCGTATAAACGCTATCAGCGATGCAAAATGCAAAATGCAAAATGCAAAATCCGCCAACTGCCGCCAACTAGCCTTGCCGCACGATAATGCAAAATGCAAAATGCAAAATCCGCCAACTAGCCTTGCCGCACGATAATGCAAAATGCAAAATGCAAAATGCAAAATCCGCCAACTAGCCTTGCCGCACGATAATGCAAAATGCAAAATGCAAAATGCAAAATCCGCCAACTAGCCTTGCCGCTGCTTGTGCTTGGGGGTGCGCGAGCAGATCACCCGAATGACACCCTTGCGCTTGATCACCTTGCAGTACTCACAGCGTGGCTTAACCGCAGCTCGAACCTTCATCTTCTACCTCCCTAACGACAGCGCATATGCCGCCGGATGCTGGTTTCTACAGCAGGTACGAATTACTTATAGCGATACGTGATCCGGCCACGGGTCAGATCATAGGGTGAAAGTTCAACCAGCACCCTATCGCCTTTAAGAATACGAATATAATTCATCCGCATCTTGCCCGAGATGTGTGCCAGCACTTCGTGGCCATTCTCAAGCTCTACCCGGAACATTGCATTTGGGAGAGGCTCCGTGATCGTACCTTCCATCTCGATCACGTCCTTTTTTTTGGACATATCACTCCTTCGATGTCGCCGTCAGCTCTGGATTGATCTTTAGTGCAAGCAGCATTGCTTCTGTCACCAGCGATATTTCGCGCTGACCGTCAATCTCATGCAAGATGCCTTGGCGCTGATAGTACTCAATCAACGGCATTGTCAGCTCGAAGTAGACATCAAGCCGATGCTCGGCCGTCTCAATCGAGTCGTCGCTGCGCTGATAGAGTTTGCCTGTACAGGCATCACAAATTCCCGGTCGGTGAGACGGGAAATAGTAGATATTAAAAGTTGCCCCGCAGGTTTTGCACGTCTGGCGCCCGGCAATGCGCCGCAGCAACACATCCTTTGGTACGCGTAGGTAGAGTACCGCATCGATATGGTTGTTATGCTCCGCCATCGCTGCATCCAGCGCGACAGCCTGCTCACTCGTCCGTGGGAAACCGTCAAAAATGACACCGAGGCTACAGTCGGGCCGGTCAATACGCTCCAGGATCATACGGATGACGACCTCGTTTGGCACGAGCCCACCGCGATCCATGTATGACTTCGCCAACATACCCAGTTCGGTACCCTCACGTAGCGCCGCCCGGAAGAGGTCTCCGCTTGCCACATGGATCAGCGAGGTGCGATCCGAGAGGGTCTTTGCCTGCGTCCCCTTCCCCGCGCCGGGAGGGCCCAGCAGAATCACGTTGGTCATTGTCGGTGCCTCTTGCGTATAGATCTCACGCGCATCCTTGCGCGGTCAGTCTCCAGATGTCACGTACATGTGAACAGGAGAACGCTGCGCCCCACAACACGGCTAACGCCTCGAAATATCGAGACTGTCCACTATACCACAAACCAACAGATCTGTGGCACCTACTTGCTTAGGAAGCCCTCGTAGTCACGCATAATCAACTGCGACTCGAGTTGGCGCATCGTGTCGATAGCCACGCCCACAACGATCAGGAGCGCCGTGCTGCCAAGGCCAAGTTGAAGACCCGTGATGGTCTGCGTCAGGAAGGGCAGGATGGCCACGATCCCGAGGAAGAGTGCGCCGACCAGCGTAATGCGGTTCAGCACCCGACCCAGATACTCCTCGGTCTTCTTGCCAGGCCGAATCCCTGGGATGAATCCGCCATTGCGCTGGAGGCTATCGGGAATATCCTGCTGACTAAACAACACAATCGTGTAGAAATAGGTAAAGCCCACCGTCAGCAGGAACAACAGCGCCATATAGATCACGCCACCGCTTCGGCCAGTGGGGTTAAATGTCGTGTAGAAGAACCCAGCAATCGCATTCCCAATGCCCTCGCCGTTCACCTGGTAGAACCACGAAGCGATAATGCCGGGAAAAATAATGATGCTCTGGGCAAAAATCAGCGGGATCATGCCGGCCATATTCACCTTGAGCGGAATATGGCTACTCTGACCGCCGTAGACTTTATTACCACGCACCCGCTTGGCATACTGCACGGGGATACGGCGCTGACCCTCTTGGATGAGGACAATACCGATGATGGTCAGCAGGGCGATGGCCACAAAGCCGATCACACCAATGATGGTGCTAACGCCACCGGCCTGGCTAACCTGGAAACCCTGGACGATCATGCCGGGGAGCCGCGACACAATACCGCCAAAGATGATCACCGAGATACCCTGGCCAATACCACGTTCGTTGATCTGCTCACCAAGCCAGACTAGCAGCATCGTCCCGGCCACCATCGACGTGAGGATTGTGAAGGTGGGCAAGAAATTACTGACAATATCGAACGACGACCGAAAGAGCGACGAGGCGATAACATTGGTCGGATTGACCGTCCGCTCCAGGGTCATGGTCTGCCCATACGCCTGCAGATAGGCCAGCGGGATGGTCAGCCACATCTGGTAGCGGTTCATCTTAATCCGGCCCTGCTCACCCTCCTTGGACAGCTCCTGGAGCGCCGGGATAAGGGGCTGGAGCAACTGCATGATGATCGAGGCCGTAATGTAGGGATAGACCCCCATCGCCGCCACCGAGAAATTTTGCAAGGCTCCACCGGCGAAGATATTCAGCAGTTGGGCGAGCTGGTTGTTGGCCAGAGCGTCCTGAAGTTGCTGGAGCGAGGCCGGGTTGATATTTGGAACCGGAATATGCGCGATCAGGCGGAAGATCAGCAACATCCCCAGCGTGAAGAGGATGCGTCGGCGCAGATCTGGCAACTGAATGGCGCGAAGAACAGCTTGGAGCATCTGTGTCCCCTCTGGACGGTCAGTCGTAGAGACGCTGTCGGCATGGGAGATGCCGACAGCGTCTGATTCCGTTGATTGCGCCTAGTCCTGCGCCTTTTTCTTCGCGTTGCGACCGCCGAAGTTGGGTCCACGTGAGCGCGAGTGGCGCTCGACCACCCACTCTAGCTCAACGACCGTACCACCGGCAGCTTCGATCTTCTCTTTGGCAATCGAGGAGAACCTATGCGCCTTCACCGTCAGCGCGACGTCCAGTTCACCATCACCGAGAACCTTCACCGGCATTGTCTTACGACGCACGGTGCGGGCCTCACGCAGGCTCTCCGGCGTCACCTCGACCCCAGCGGGCCACTCGCTCAGGTCGCCGACGTTGAGTACTTCATAATCAACACGGAAGATGTTGGTAAAGCCACGCTTAAAAGGCATGCGCTTGACCAGGCGGTTCTGTCCGCCCTCAAAGGTACGATAGGGGCCGGGGCCAGAGCGGGCCTTCTGGCCCATCATACCCTTGCCGGCGGTCTTACCCTTACCCGAGCCAGCGCCGCGACCGAGTCGCTTGCTGGTATGGGTTGAGCCTGCTGCGGGCTTGAGATCGTGCAGTTTCATGCTGTCACCTCGTCGGAGACCTCTTCAACCGATACCAAGTGCTTGACCTTAAAGATCATGCCCCGGATGGAGGGGGTATCGGCCTTAATCACCGAGTGATTGAGCTTCCGCAGGCCAAGGGAGGTGACAGTCTCCTTTTGATCCTTCGCGTAGCCGATGACACTTTTAAAGTAGGTGATCCGCAGCTTACTCATACTGCCGCCTCCTGGTCGGCTGCCGGTCGGCGGCTACGCCGAGCGATCAGCTCCTGGACGGTCATGTCGCGGCGGCGGGCCATATCGCCCAGCGAGATCAGCTCGCTCAGCGCCTGGAACGCAGCCTTGACCACATTGACCGGGTTATTGCTGCCGTAGACCTTCGAAAGAATGTCTTTAATCCCGGCCGCCTCAACCACCGGGCGAACGCCGCGACCAGCGATCACACCGGTTCCGGGGGCAGCGGGTCGAATCATCACCTTTGTAGCGGCGAACTTCGTCATCACCTCGTGGGGGATGGTTGTATTCACCAATGGGACGCGGATCAGGTTCTTCTTGGCGGCCTCAGTACCCTTGCGGATTGCCTCAGGCACCTCAGCAGCCTTACCCATACCGACGCCGACGTGGCCCTTGCCATCGCCGACCACCACCACCGTGCTAAAGCTAAAGCGCCGACCGCCCTTGACCACCTTCGAGACGCGGTTGATCTGAACAACGCGCTCCTCAAGCTCAAGTGACTCAGCGTTAATACGTTCTTTCTTCACAGTTCCTCCGGAAAGCTGCCCGAGGGGCACTAGAAGCTGAGGCCAGCTTCGCGAGCGGCCTCGGCAAGGGCCTTCACGCGCCCGTGATACTTGAAGCCGCCGCGATCAAAGACCACCTTCGTCACCCCGGCCTCAAGCGCCCGTTCGGCGACAAGCTTACCGACCAGCGCAGCCCGTTCCGTCTTCGTCGTCGGCGTATCGGATTCGGGCCATGCTTTTTCGTTCGTTGACGCGGTGACGAGGGTACGACCGAGCGTATCATCGATCACCTGGGCGTAGATATGGACACTGCTCCGGAAAATACTCAGCCGGGGCCGCTCCTGAGAGCCGCTGACGCGCTTGCGCAGTCGGGTGTGCCGACGGATGCGCAGTTCACGCGTAGATCGCCTTCCCATAGGTGCCTCACTGTCGCAACAGAGATTATATCCCCTATCGCAATCACTACATCGTTGATCTGGTAGGCGGGCGCTGTGCAGCACCCGCCTACCAGCACAATTACTTCGCCTTACCGGCCTTACCGGCCTTGCGGCGAACTTTCTCTTCAAGGTACTTGACGCCCTTGCCCTTATAGGGTTCCGGCGGGCGCAGGCCACGAATTTTCGCAGCCTCCTCGCCAACCACCTGCTTATCGATCCCGCGCACGAAGAGCGGCAATGGATCGCTGGCGCTCTTGCGCTCACCGACCGCATACTGCACATCATGAGGCGGATCGAGCCGCACCGGATGCGAGAACCCCAACTGGAGCACGAGCGTCTTGCCCTCAAGCTGGGCGCGATAGCCCACGCCATTGATTTCAAGCGCCCGCTGCCAGCCATCGGTGACACCGATCACCATGTTCGAGAGCAGGGTGCGGGTCAGGCCGTGGAGCGACTTATGCAACTTCCCGTCGGACGGGCGCTGCACCGTCAGCGTACCATTCTCCTGAGTGATGATAACGTCGGAGTGGAACTGCTGGGTCAGGGAACCCTTCGGCCCCGTCACCACCACAAGGTTTTCCTTGCTGATGTCCACCTGGATCCCTTTGGGAAGGGTGATAGGTTTTTTGCCGATACGCGACATTCGCTTCCTCCGTGCGTGCTACCAAACGTAGCAGAGCACCTCGCCACCAACGCGCTCCTGCCATGCCTCGTGACCGGCGAGAATACCCTTCGGGGTAGAGAGAATGCTCAGACCAAGGCCACCACGCACCCGCGGAATCTCATCGCGCTTCGAGTAGATGCGCAGGCCAGGCTTGCTCACGCGGCGCAGGCCAGTAATAGCCGGACGCCGGTCGGACATATACTTCAATGTGATCGCGATCGTGCTGAAAGGCTTCCCCTCAACCAGGGAATAGTCCTTGATAAACCCCTCGCGCTTCAGAATGTCGGCAATTGCCAGCTTCATCTTCGACGAAGGAATATTCACAACCACATGCCGCGCCATACAGGCGTTTCGGATGCGTGTCAGCATATCGCCGATAGGATCGCTAACGCTCACGGTGTGCCTCCTCACACGTCTGGTGCCGGCTGCGGCTGCTGCCGCTTTACACGTAGCCGGTCGCCCGCAACGTTATGATGTTCTACCAGCTCGACTTGACAACACCCGGAAGAAGGCCCTTCAGCGCGTGCTCGCGGAAACAGATGCGGCACATGCCAAACTTTCGCATATACGCGCGCGAGCGGCCACAAGTCTTGCAGCGATTATACTCGCGTACCTTGAACTTGGCCGGGCGTGACGCCTTAACAATCAGTGAGGTCTTCGCCAAGGATGGTTCCTCCTAAACAGTTGGACTAGTTAGCCTTCGCTCCTGGCCCAGACTAATCACGAAACGGCATACCGAGACGCTTCAGCAGAGCATACGCCTGCTCGTCATTGGTAGCGGTGGTTACAATCACCACCTCAAGACCGCGAATCTTGTCGATCTTATCGTAATCGATATCCGGAAATACAATCTGCTCACGCAGGCCAAGGCTATAATTACCACGGCCATCGAACGACCGGCGGCTGACGCCGCGAAAGTCACGGATACGTGGCAGGGCGAGCACAATCAGCCGGTCGAGGAAGTCAAACATACGCTCGGCACGCAAGGTCACCATCGTGCCAATCGACATCCCCTCGCGCAGCTTGAACGAGGCGATAGACTTCTTCGCCTTCGTAATGACCGGCTTCTGGCCGGTGATCGTGGTCAGATCGGCCACAGTCGCATCAAGCGCCTTCGAGTTTGTCACCGCCTCGCCGACGCCGACATTGACCACAATCTTAGTCAGCCGAGGCACCTGCATCACCGACGAATATGTGAACTCCTGCATCAAGGCAGGGACGATATCTGTACGATACTTTTCGAGCAGACGAACTGTCATGATCTCTCTCTCCAGGGGCTAGGAGGCGCGGCGAAAGCGCAGCTCCGGCCCTGTTGCACAGGTTACTTATCGACCACCGCATCGCATGACTTGCAGAAGCGAACCTTGCGCGGGTGGCCCTTGTGGTCGGTCTCCTCAAGGAAGCGATGGCCGGTGCGCGACGCTCGCCCGCAACTGGGGCAGATCAGCATCACATTGGAGCTATTGAGCGGGGCTTCCTTCTCAATAATCCCGCCGGGCTTGCCGGGGCCACGCGCCTTGGTATGGCGCTTGACAATATTCAAGCCCTCCACCACGACACGCCCCTCTGTCGGCACAGAGCGCTTGATCTTCCCCCTGCGCCCCTTATCCTTGCCAGCGATGATCAGAACCTCATCGCCTGTTTTAACGTGCATTACAGTACCTCCGGCGCCAGCGACACGATACGCATAAACTGCTTCTCACGCAGCTCACGGGCCACCGGTCCAAAGATGCGCGTGCCACGGGGGTTATTTTCCTTACCGATGATTACGGCCGCATTATCATCGAAGCGGATATGCGAGCCGTCAAGTCGCCCGTACTCTTTGGTTGTCCGCACGATCACCGCACGTACAACCTCACCCTTCTTCACCGAGCCGCCGGGAGCGGCCTGCTTGACCGAGGCGACGATCACATCGCCGACCCGACCGTAGCGCACCCGTGATCCGCCGAGGACACGGATGCACATGATCTCTTTGGCACCGGTGTTATCGGCAACCTTGAGGCGAGACTGAGGCTGGATCATGGCTGTTACTCCTCGCCGCGCTTCACGATCTCGATAACCCGCCAGCGCTTGGTGCGGCTCAGCGGGCGAGACTCCTCGATCCGCACCGTATCGCCCGTCTTGCAGGAATTATCCTCATCGTGGGCGTGGAACTTGTTCGTCTTGCGGATAATTTTGCGGTAGAGCGGGTGGGGCTTAAGGTAATCCACCGCCACGACCACCGTTTTATCCATTTTGTCGCTCACCACACGCCCGACCTTAATGATCTTGCGTGCTGTCGGCTGTTCAGTCATTGTTAAATCTCCAGCTCACGCTCGCGTAGGATCGTCCTGATCCGGGCGACGTCCCTGCGGACCAGCTTGAAGCGAGCGGTGTTCGTCAGGTGACCGGACACCTGCTGGAAGCGGAGATTAAACAGCTCCACATCGAAGCTCTTGAGCTCGGCGCGCAGCTTCTCGTCATCCTGGTTGCGTAGATCACTCGCCTTCACTGGCGGCCTCCTCCACTTCGTCCCTGGTAATGATCTTGCAGGGAATAGGCAGTTTCTGGGCGGCGCGGCGCATCGCCTCCATGGCGACATCCTCAGTGACACCGCCGAGCTCAAACATCACGCGGCCCGGCTTCACCACCGCCACCCAATGATCGACCGATCCCTTGCCGCCGCCCATGCGGGTCTCAGCGGGCTTCTGGGTCACCGGCTTATCGGGGAACACCCTGATCCAGACCTTACCACCGCGCTTAATGAAGCCGGTGATGGTGCGGCGGGCGGCCTCGATCTGGCGACTGGTAATCCAGGTGCTTTCAAGCGCGACCAGGCCATACTCGCCGAAGGCCACGCCGCTTCCACGGTAAGAAAGCCCCTTATTACGACCGCGCTGCTGCTTGCGGTACTTCGTGCGCTTAGGAAGCAGCATTATCATTCCTCCTGGCCGGGCGCTCGCGCCGCTCGGTCGGGGCGCTCGGGGCACTTGCCTGCTGCTCGACCGCAGCCTTCGCCAACTGGTCGGGGAAGACTTCGCCCTTATAGATCCACACCTTCACACCGATACGCCCGTAGGTGGTGTGAGCGTGTACCTGCGCGTAATCAATGTCGGCGCGCAGCGTATGGCGCGGCACGCGGCCATCGCTCTCGTTCTGGATACGCGACATCTCCGCGCCACCGAGGCGACCGGAGCAGCGCACCTTCACGCCCTGAGCGCCGAGGCGCACCGCACGCTGAACGGCCTGCTTCATTGCCCGCTTGTAGGAGACGCGCTTGGTGATCTGCTCAGCGATACTCTCGGCCACCAACTGAGCATCGAGCTCAGGCTGATGGATTTCCTGAATGTTGAGCTTGATCTTCTTGCCGGTCTTCCGTTCAAGCGTGTTCTTCAACAGATCAACATTTGCGCCACGCTTCCCGATCACAATGCCGGGCTTCGCGGTAAAGACCGTGACTTCAATCTTGTTCGCCGAGCGCTCGATCTCGATACGCGAAACACCGGCGTTCTGCAGTTCCTTGGCGATCAGCTTACGCAGCGCCAGATCCTCGTGGAGTTGATCGGTGTAAGATCGCTCGGCGAACCACTTCGACTGCCAGTCCTTGATGTAGCCGAGGCGGAAGCCGATCGGATGTACTTTTCGTCCCAAGACAACCTCCTAGTCCTGGCCGCCTAATAGGTCTCGCCATCGTCCACAACCACAGTGATGTGGGTCGTAGGCTTACGAATGCGGTTCGCCATACCGCGAGCGCGGGGCATAAAACGCTTGAGTACCGGGCCTTGGTCGGCAAAAATACGTTTGACCACCAAGTTACTCGGATCAAGGTCAAAATTATTCTCGGCGTTGGACGCAGCCGACTTAACCGTCCGAAACACCTCGCGGGCCGCCTTCTGCGGCATATACTGCAAGGTCGAGAGGGCGCGATCAACCTTCATCCCGCGTACCACATCCATCACCAAGCGAACCTTGAGCGGCGAGATGCGCACATATCGGGCTACAGCTTTGACTTCCATTGCCTTACTCGTCTGCGGTCATGCCGCATATGAACGCCCACACGTGCGCAAACCCACGTATTGTACCACAATTCACGATTCACGCACGTAGCAGACACCCCTCATGCGAACAGACCGGGCACAGAGCGACACCCGAGGGCATCACTACTTCATCTTGCCGCGCTTGTCCGCCTTCTTGCCACCGTGGCCACGGAAGAAACGGGTGGGCGCGAACTCGCCAAGCTTATGGCCGACCATGTTCTCCGTGATATAGATCGGAACATGGCGGCGACCGTCGTGAATAGCGATCGTGTGACCGATCATCTGCGGAAAGATGGTCGAGTCCCGCGACCACGTGCGCAGCACGCGCTTATCGCTCGTGCGATTCATGGTCTCGACGCGGTCGAGGAGCCGAATATCGACGTACGGCCCCTTCTTTGAAGAGCGAGCCATAGATCCTCCTGACAGAACAGGGCGGTGTGGGCGAGGCCCACACCCTCCCAATTAGGGCTTGCGCCGCCGGACAATGAACCGATCGCTGCGCGGGTTATGGCGTGTCTTCACACCGCGAGCGGGCTTGCCCCACTTGGTTTTCGGGTTCATACCGCGTGGAGAGCGGCCCTCGCCACCGCCGTGCGGATGGTCTCGCGGGTTCATCACCGTTCCACGCACGTGTGGTCGACGACCGAGCCAACGTGAGCGACCGGCCTTGCCGAGGCGAATATTCTGGTGATCCAGGTTGCCGACCTGGCCGATGGTGGCGATGCAGCGGATGTGGATCATCCGCATCTCACCGGAGGGCATACGGACGGTGGCGTAGTCACCTTCCTTCGCCATCAACTGGGCGGAGGTACCGGCGCTACGCACCAGAACCCCGCCGCGTCCGATCTCCAGTTCGATGTTATGGATCTGCGTGCCAAGGGGGATGGTCGAAAGCGGCAGGGCGTTACCAACGCGGATGTCCGCATCGGGGCCACTGCTTAGCATATCGCCAACCTTGACACCAACCGGCGCGATAATATAGCGCTTCTCGCCATCGACATAGGCCAGCAGGGCGATGCGTGACGTGCGGTTCGGGTCGTACTCAATGGCCTGAACCTTCGCCGGGATGCCGAACTTATTGCGCTTGAAGTCGATAATACGATAGAAGCGCTTATGACCACCGCCACGGTGGCGCACCGTGATGCGACCGGTATTGTTACGACCGGACTGCTTACGCAGCGGCTCGATCAAACCCGGCTCAGGACGCTTCTTCGTGATCTCCTCGAAGGTCGATACCGACATATTGCGGCGACCCGCCGAGGTTGGTTTATACTTGCGAACACCCATCGCTTTGCTCCAGGTACAGGGCACAGGGCACAGGGGGCTGTCCCCTACCGCCGTGACTAGCTTTCAAAGATCTCGATGCGGTCGCCGGCGGCGACCGAGACGATCGCCTTCTTCCAATCCCGGGCGTACCCGACCTCGCGCCCGCGCCGTTTCAGCTTCCCACGAACATTGATGGTGTTCACCCGCGTCACCGTCACGCTGAAGATCGTCTCGATGGCGCGCTTGATCTCGGGCTTGGACGCCACGCGCAGCACCTCGAACGTATACTGGTTCGACTCCATCAGGAGTGTATTCTTCTCGGTGATCAGCGGGCGGACGATAATTTGATGCGGCGTCGGCATCGCTACTTCTCCTCGCTCTGAGCAGACGACTGGCTGGCACCCAGGTAGCCCTCGATAACATCGATTGCGGCCTTGGGCAACACCACCGTATCGTAGGTGAGCAGGTCGCGCACATTCAGGTAGTTGGCGAGCAGCGTCTTCACATTCGGCAAGTTACTCGCCGAGCGCTGGACAATCCCGGTCTGCTCGTTCTTGCGGTCGAGGATGATCAGCGTCTTCCCGCTGAGCGTGTGGTCGCCAAGGAACTTAAGGATGTCCTTGGTGCGCGGTGCCGCGATCACCAGGGTATCAATGATACGAATCTGGGCAGCAGCGAACTTTGCCGAGAGGGCGGAGCGCACGGCCAGACGGCGCATCTTCTTGGGCATGCTCACCCGGTACGAACGCGGGTGCGGGCCGTGGGCGATACCGCCACCGATGCGGTGCGGGGCGCGGACAGAACCCTGGCGGGCGCGACCAGTGCCCTTCTGGCGATAGATCTTCCTGGTGCTACCGCGTACCTCGCCACGACCACGGGTACTCTGAGTCCCTTGGCGGGCGTTGGCGCGCTGCATCACCGCGTACTGGTGCATCACCGGGATGTTTGGCTCAATGCCAAAAACATAGTCGCTCAGCTCGACGCTCCCGATCTGCTCGCCGGCCTGATTATAGAGATGTGCTTCCATTGCTGTTCCCTATATCCTGCGTATCGTCGGCACTCCGATGATACACAGGCATAGTTTTATCTAAACCTTTACGGCGCGGCGGATCTCGATCAGGCCCGTGCGGGCACCGGGTACCGAGCCCTTCACCAGGATCAGGTTCTTCTCCGGCAGCACCTCGACCACCTCAAGGTTCTGGATGGTGACGCGCTTGCCGCCCATGCGGCCCGCCATTTTCTGACCCTTCCAGACGCGACCGGGGGTGGTACCCGCGCCAATCGAGCCGGGGGCGCGATGGCGGTCGCTCTGTCCGTGGGTCTTCGGGCCACCGTGAAAGCCCCAGCGTTTCACCACACCTGTGAAGCCGTGGCCCTTGGACGTTCCTGAAATATCGATCTTTTGGCCGGGCTTAAACAGCTCGACGTTGATCACCTCACCGGGCGTATGCTCCTGAGGATTATCGGCGGGGAACTCGCGCAGATAGCGCAGGAGTGCATTGGCCGCTTTCAGGTGCCCCTGCTGGGGCTTAGAGAGCTTGCGTGGCTCCACCTGCTCATACCCAATTTGCACCGCAGCGTAACCATCGCGCTCAACGGTACGTACCTGGGTAACGATGCAGGGGCCAGCGGCGATCACCGTGACCGGGATCACCTCGCCCTTATCGCTGAAGACTTGCATCATCCCCAGCTTTCGACCCAACAACCCACTAATCATTACTGCTACCTCCGCAGCGTGCGTCATTGCGCAGCGGCTGCCTTTTCTATTGAACTCGCGACTGACGACGCAGTGCTTTTTTTATGCCCGTCGCCTGTCGCGTGTTTTCCGAAACTCACACGAGATTAGAGCTTGATTTCGATGTCCACGCCGGCGGGTAGATTGAGCTTCATCAGGGCGTTGATCGTCTGCTGGCTCGGGTCGAGGACATCGATCAGCCGCTTGTGGGTGCGGATCTCGAACTGCTCCTGCGAATTCTTATCGATGAAGCCCGAGCGGATCACACTATACTTCTCGATCTTGGTCGGCAGAGGCACAGGGCCGGCCACCAGAGCGCCAGTGCGTTCTGCTGCCTCGACGATCTGCCGAGCCGACTGATCTAGAATCTTGTGGTCATACGCCTTAAGGCGAATACGCACCTTCTGTTTTGCCATAACAAGCTCCTCAAACGAGGTTATATGCCGGGGGCGTCGATCCGACAGATCGACGCCCCGCAGCCGGGATCATAAACACTTACTCAATGATCTTCGTGACGACACCGGCACCGACGGTACGACCGCCCTCGCGGATGGCGAAGCGCAGACCCTCTTCAATCGCCACGGGCACGATCAGCTCCACGCCCATC
>Ga0194060_10000530_pt1 | contig 27738 bp, 15 predicted proteins | sample SepL225m_MetaG_FD_163427 | JGI IMG/M metagenome (GOLD analysis project Ga0194060, IMG submission 163427) | Anoxic zone freshwater microbial communities from boreal shield lake in IISD Experimental Lakes Area, Ontario, Canada - Sep2016-L222-5m | ecosystem: Environmental > Aquatic > Freshwater >...
AGGTCTAAAGTCGTTGTATGGCCGCCTAAAGTGTTTGCGTGATAGTCTAAAGTCGTTGTAAAACAGTCCGGAGTAGTTGTGGCAAACGATTTAGTTCCGTTGCCGGGTTATAATATTGTTGCGTGATGGTCTAAAGTCGTTGCGGGGAGGTCTAAAGTCGTTGTATGGCCGCCTAAAGTGTTTGCGTGATAGTCTAAAGTCGTTGTAAAACAGTCCGGAGTAGTTGTGGCAAACGATTTAGTTCCGTTGCCGGGTTATAATATTGTTGCGTGATAGTCTAAAGTCGTTGTAAATCTGTCTAAAGTCGTTGCGTGATAGTCCGGAGCAGTTGTGGCAAACCATTTAGTTCTGTTGCCGGGTTATAATATTATTGCGTGATAGTCTAAAGTCGTTGTGCGATAATATATTCTTATCCAGACTTTTGACAATCGAAAGCAGGAACATTAAGTTTCGGATGAGACAACAGCCACTTAGCATAGAGAAATTATTACTGAAAAATCTGATGTAAGTTTATAAGATGTGGTAGCTTTGTTTCACTTAGCCGGGTTTTTCAGTTTTAAAATCAGGCTCTTAAATGCTCTGAATCACAAAAAAAAAATGCTTAGTAAACTTAAATTTTCACCAGGCAATTATCAAAAGCGGGAAAATTGTTTAAAAAGAAAAAAGCTGAAAATTTGTCATTTTCAGCTTTTTGTAGTAGCGGGGCCAGGACTTGAACCTGGAACCTTCGGGTTATGAGCCCGACGAGCTACCAATTGCTCCACCCCGCGATATTTATAACACAAATATAGACATAATACTGCGCATTGTCAATGAAAAATTCCTATGAATATACTGCCTGCCGAATTCTTGTATATTAGGTTGAAAATAATGTATCTTTGAACTGGTAATATTTATAGTGTTTTTTTTTCTAAAATTTATTACTTTTATAACTCAAATCTTAAAAAGAATCGAATAGTTAGTCTGAAAGTCACAAAAACTAAAATATTTTAATTTTCACAAAGAGTTTGGTATGTCTATTAATGGTTCTAACCAATCGCGTGTAAACTTTATCTTCAATTTATTAATGAAAGTTTCTAAGAACAGAACTATCTGGCGGCAGGAGAAAAAGCAATTATGGCGGGCTTTTGCTGTATTGATCGGAGGTCTGCTTTTAACGTTAACATTCAGTTTTATGGTAAAAAGTGTTGTAGAAAGAGATGCGGAAAAAGAGTTTAATTTTATTTGTAATGAACTTAAAAATAAGGTATCCGCGAGACTGCACACGCACTCTCAATTACTCAGGAGTGGAGCCGCTTTTATTTCTACAGATATAGACGGAATAAACAGGGACAGATGGCGGAGTTATTATTTGCTCCAGAAGATTGAGCAGAATATTCCGGGTATCCAGGGAGTGGGGTATTCAATGATCATTCAGCCGGATCAGTTAGCTCTGCATGAGAAGAAAATACAAAGCGAAGGATTCCCGAATTACTTTGTGAGACCGAAAGGAAAAAGAGATATATATACATCAATTATATATCTGGAACCATTCGCCGACAGGAACCTGCGTGCTTTCGGTTATGATATGTTTTCCGAACCAATCCGCAGAGCGGCAATGGAAAAAGCCAGGGATTATAATGTCGCATCTCTTTCAGGGAAGATTACGCTTGTTCAGGAAACCAGTAAGGGAGTTCAGTCGGGAACGCTTATGTATGTTCCGGTTTATATGAAAGGAATGCCGGTCACAACTACTGAGGAGCGCCGGCGTGCAATCCGGGGCTGGGCGTACAGCCCTTACAGGATGGATGATATGATGTCGGGAATACTTGGCGGTTACGGAAGCATTAAAGAAAAGCATATACGCCTGGAAATATTTGACAACCCCTTATATAGCGTAAACTCGTTACTTTATGACAATGACAGTAAGGAAATAAGCGATAATAAGAAAGCTGTTGTTTCTCCATTGTTCTCTCTGAGCGTTCCTGTTTCCTTCAACGGACATCAATGGTATTTACGGTTTACCCAGTATGATTCCGTTTCATCAGGTTTAGATTACAGCAAAGTATGGTCCAATGCAACGGGCGGAGCAATTGTGAGCTTTTTATTATCCGTACTTTATCTGGTTCTCATAAATACTAATATCAGGGCGCGTAAGTTAGCTGAAGAATTAACCAGGGATTTAAGTGAAAGCGAAGGGAAATACAGGACGATATTTACCAATGAAATTTATGCTATCTGCATTTTCGATTTAGAGACTCTCAAATTTCTTGAAGTGAATAATACGTATTGTTCAATGTATGGTTACAGTATAGAAGAACTTCTATCGGGGATGACTATTTATGATATTACTTCAGACCATCAGTCGTCAGATGCCGTTGTAAAGCAAGCACTGAACCAGGGGACTATAGTTATTCCGCTTGAGTATCATAGGAGAAAAGATGGTACTATATTCCCTGTTGAAATTGTTGGTGGCACTTATATCTGGAGAGGAAGTAAAGTAATGTTTATTCTTGCTCAGGATATAACTAAGCGCCAGCAGGCGGATGAAGCACTAAGAGGGATTACCAATCGTTTATCGCTGGCTGTGCAGGCAGGCGGTATTGGCATCTGGGACTATGATGTTTTCCATAACAAGCTGATATGGGATGAGCAGATGTATTCATTATACGGAATTAAAGAAAAGAATTTCAGCGGGGCTTATGAAGCCTGGAGAAATGGTCTGCACCCTGAAGATATGGAGCGCGGAGACAAGGAAATTCAGATGGCTCTCAGTGGCGAAAAAGATTTTGATACTGAGTTTCGTGTTGTCTGGGCAGATGGAACTGTTCACAACATACGAGCTATGGCCCTGGTGCAGCGCGATTCACTTGGCAATCCTCTTCGCATGATAGGCACTAACTGGGATGTAACAGTTCAAAAGCAGACAGAGTCGGAGCTTGAAAATTTACTTGAGGAACTTATCTATACAAAAGGTATTCTTGAGAAAAGAGCGGATGAATTAGTTGCGGTAAATATTGACCTGGATGAAGCCAGAATAAAAGCCGAATCGGCGAATATAGCAAAGTCTATGTTTCTTGCGAATGTGAGCCACGAAATACGCACGCCTATGAATGCAATACTTGGTTTTTCGGAGATATTATTAAACCGTATAACTGACAAGACTACACAAGGTTATCTGAAGACTATTTTTTCAAGCGGGAAATCATTACTCCGCTTAATTAATGACATTCTTGATTTATCTAAAATTGAAGCCGGAAAACTGGCAATGAAACTGGTGGCAGTTAACCTTGAAAAGCTTATCGGCGATATTATTTTACTCCTGAATAACAGAGCTGAGGACAAGGGACTCGCGTTGCTGGTAGAATGCCCTCCTGATTTCCCGAAATCAATTATGGCAGATGAAATCAGAATCCGTCAGATTTTAGTAAATATCTTAGGCAATGCGATTAAGTTTACAAAGCAGGGTTATATTAAGAGTACGGTTAAAATTAATAATTTTCATAAAGATGAAAATATCTTTGACTTTTCCATAATCATTGAAGATACTGGAATTGGTATCTCCGAAGATGATCAGAAAATAGTATTTGAGCCGTTCGGTCAGGCATATCAGACCGCCGCACAGAATGCATCGGGAACAGGGCTTGGACTTGCTATTTCTAACCGTCTGGCTGAACTAATGGGAGGTAAAATCGGGCTTGAAAGTAAATTAAATGAAGGAAGCAGGTTTACTCTTAATCTGAATAACATAGAATATTTTGATTACGAGGTAGATTCATCGGCCGAATCTGAAATACAGCCAAATAGTATACGGTTTGAACAAAAAACTGTTATGATTATTGATGATGTAATTCAAAATATTGAACTGTTAAAAGTGTTTCTGGCGGAACAGCCGTTTACGATACTGGAAGGATATAACGGGAAAGAAGCAATTGAAATGGCAAATAAATATAAGCCGGATATTATTTTTATGGATATCAGAATGCCGGGGATTGATGGAGTAACGGCAACTGAATTATTAAAAAACAATGCTGAAACAAGTTTAATTCCGATTATTGCGTTTACCGCATCATTGTCATCTGAAAAAGAGAATAGCGATCTGCTGATATTTGATGATTTTGTATTCAAACCGACATCTAAAAATAAATTATTCTCAGCACTTGTAAAATTTATCCCATATACCATCGTTAAAGCGGAGGATGAAGCAGAACCCGGGGATAATCTGGAAGAGATATCCGGACTGCCGGATTCTGACAAGGTTGTTTTAAAGAAAGTTATTGAAGAACTGGAATCCGTTTTTATGAATAAAGTCAAAGAACTTTCTGAAATTTTCGAGTTGGATGAAATAGATGTGTTTATCAACAATTTAGATAAATATATAAACACGAACAAAATCCCTTATTTTAATAATTATCTCAGTGAAATTAAATCAGCCAGAAATGGTTTTGATATTGAAATAATTCAGAGACTGCTCAGACATTTTGGCAGTCATATTCAAAAAATAAAAAATAATTTATAAGAGTTAATTGTTCTTCACAATATAAAATAGCAGAAGATGAGACGTTCAGTTTTAATTGTTGATGATAATCCTGTTAACCTGAAATTAGCTGCTGTAATTTTAAGCCCGTATTATCAGCTTTCAATAACTGATAACGGGGCGACAGCGATTAAGATTGCTGAGTTTAAGCGTCCGGATTTAATTCTTTTGGATATAATGATGCCAGATATTTCCGGTTTTGATTTATGCGTACGTTTTAAAAAGAACGAGAGGACAAAAAATATTCCGATTATTTTTCTGACAGCAAAAAATGAAGCAAGCGATATAATGAAGGCTTTTGAAATTGGAGGAGTTGATTACATTCTGAAGCCTTTTAATGCCAGTGATATACTCTTCCGGGTAAAGGCACAGATTGACTTAAAAGATAACCAGGAGAAATTTTAACCGTAGGAAGCACTATATAAACTCAAATATCGTAGTGAAATAAAGCAACCGGAAATGGTTTTGATATTGGAAGGAACCCTGGTACTATTTAAAACAGTTTAGCAGTCATATTTAGAGAATTAAAAAATAATTTATAATAGTAAAATATTTTTCATAATATAAAACAGAAATAAAGATGAAACATTCAATTTTAGTTGTTGATGATAATCCGGTCAATTTAAAATTAGTTGCCTCAGTTCTAAGCCCATATTATAAACTTTCAATAACTGATAAAGGGGAAGCAACAATTAAAATTGCAGAGTTAAAGATGCCGGATGTGATTCTTCTGGATGTAATGATGCCTGGCATTTCCGGGTTCGATGTATGCAGGCAGTTAAGACAAAATGAGAAGACAAAAGATATTCTGATTATTTTTCTGACAGCAAAAACCGAGGAAAGCGATATCTCAATGGCTTTTGACATTGGAGGAGCCGATTATATTTTGAAGCCTTTCAAATCCAAGGAAATACTATCCCGAATAAAGATACAGATTGACTTAAAAGAAGCCCAGTACAGATTAAAAAAGCAAAATGAAGAGATGAAAGAAATTATCGCGAATCGGGATAAATTATTTTATATAATTGCCCATGACTTAAAAAGTCCATTTTCCGGTATTCTGGGCATGACAGAAATGGTGTCCGCCGGCATGGATATATTTTCAAAAGATGAGCTTGTAGAAATTGGAAAATCAATGCACCGGTCGATTTCAAATGTTTATGGACTGATTGAAAACCTGTTGGACTGGGCGCGTATGCAAAAGGGACAAATAGAGTTCAATCCTAAAGAGATAGATATTTATAAAATTGTAGAACAATCTATATCCGTTGTCGAGCAGAGAGTTGTTCAAAAAGGAATAACTATTAGTAATGAAGTATCAGAAGAACTAAGAATAAACGCAGATGAAAATATGTTTTATGTGATTATTAGAAATCTTATATACAACGCGGTAAAGTTTACTGCGCACAAAGGTGAAATCAAAATCACAGCTAATATATCTGACGGCAAAGAAGTAATAATATCAGTAAATGATACCGGAATTGGGATATCCGCTGATAATTTAGGTAAATTATTTAAAATTGGAGAAACAGTTAAAAACAAAGGAACTGACGGAGAACCAAGTACAGGACTGGGGTTGTTGCTTTGCACGGAGTATGTAAAAACACACGGCGGTCGAATCTGGGCCGAAAGTGAAGAAGGAAAAGGGAGCACATTTCATATCGCGTTGCCAATTGTTGTTTAAGCCGCGGTTATTTACGCCTGTAAAAAGGTGTCATTACCTGCAATGAAAGAAGGGACGTGGCGGAAGTAGTGAAAGGGAAAGTTCCTGCAAATCGGGCAGGAGAATCATTGAAGGAGATAATTACGGGTACAGCAGAACTGATAAGCAGGAATGTCGAAGGAATAAGTAACGAATGAAAGTGGAACATGGTAATAATTGCATTCTTTCATGTTTAGATTTTTTCATATAAAGGATCTGGAATCCCGACTGAGATAAGTGGCGCACTAAAATCATATAGTTCAAAATAATGGGGCAGAATATAAAATCATTCTTAGGATAGAATAATGATAAAATTAGAGAACCAAGACAAGGCTAAAGTAAAAATATTAATTGTAGAAGATGAATTTGTTCTATCAATATATATTAAAAGAGCTATAGAAAAGCTCGGCTATTCTGTGGTAGGGCATGCGAAGACAGGCGAGATAGCAATTCAGATAGCAAAAGAAAAAATACCTGATTTAGTCATTATGGATATTAATTTAGGAAATGGAATTGACGGTATAGAAACAGCAAGGCAAATTTTAAAAATGTCTGCGATACCAATAATATTTTCTACGGGAAATTCAGATAGTCATACTGTTGAAAGAGCAAATAGAGTTTGTCAGGACGGCTTTCTTACTAAACCGTACCAGCCTGAGCAGCTAAAAAAAGCTATTGAATCAGTTTTAATGAAGAGTAAAAGTATATGAGAGTATAACAGCGTGATTTCTAAAGTTTAGAGAAGACTGTTGCACACAAGTATAAAAATAATCAGGACATAAGTTGAACTTAAATCAACTAATAATTTATACCTTGCACGGTTGCTGTCTGCCTGAATAATAAGACACATTACTTTAATCCATTCTGCCTGCCATAATTTTAGATATTCACGAAGAATTTTGTTAAATTTCAACAGTATGAAGTTTTATAATATTTAACTACCATGTTCCGCATATATTCCGGTGTTTCAAATTAATATTTATAAGGAGGTTTCTGTATGGATAATTTTGATTTCTATAACCCTGTAAAAATAATTTTTGGAAAAGATCAGCTTAAGAGACTAAGAGATTTGATCCCGACTAATCAGAAAGTTCTTATTCTTTACGGAGGCGGGAGTATCCATAAAAATGGTGTTTATAAGCAGGCTGTTGCAGCTCTTAAAAATCACGAAGTTTATGAATTCAGCGGAATTGAACCTAATCCGAGATATGAAACAGCGATGAAAGCTGTTGAAATAGTAAGAGAAAAGAAAATTGATATGCTTCTTGCAATAGGTGGCGGATCAGTTATAGATGCTGCAAAATTTATTGCTGTTGCTGCTTTATATGAAGGTACGGATCCATGGGACATATTAACCGGAGCAACGAAGCCGGCAGGGTCAGTCCCGATTGGAGTTATACTTACTTTACCGGCAACCGGTTCGGAAATGAATTCCGGCTCAGTAATAACAAAAGAGTCCACGCATGAAAAATTGGCATTTATGTCCCCCCTGTCTTTCCCAAAATTCTCATTCCTTCTTCCCGAAGCAGCGGCAACACTACCAAAGAAACAGATAGCTAACGGAGTAGTTGACGCATTTGTTCACGTAATTGAGCAGTATGTAAACTATCCGGTTAATACTCCTTTGCAGGACAGGTTTGCCGAATCAATTTTGCAGACGCTGGTTGAGGAAGGTCCAAAAGTTTATGCTAATCCTGCAGATTATGATGCTATGAGTAATTTAATGTTGTCAGCAACGATAGCATTAAACGGACTTATTGGAATGGCAGTACCTCAGGACTGGTCAATACATGGAATCGGGCATGAGTTAACCGCTTTGCATGAGATAGATCATGCTCGGACGCTTGCTATTGTACTGCCAGGGTTATGGAAGATTTTCAGAAAGGAAAAGAAAGAGAAGATTCTTCAGTATGGCAAAAGAGTATGGCAGATAACGGAAGGAAGTGAAGAGGAAAGGGTTGATGAAGCCATTGCCAGGACGGTTGAGTTCTTTGAATCTTTAGGTGTGAAGACAAAGCTTAAAGATTATAACGTTCAGGAAGACTCAATAGAGAAGATTGCAGTTCGTTTTGAAGAAAGAGGCTGGAAAGCATTTGGAGACCGCAGGCTTGTAACTCCTCAAAAGGTCAGAGAAATTCTTATGTTACAATTGGGATAGTATCCTGGTGCCGGGAAAACAGAGGCTGGCGTTCAGAATGCGTTATCTGAATTTCAGTTCCTGAACTTTCTTATCTACGGTGAGGGCAGATTTAACTTTTCCATTGATATTGTGGTATCTTAGTATATATGAAGTATTCACTTTATCTGTTCTGAAATATCAAAGTAAATGTAGTTCCGGTACCCTTAAGGCTGTCGACAAGTATTTCCACCTTATATTTATCTCGCAATATTTGTAAACCAGTGCCAGCCCGAGTCCGTTGCCTTCATATCTGCGTGTATATCCCTGCTCTTCCTGTGTAAACGGCTTAAAAATATCCTGTAAATATTCTGATGAGATGCCAATTCCGGTATCAGAAATAATTATACATGTATTACCCTGCTGATTCATTGATAATTTTATATCGATATTTCCACTATTTGTATATTTAATAGCATTATCAATCAGATTGATAAAAATCTGTTCAAGAGAGTACTGATCAGCGACAATAGTGCAGTCCTTTTCGGGCAATGTAAGTGAGAGATTAAGATTCCTATCCAGTGCCTTATCAAGATACTTGGGATAAATTTTTTTAAGCATATCCTCGCCAAGTTTTATTTCTTTAAAGACTCCTTCAAAGTCGCCTGCCTGAATTTCCGACATATTAAGTATCAGTTCGATAGTTCTGATTATTCTATCTCCCGCTTTTTCAATCAGATCGAAGCATTCCTTCTGAAACTCATTTGCTTCAGTTGCAAGTTCCTCCTGCAACAGACGTGTAAAGTTAAAAATAGTGTTTATCGGAGTTCTTATCTCGTGAGAAATCTGTGCAAGAAATTCTGACTTAATCCTATCGGATTTTTCTGCTTTTTCCTTAGCCAGGATAAGCTGCTCTTCATACATTTTCTTTTCGGTTATTTCCTTAAGCAGAAGCCTGTTTGCCTTTTTAAGTTCTTTAGTGCGGGATTTCACTTTATCTTCGAGTTGGGAATGAGCGGCCGCAAGAGCTTCCTCCGTACGTTTTCTTAAAGCTATTTCCTGCAGAAGCTGTTGGTTTTTATGCTCAAGCTCTTTTCTTATCGCATAAATTACCAGGTGGGATTTAACGCGGGTAAGCACATCCTCAATCTGGTAGGGTTTCGTAATATAATCAATTCCGCCCGCTTCGAAGCCGCGCACTTTGTTGGATACCTCATCAAGTGCAGTAATAAATATAATTGGAACATCATTTAATGTACTAATCTCCTTAATCTTCAGCGAAACTTCAATTCCGTCTATATCCGGCATCATTACATCCAGAAGTATCAGGTTAGGTTTTTTCGCTTTTGCCTGTTTGATGGCGCTTTTGCCATTATAAGCCTTGCAGACGCGGAAACCTTCAGTCTCGAGAAACTCACACATCAGGTTGAGGTTCTGTTTGTTATCATCTACTGCCAAAATCAGATAATTCTGGCATTCTTCCTCTGTAAATTTGCCTATGCCGACTTCCATGTTGCCTCTGGAGTGTTCAACTAGATAAGTTGATTTAATCGATTAATTTTCATACGAATTTACAAATTTCTTTTAATAAATTCAGTATGTCTTTAAAAAAACTACAATAAAAATTCTACAGCAATATAAAACCGGCGGGGAATCTTTTGGACAGGGAAGCTTGTATATGTCAGCCTGATTAAAGACAAAACAAGTCCATCGAATGAATACATATTCACGTGGCGAATATAAAATCATATTATCGAATTTGACATTCATCCGGCGAATTAGTACTTTTTCAAGTGAATATTAATTCTATATAATAAAATGGTGATTCAGGATGCAGGAGAATTCAAAATTAAGCAGGAAAGACCGTGAAAAGATGCTTCGCAGGCAGGATATACTTACCGCTGCGGCTCAGCTTTTTTCCGAAAAGGGCTTCAGCAATACAACTCTTGAGGATATTGCTTTAAGGTCTGAATTTGGAATCGGCACAATATATAATTATTTCCAGAGTAAGGAAGATATTTTTGGCAGTATTATCGACTCTATTTTTGAAGCGAATATGGAGATACTTGATGAGTCTGACCGTTCCACCGCTACATTGATAGATTTTCTGCATGTTTATACTCAAAAAACATTTACATATTTCAACGATCATAAGGAAGCAATGCTTGTTCTTGTCAGTCTTTTTACAGGTACGGGAGAACGCACGGTCAATATAAAGCCTGAACTTATTGAACAAAAGCGTTGCCGTATGGATGAAAAGATATTGAACCGGATAAAGCGGGGGATTGAGAGTTACGAAATAAGGATGATTAATCCTGATAATCTTAACTTGTTATATCATAGTATTTTGTTCCCGTATATTACTAATTTGATAAAACAAAGAAAGTTAAATGAATTAAATATTAATGAACATACCGCCTTTGTTCTTGATATATTGTTCAATGGTATTTTATTAAACAAATCTGTGAAGGATTAGAAGAGAGGAGATAAGGTGAAAAAATTAATTCTTTTATTTACAATAATATTTGTACGGCTCTTACAGACGGCTCCGCTTGACGGTGCGTATAATTCATGCGTAACTTATGAACCGAACGCTGATTCTACGGTTACAAATGTCTATGTGCTGTCATTAAACGATGCTATTGTGATAGCGCTTAAGAATAATAAGGATATTCTTATAGCCGGTCAGGATATAAATAAATCTGAAGCGCAGATCAACGAAGCTTATGGCAGTGCTTATCCGCAGATAAACTTTGCGGCCAGCTATCAGAGATTTATCGATTTGCCGGCTATTTTTATTGCTCCGAATACACCCTTTAATAAATCAAACCAGACAATGACCATGAAGATGGGAGCCAGCAACAGTTATTCTGGTATGCTTTCGTTGAACCAGGTATTGTTCAGCGCTAAGCTTAACACGGCGATAGAGGCGGCAAAGGAGTATCAGAATTATTCAAAGAGTAATTCGCAGGCTACAAGAGAAGATGTTGAACTAAATGTTAAAAAAGCTTATTACGCCGTGCTTATGAGTAAGAGTGTGGTTGATGTAAGCCGTCAAAGTCTTAACCTGGCAAAGGCAAATTATGAAACCGTAAGCCAGCTTTACAAACAGGGTATGGCTGCGGAGTTCGATTACTTAAGAGCGGATGTTCAGGTTGCGAATACAGAACCTGTAGTTATTCAGGCAGAAAATAATCTTGTCCTGGCGATGAACGGACTTAAAAATGCGATGGGTATTGATTTAACGAAGAGTATTGCCTTATCGGGTTTGCTGGAGCTTGAAGAAGTTCCGGAAATCGTGATTGAATCTGAAAGTAAACTGGCTTTAGACCGTAACAGTACGCTTCAGGGACTTCAGTCTCAGGAAAATCTTTTGGATAAAAATATAAAGCTTCAAAAAGCGGAATATTACCCGACTGTTGCTGCATTCGGTCAGTATCAGTATCAGGCTCAGGATAATACATTCCAGTTTGGCAATTATAACTGGGCTAAAAATTTCGTGGTTGGTTTACAGCTTTCATATCCTGTTTTTAACGGAATGCAGACAAAGTATAAAGCAGAGCAGGCGCAGATAGATAAAGATAAGCTCGTACTTAACCGCATGAAGTTTGAAGATGGAATAAGAATTCAGGTAGAGAGTTCAAAACTAAAGATGAACGAGGCAAAGCAGAGAATTAATGCTCAGTTAAGAAGCGTTGAACAGGCGACCAAAGCTGTCGGTATAGCCGAAGTAAGATTTAAGAATGGTCTGGGAACGCAGGTGGAACTGATTGATGCGCAAGTTGCCTTAACCCGCACGCAAATTAATAAGGCTCAGGCTGTTTATGATTACCTTGTTTCAAAGGCTGACTGGGAAAGACAGTCAGGCTATAAAAAATAAGCAGTAAGGCAAAATATAAAATTAAAAGAGTGTTTCTTTGTCCCATGATTTTTAATCACGGACTCTGAAGAAGGTTCACAGGAAAAGAAATTAATAAAACTTCAAGGAGAATATTTAATGAAAAAGGGAAATAAACTATCGGCAGTTCTGGTAGTGATAATTACGATTGCTTTTGCTCAGTTCACAGGCTGTGGAAGTAAGGCGAATGAAGAAGCTAAACAGGAAGTAAAAGTTACTAAGAGCGATTCAATTTCAGTAGTTACTTCGAAAGTTGAAAGTAAAAAACTTTCACTTACAAAGGTATATACAGGAAGTCTCGAAGGCGAAAAGCAGGCTAATATTGTATCACAACTGGCGGAAAGAATTGTAGATATAACTGTAAAGGTAGGGGATAATGTAAAGGCGGGACAGGTTTTGGTACGTTTGGATAAAGGCGGATTAACTTCGCAGTTTTATCAGGCTCAAAGTAATCTGCAAAATGTAGAAAAGAACCTTGAGCGTACAAAATCATTATTCGAAAGCGGTGCAGTTTCGCGTCAGGTTCTTGACGGAACACAAACTCAGTTTGATATAGCCAGGGCTAATTTCAATGCGGCTAAAAGTGCTGTGGAAATAACTGCTCCGATAAGCGGAGTAGTAACAAGCTTAAAGTTTAATATTGGAGATTTTACTGCTCCGGGTACGCCGATAATCACGATAGCTACAATCAGCCAGTTGAAACTTATTATGAGTGTAGGCGAAGCAGATATGCCTTATGTTACAAATGGAAAAATCGTTAAGATATATTCCGAGTTAAATCCTGATATTAAAGTTACAGGAAGAATAAATGAAATTGCAAAGTCGGCTGAACTTATGACGCGAACATTCCAGGTAAAAGCGGTATTCGGTAATGTAAAGGATTTGTGGTTTAAGCCGGGGATGTTTGCCAAAGCGGAACTTGATCTTACAACGCTAAAAGATGTACTGGTAATACCAAGAGAAGCTGTTATCTATAGCGATCAGGGACCGAAAGTTTATGTAATCGAAAACGGCGGGGCTTTAAGCCGTAATGTTAAGTTAGGTTTTCAGAATGACCAGTCTATAGAAGTAACCGAAGGATTGAAACCTGATGAAGTAGTAGCGACTGTCGGAATGAATAACCTTAAGGATGGGATTCAGGTTATTGTTTCTTCGGAAAAAAAACTACTCTCAAACAATTAACGAAAGGAATTTAATAATATGAAACTTGCTGATGTTTCGATAAAACGGCCGGTATTTGCGACCATGATGATATTTGCGCTTGTAGTGCTGGGTCTGTTCGCGCTTACCAAGCTCAATGTTGATCTTTACCCGGACGTTGATATACCGGTTGTTGTAATTACAACGGTACTGCCCGGCGCCGGACCAGAACAAATAGAAAGCGATGTTACCAAACCGATTGAAGATGCGGTTAACCCTGTCGCCGGTGTTGATCATATTTCATCTACCTCGCAGGAAGGTGTTTCGATTATAGTAATCCAGTTTAAGCTTGAGGTCGATGGTAAATCGGCTGCTCAGGAAGTACGCGAAAAAGTTGCGGCAATAAGAGGGACACTTCCCACGGATATAAAGGAACCCGTTATTCAGAGATATGATCCCGCAAGTATGCCGATTCTTACCCTTACCGTAGCAGGCCCGCGTAGCGATAAGGAACTTACAACATACACCAAGGACGTAATTAAAAAACGTCTTGAAAATGTACCAGGCGTAGGTTCGGTTGATCTTGTAGGCGGAGCCGAGAGAGAAATCCATATTGACGTGGATCTGGAAAGGCTCAAAGCTTATACTATTTCAATTCAGGATGTAATTCAGAGTGTTGGAGCAGCCAATGTTGAAATACCAGGCGGTAACTTAGACCAGGGAACCCGTCAGCTTCTGCTTAGAACTATGGGCAAATTTCAGTCGGTTGAAGATTTTGGAAAAATTATTGTGGTTTCAAAGCAGGGCGGTATTGTTCGCTTAAATGAAGTAGCAACGATTACAGACGGAGTTGTAGAAAAAACAAGTCTTTCGAGATATAATGGCAAACCCGCGGTGGGCTTAAGTATAATTAAGCAGTCGGGAGCGAATACGGTTCAGGTAGCCGAGCAGGTTCAGAAGGAAGTAAAGAAACTTGCGATACAGTTGCCGGCAGATATTAAAGTCGAAACGGTGCAGGATAATTCGATATTTATTAAAGATTCCGTTAACGATGTATTGTTTGATCTTATATATGGTGGTCTGCTCGCCATTATAGTTATTTACCTGTTCCTTGCGAATATAAGAAGTACAATAATAAGTGCCATAGCGCTGCCTGCGTCCATCATAACAACATTCTTTATGATGTACATTCTTAACTTTACGCTTAACATGATGTCCTTACTTGCTTTGTCACTGGCGGTAGGTCTGCTGATTGACGATGCTATCGTGGTAATTGAAAATATTTATCGTCATTTGGACCAGGGTGAGTCCCCCTTTGAAGCAGCAAGAAATGCGACCTCAGAAATCGGGCTTGCCGTTCTTGCGACTACATTTACAATCGTAGCCGTATTTATTCCCGTTGCTTTTATGCCTGGCATTGTCGGACGGTTCTTCTATCAGTTTGGTATTACAGTATCGGTTGCCGTGCTGGTTTCATTATTTGTAGCTTTCACATTAACCCCGATGCTTTCCGCCAGATGGTTAACCAAAGAAGACGAACATCTTACAAAAGAAGGCAATATATTTAAAAAGATACTCTATTACTTTAATCATTCATTTGAATGGTTAAACGGCAGGTATTTCAACATTCTCAGGTGGGCGCTAAAGCACCGCTGGATTGTTATTGTTGGTTCCATTATCGTTTTTGTATTAAGTATGTCTTTGGGTAAGTACCTCGGCTCGGCGTTCTTCCCTGATACGGACAGAGGTGAGTTTAACATTACGGTAAATGCCGCTGCCGGCACTTCGATTGAACAGACAGACAAAATATGTAAGTACATCGAGGAAACAATAGGCAGAACAAAAGAAGTAAAAAATATGCTTACGACTGTCGGGGGCAACAATGTGCCTGTTAACAAAGCAAATATATTTGTTAAGCTGGTAAAAAAGGACGAACGGAAAAAAGGCGTAGCCCTGATAATGGATGAATTAAGAGAACAGCTTAAGAACTTCCCCGGTGCGTCTATTAATTTTAGAACGCAGGGCGGTCCCGGAGGCAATGAAAAGCCTGTTACAATGAGTGTTCGCGGAGAGGATATCGCAAAGCTTAAGGAATATTCAGAACAGCTAAGAACTATTATGCGCGAAACTCCGGGTGCTGTTGATATTGAAACATCGCTTGAAGCTTCAAAGCCGGAGGTTCGCGTAAGAATCGACCGGGACAAAGCAAGCGACCTTGGTGTAAACGCCTTGTCTGTGGCTTCGACAATCAGAGCGATGGTCGATGGTTCTGTTGCTACTAAGTATCAGGAAGGCAACGAGCAGTATGATGTCAGGGTAAGATTAAAAGAAAGAGACAGGCAGACGATTGCCGATATTCAGAACATAAATGTAATGAGTACTAAACAGGGACCAAAGAGCGAGAAGATAAACATCCGACTTGGCGATATAGCTTCAATTTATGAAGGCGTTGGTCCATCAAAGATTAACAGATATGACAGACAAAGAGAGATTCGTATCGATGCCAATCTTTCCAAAAAGCTTCTTGGCGAAGTGCTTGGTATTGTACAGAAACGTGTTGCTGAAATCAAAATGCCCGCCGGTTATACAATTAAGGCAGTTGGTCAGGGAGAGATGCAGGCCGATGCTTTCTTTAATATCTTTATCGCGCTTGCGCTGGCTGTTGTATTTGTTTATATCGTGCTTGCTATGCAGTTTGAAAGCTTCATCTATCCATTCTCGATTATGCTTTCCCTTCCGATGGCGATTATCGGAGCGATTATCGCTTTGCTTGCATTTAAGAGTGCGCTTTCGGTGATGTCGATGATTGGTATAATCATGCTGATGGGACTGGTTACAAAGAATGCAATCTTACTTATAGATTTTGCGAATATTTTAAGAGAACGCGGAATGGACCGGACGGAAGCGTTGCTTAAAGCCGGTCCGACAAGATTAAGACCTATTCTTATGACGACACTCGCCATGATCTTCGGTATGGTGCCGGTCGCTTTAGGACTGGGTGAAGGTTCGGAATTCAGAAGTCCTATGGGACAGGCGGTTATCGGCGGTCTTATTACTTCCACTATTTTAACGCTGCTTGTTGTGCCTGTAGTTTATACAATACTTGACGATTTCTCGATAAAACGTGGAATTGCATATATAGCGGGAGTATTTTCTCCTTCAAATAAGAAAAAATTAAATTAAGGAACATATTCTTAAAGGATTTGCAAAGGACGAATTATGAAAATTACATTTGTTATTTACCACGATGTGCTTGAAGACAGAATTACTGATATGATGAATGCCGCGGGCGTTGACTTTTATACAGAATGGGAAAATACCAAAGGGAAAGGGCATGAAACCATTCCGCATCTTGGCACCAGGGTTTACCCCGGCTTTAATTCTGTCCGCATGATTGCTTTTGAAGATGAAAGCATCTTAGAAAAGATAATTGTTCTGATTAAAGAGCTTAACGGTACAATAAATATGAAAGATGACCATATCAGACTTTTCCAGATGCCGCTTGAAAGGATAGTCTGATAAGTATTAAGTAAAAAAGATACTGCCCTGAGTGAGCATTGTTCTGTTCGGATGTATGACAAATGAAAATTGTCGTACATCCGAATTTGAGGATTGACTTAAAAGCTGAAGAGCAGGTAAAACACCCATCCAAAAGCCTCTTATATTTACCCGATTACGAAGAAAGCCACAACCCTGGTATGCCAGGTTCATAATCTCCGACAGCCATAACACGGCAGGAGGAGTAACTCAGACTAAAAACAGCATGTCATGTTACACAAAGAATTATTTTGCCTCACAATGAGAAATGATACCGTGCAATGGATTATAATTTCATTCAATGAGAAATGACGGCGTGCAATGGATTGTGATGCCGTGCAATGGAAAATGACGGCGTGCAATGGATTATAATTCTCTGCAATGAGAAATGACGGCGTGCAATGGATTGTGATGCCGTGCAATGGAAAATGACGGCGTGCAATGGAAAATGACGGCGTGCAATGAATTATAATTCTCTGCAATGAGAAATGACGGCGTGCAATGGATTATGACGCCGTGCAATGAGAAATGACGGCGTGCAATGGATTATTTTGTCTCACAATGAGATATTTTGCCGTTCAGTCAGGAATGATAACTGCAGACGAAAGCGGTTCAAAATAAGGAATAAATAATATTTATATGGCTACATGTAATGAGACGGAACATTATGCAATCATACCGTATTATGGGGATAAATGTTCATTTAAGAGCAAAATTTATTGGTCATCCATTAATTTATTTGTACCTTTTATCCTAAAAATTAGTACTTTGCCACCCGGGTCTTAAAAAATGAGTTTATAAATAGTTTGAGAATTTGTAAAATCAAAATATTTTAATCACTGGCAAAGAGGCGGATATGTCAATTAGTAATTCTAATGATTCACAATCAAATGTTATCTTTAATTTTGTAAGAAAATTCTCTAAGAACATATCTGTCCTGCAACTGCAAAAGAAACGATCATTGCCGGCATGGATTTTATTGACAGGCGGGTTGCTCCTGACGCTGACAGTCTGTCTTATTTCAAAGGCGGATACTGAAAAAAATGCAAAAACCGAGTTCGCTTTTGCTTGTAACGAACTTGGAAATAAAATATCTGCGAGACTACATTCACACGCCCAGTTGCTACAAAGCGGTGCTGCTTTTTTTGAGCATTCAGATACAATAACCCGGGATGAATGGCGAAATTATTATGTGAGTCAGAAGATTGAGAAGAACATGCCCGGAATCCAGGGGATTGGTTACTCAGTTATAATTCCGCCAGATCAGTTAGCCCTGCATGAAAAGAAAATTCAGAGCGAAGGATATCCGCAATACTCTGTCAGACCGGCAGGCAAAAGAGGAATATATACGTCAATTATATACCTTGAACCGTTTTCCGGCAGAAACCTGCGTGCTTTTGGTTACGATATGTTTTCTGAGCCGGTACGCAGAAAAGTCATGGAAACAGCCAGAGATTCTAATATTGCGGATATTTCCGGGAAAATTACGCTTATTCAGGAGACAAATGAGGATATCCAGGCGGGCACGCTTATGTTTGTTCCTGTCTATAAGAAAGGAATGCCGGTCGGGACTGTAGAAGAGCGCCGGCACGCAATTAAGGGGTGGGTTTACAGTCCTTACCGTATGGATGATATGATGGCGGGGATTCTCGGCGGTTACGAAACCATTAAAGAAAAACATATCCATCTGAAAATATTTGATGATTCTTCATATCGGCAGAACTCTCTTCTTTATGACAGTAAGAAAGTAATTAATAAGGATATAACATCTTCTTTATTATTTTCTCTGCAAACTTCGATTTCCTTCAACAACCATCAATGGTATTTGTTGTTTATGCAACATAGCTCCAGGGTGTCGGGTTTAGATTACAGTAAAATATGGTACATTGCAGCAGGCGGAACAATCATCAGTCTCTTGTTATTTGTACTTTACATTTCTCTTATCAATACTAATATTATGGCTCATAAACTGGCGGAGGAATTAATCCGGGACTTAAGAGAAAGCGAAGCCAAGTACAAAACGATATTCAATAATGAGATCTATGCTATCTCCATTTTCGATTTAAAAACATATAAATTTCTGGATGTGAATGAAGCACATTGTTCAATGTATGGCTACAGCAGGGAGGAATTTCTTTCCGGAATGTCGGCCTATGATATTACCAGTGAATCTCATGCGAGCTTTTCTTCCATCGAACAGGTAATAAGTCAGGGGAGTATATTTATTCCTCTCCGGTATCATAAGAAAAAAGACGGGACGGTATTTCCTGTTGAAATTGTTGGTGGCATATATACATGGAAAGGGAAGAAAGTGCTGTTTGCGTTAGTTCATGATATTACTGAGCGTACAGTTGCTGAAGAGCAGTTAAAACAATGGCAGCATATTTTTGAGAATGCAAAATGGGGTATTGTTGTAGGAGATGCAAAAGCTGATTTCTTAGGGATTATGAATCCGGCCTTCGCTGAAATGCATGGCTGGACTGTTCAGGAATTAATTGGAAAACCTATCTTTTCTGTTTTTGCTCCTGAAAGCCGGAATGAAATCAGGACTAATATAGAGAAAGCTCATCAGCGTGGACATTATTTTTGGGAATCCAGGCATATCCGAAGGGATGGGACTATTTTCCCTGTATTAATTGATATTACTACTGTAAAGGATGAAAAAGGTAATATTTTATACAGAGTGGTTAATGTGCAGGATATTACCGAACATAAGCAGGCGGAAGAAGCCATTGAAACTTTAGCTTTACGTAACCAGATATTGTTGCAGACTGCAAGCGATGGTATTCACATTCTTGATGATCAGGGGGATGTCGTAGAAGTTAATGAGGCTTTCTGCAGAATGCTGGGTTATACGCGCGAAGAATTATTGCGGCTCAATGTTGCTGACTGGGATACTCAATGGCAGAATGAGGAACTGCTGGCAAAGGTAAGAGAATTAATAAAAAACCCGGATATATTTATAACACAGCATCGCCGTAAGGATGGTTCTTCCATCTATGTTGAGATAAATGGCAGTGGAATTACGCTGGAGGGCAGGCTTTATCTTTATGCTTCAGCCCGCGATATTACCGAACGCAGGCAGGTGGAAAATGCATTGCGTGAGAGCGAACAGAACTACAGAACCTTAGCTGATTCCGGGCATATTCTGGTCTGGGTTGCAGGAACAGATAAATTTTGCTATTATTTTAATCGTATCTGGCTTGAATTTACAGGACGTACACTTGAACAGGAGATGGGTAATGGCTGGACGGAAGGTGTGCATCCGGAGGACTTACAGCACTGTCTGAATGGCTATATTACGGCATTTGACCGGTGGGAGAAATTTAGTATGGATTATTGCCTCAGGCGATATGACGGGCAATACCGCTGGATTCAGGATGACGGGGCCCCGCGTTATAACAGCGAGGGCGAATTTATTGGTTATATTGGTCAGTGCTATGACATCACAGAACGCAAACAGGCAGTTGCTGCCCTGGCTCTGCGCAACCAGATATTGATGCAAACCGCAAGCGATGGTATTTACATTCTTGACGTTCATGGGAATATCGTAGAGGTTAATATGGCTTTCTGTACTATGCTCGGTTATACGCGTGAAGAATTGCTACGGCTTAATGTTGCAGACTGGGATATGCAGTATCCGGTCGATGAACTGTTGCTGATGATAAGAGAACTAATACAGTCCCCCGGTATGTTTACAACACAGTATCGCCGCAGGGACGGCTCATTCTTAGATGTTGAAATCAACGGTACAGGGATTATGCTTGATGACCGGCAATGTTTTTATGCTTCAACCCGCGATATTACAGTACGAAAGCAGGCAGAATTTATTATTCAGCAACAAAACAATCAGTTGAAGGAACTCAATGCCAGCAAGACTAAATTATTCTCAATTATTGCGCATGATTTGAAGGGACCTTTCCATGGATTTTTAGGACTGACACAATCCATGGCTGAACAGGCAGGCAATTTCTCGGCTCAGGAATTATCGGAATATGGTAAGATTATGTACCAGACGGCAAGTAATATTTTCAAGCTGTTGAAAAATTTACTCGAATGGGCGCGAATGCAAAATGGCACAATGATTTTTCATGCGAAAGAATTTTCACTTTCCGGCATGGTTGCCGAAAGTATCGAAACAATGAAGGGGAGAAGCAAACAAAAGGGGATTACTTTAACTAACTCAGTTGCCGGACTTGTTGATATATATGCAGATGAGAATATGGTGCGCTCGGTTATATTGAATCTGTTATCGAATGCCATAAAATTTACGCATCGGGATGGAACGGTTACTATCAGCATTAATGAGACTGCCGGTCAAATGATAGAAACAGCCGTAAGTGATACGGGTGTTGGCATGTCACAAGACGTGATAGAAAGACTGTTTAAGATAGGCGAAAAAATCGGTTCAAAAGGAACTGATGGAGAGATGAGTACCGGTTTAGGTTTATTGCTCTGCAAGGAATTTGTTGAAAAGCATGGTGGCAAAATATGGGTAGAAAGCGGGAAGGGGAAGGGGACTACTTTTTATTTCACGCTTCCTGCAACAAATAAAAACGTTATAGAATAATTTTCATCTGTCAGAACTATGATTTATTTGATTTCCATGACAGTGCAGTCAGCAGGAAATGAATCATAGTTCTGACATTTTTGCGTAAAATGAGTTAGTAAGTTTAATTTATTTCAGAAATAAGTTTATTAAGGTAAGTAGAAATGAAGTTATCAGATATAGCAAAAAAACAGGGTAAGTACCCATTGAAGGTAGTATTTTATTTTTTATTTGCAGGCTGGACAATTATTATTACGGGAATAATCGCGTGGTCGTATAAAACAGTTAATGAAGAAACGATTACGCTTGCCAAAAGAGAGGCTTATAAGGGTTATGAGAAAGATTTAATGGTTCGTTTATGGGCGACAATGCACGGCGGTGTTTACGTTCCAACAACAAAGGAAACTCCTCCCAACCCTTTTCTCTCAAATATAGCTGAGAGAGATATTATTACGCCTTCAAAAAGAAAACTTACTCTTATGAACCCTGCTTACATTACCCGCCAGGTTTATGAACTATCCTATAAGCAATTTGGAATTATTAGTCATATTACAAGCCTTAATCCTGTTCGCAAGGAAAATGCTCCCGATAAATGGGAAACCAGAGCTTTAAATGAATTTGAAAAAGGGGCGAAAGAATTTTCAGGATTTGACTTAATTAATAATGAAAAATATTTCCGTTACATGGGACCTCTGATTACTACTGAAGGCTGTTTAAAATGCCATGCGGTGCAAGGATATAAAATTGGCGAGATAAGAGGAGGAATAAGTTCTTCCGTTTTGTGGAAGAACTACCGGCAGGCAATTATAAGTCAGACAACTAATTTATTGCTGGGATATGGCATTCTCTGGGCTATCGTACTTATCGGTCTTTTCATAGTTAAAAAGCGGTTTTACAGGTATATTACTAAGCGTGACTCCGATGAAGAAGAACTTACTAAAACCAAAGAAAAACTTGAGATATTAAATTCAGTAAAGGACAGGTTTTTCTCTATCATCGCGCACGATTTAAGAAGCCCGTTTCAGGGGTTCATAGGATTAACAGAATTAATGGCTGAGGATATTAACAGCATCCCTCAGGATGAATTATCCGAGATGGCCTGTGAGATGCACGTTACTTCAAAAAGACTCTTTTTGCTGTTGAATAATTTACTGGAATGGGCGCGTATGCAGCAGGGAGCAATTAGTTTTAATCCAACAGAAATAGTCTTATCAGAGATAGTTTCTGAAAATATTGATTTAATAATTAAACGCGGGAAGCAGAAAGGAATTGAGATAATTCATGAAGCTGACCAGAACCGGACTGTTTACGCGGATAAGGAAATGCTTAATACTATTCTGCGTAATCTTTTGTCAAACGCTGTAAAGTTTACCAGGCAGGGCGGTAAAGTGAGCGTAAGTTCCAAAGAAACAGAAAATAATATGGTGGAACTGTCTGTAACCGACAGCGGTATCGGGATGCCGGAAGATTTATCTAAAAAATTATTTAATATGGCTGAAAAGGTAGGACGCAGAGGCACGGATGACGAATCAAGCACGGGCTTAGGATTGTTGCTTTGCAAAGAATTTGTTGAGAAGAATGGTGGCAGAATCCGGGTGGAGAGCCAAGAAAATATCGGGAGTACTTTTTACTTTACGATTCCTGCAACAAACAGAAATTCGCTACCCGTTACAGATTAATGTTCTTATTTCATAATCATACTCATTTCCTTTGTGAAGCGAGTATGATTATAAAAGAAAATATTGCTGGTTTTAACCTGATGCAAAATATTTTCATGTCTTTTATCCTGAAAATTATTACCTTTATTCCTCAAATCTGAAAATCATATTAACTAAGATATTTTTAACCCCTGCAAAGAGTCTGGTATGTCAATGAAATTTCTCAAGAATAAATCTGTCTGGCTGGAAAGAAAGCGACTTTTACTGGCTCTGGTTTTATTAACCGGGGGGTTGCTTATAACTTTTATTGTCTGTCTCTTATTAAAAACAAAGGTTGAAACTGACGCAAAAACCGAGTTTGGTTTAATGTGTACAGAACTTAATAATAAAATATCGGCAAGGCTTCATACGCACGCCCAATTGCTTCGAAGCGGAGCCGCTTTTTTTGAAAATTCTGACACAATAACGCAAAGCAAATGGCAAAATTTTTCCGCGAGTCAGATGGTTGAGAGAAATTCACAGGGAATTCATGGAGCCGGATACCTGGCTATAATTACTCCAAATCAGTTAGCTTCGCATGAAAAGGAAATGCAAAGCGAAGGATTTCGGCAATACTCTGTCAGACCGGCAGGCAAAAGAGAAATATATACTCCGGTTATATACATAGAACCATCTTCCGATGGAAATTTGCGATCTTTTGGATACGATATGTTTTCTGACCCGGTCTGCCGGAAATCAATGGAAATAGCCAGAGATATTAATACAGTTGCTCTTTCCAGGAAAATTACGACTGGGAAAACTAATGAAGATATCCATGCGGATGCTTTTATGTGTGCGCCTGTTTACAGGAAGGGAATGCCATATGAGAATGTAAGAGAGCGCCGGCTTGCTATACAAGGATGGGTTTTTATTACATATCAAATGAATGATTTGATGAAAGGTATTTTTGAAGAGTATCATCGAATGAATTATTTGATGAGAGATGTTTTTGAGGATTATCAAAGCCTGATTAAAAAAAATATCCGTCTGGAAATATTTGATAAATTTTCATTTAATCAAAATGCTCTGCTTTATGATAATAAACAGGTTATTGATAAGAACGCAATGGTCACTCCATTATTTTCTATGGATTATTCTATTTATTTCAAGGAGACTTTATGGTATTCGCGGTTTACTCAATATGATTCCATTACTGCGGAGTTGGATTACAGTAAAGTATGGTTTACTGCGGCAGGTGGAACGAGCGTCAGCATATTGTTATTCGTTCTTTATCTGATGCTGATTAATACTAATATCCGCGCTCATGAACTTGCTGAGGAATTAACCCGTGACTTAAGTGAAAGCGAACAGAAATACAGAACTTTGGCGGATTCCGGGCAGGCGTTGATCTGGGCTGCGGGAACGGATAAGCTTTGTTATCATTTCAATCGCGTCTGGCTTGAATTTACAGGACGTACACTTAAACAGGAGATTGACAATGGCTGGACGGAAGGAGTGTATCCGGAGGACTTACAGCGATGTCTGGATGTCTATGTTACGGCATTTGACCGGCATGATAAGTTTAGTATGGATTATCGCCTGAAGCGGCATGACGGACAATACCGCTGGATTGAGGATAATGGCAGTCCAAGTTATAACAGTACAGGTGAATTTATTGGTTACATCGGACATTGTATAGACATAACTGATAGAAAACATGCGGAAGATGCTTTGCGAATGAGTATCTCAAGATTTGAGTTTGCTATGAATGCGGCCGATATGGCATGGTGGGAATTAGAAATGCCTGCCGGCAGGGTTCTTTTCGGAAACCGCAAAGCCGAAATGCTCGGGTTCCCTCCTGATAAGTTTAAATATTATAAGGATTTTACAGATCTGGTTCATCCTGATGATTATGATTATATGATGGTGGCTATGCGGGGGCATCTTAATGGTAAATTTGATAAATATGAAACTGAATACCGGATTTTAACTGAATCAAATGATTATAAATGGTTTTATGATGTCGGGTCTGTTGTAAAGTCCGGTTCAAATAGTAAGCAGATAAAAATTGCCGGCATTGTTCTTGACATTACGGAGCGGAAAACAGCGCAGCTTGCTCTTGTGAAACTTAATGAGGATCTGCAGGAATCTAAATTATTGGCTGAAGAAGCTCTTGCCGATGGAAATGTGCTTGTGGAAGAGCTGACTAAAACTAAAGAAAAGCTTGAAAAAATAAATTCTGAGAAGGATAAACTCTTCTCTATCATTGCGCACGATTTAAGAAGCCCGTTTCAGGGGTTCATAGGAATAACAGAAATATTTGCCGAGAGCATTGATGATTTCTCTCAGTCCGAAATATCCGGGATGAGTAAAGAGATGAACGAGGAAGCAAAAAAACTCTTTAGGTTATTAGGTAATTTATTGGACTGGGCACGTATGCAGCAGGGAGTAATAAGTTTTGACCCCATAGAAATAGTTCTGTCGGAGATAGTTTCTCAGAATATTGATATAATAACTAAACGTGGAAAGCAAAAGGGAATTGAGATAATTTACGAAACTGACCAAAACCAGACTGTCTTCGCCGATGAGGCTATGCTTAATACTATTCTGCGTAATCTTTTGTCAAACGCTGTAAAGTTTACCCGGCAGGGCGGTAAAGTAAGCGTAAGTTCCAAAGAAACAGAAAATAATATGGTGGAACTGTCTGTAACCGACAGCGGTATCGGGATGCCGGAAGATTTATCTGAAAAGTTATTTAATATGGCTGAAAAGGTAGGACGCAGAGGCACGGATGACGAATCAAGCACAGGCTTAGGATTGCTGCTTTGCAAAGAATTTGTTGAGAAGAATGGTGGCAGAATCAGGGTGGAGAGCCAGGAAAATATCGGGAGTACTTTTTACTTTACGCTTCCTGCAATAAACGGAAATTCGCTACCTGTTACAGATTAATGTTCTTATTTCATAATCATATTCCTAATCTTACTCTTACCCGCTTCAGGGGAAAATGAGTAAGAATAAGATTATGATTAAGATTATGAGGGAAATTTGCCGTACACTTCTTTATAATTCAGAAACAGGTTCGAGCAGAATAAGTACCTCAAGATTAGGAGTTCCCGGAAACATATCTATTGGCTGAATACTTTTAACCTCATAGCCATTTTTCTTCCATTCCTTTAGTTCGGCAGGTATCCGCTCGATGCCACAGAAGATATGGACTATCTTCAGAGGCTTGCGTTCGGCAATTACGCCTATTACACCTTCTGCCGTTCCATGCCTCGGCGGATCAAGCAGATAAAATTCCTCCATCAGCGGATTGTCAGGCAGTAATTCCTCAAGGGTTTCATCTGTAATTCGTTTGGGAAAGAATCGCACCCTGTATTTATGCGACATATAAACGCTGTTATCAATAGCGGACTTTATAGACGCGCCCTCGGCATCAATGCCGATTGTTTCCTTGAAGTTATCTGCAAAATAATGTGAAAACAAACCATAGCCACAGTAAAGATCGATAAAACGTTCGGCTTTAGCGGGCAATGCCATGTTTGATATCAGCTTCAGCATTACCGGTATCATCGATTCATTTACCTGTGAAAAAGCCGTTGGCGAGAAGGAATATTTTTTACCAGGAGTCTTAACAAAGAGCTTATCCGGTCCATAGACTTTCTTATAACTTACCTGTTCATCCGGCCGGTTTGCCTCAAGATAGTATTCAGATTCGGTAGGGTCGAGGTAAATGAAAGCGGAAATTACATTTATATTCAGCCTTTTAAGGTATTCCCCAAGAGTTTTTATCTTATTTACAATCGCTCCTGTAAGTGTATGAACATTAAAAATTACTGCAAATTCCGTATAGCTTCCCCTGATTATGATGTAATTCAGGTTAAGTCCGATTGTCTTAAATGCGGGTTCATTTATCTTATCGAGCAGAAAACGATAAATTATATTATGCTGTTTAGGTTCAAGCTCTGAATGGCTGAACTGGTTCTTTTCATGATGAATATCTTCATCAGCAAAAAGGAGCGAAATATGTCCGGTATGGCGTACTGCCTTGCGTTTTGAGGTAGTGCGGTAATGCCGCTCTTTAGGAGAGGGAATTATCTCCAACGGATTAAGCGGAAGCTCATTTAACTTCCAAAATTTCCGGAGCGCTTCATTTTTTATTTTAAGCTCATTCTGATAATCCATATAAGCCAGAGGTTCAACATCTCTAAGATTTAAGGGACGTTCTTTTTTATCCTGGGCGGCTGTCTTGTAAAGGATAGAAAGAAAGGCTGGTGATTCTTCATTCGGGACTTCTTCCTTAGGCAGACACAGTTCTGGTTCAGGTTTTATATGGGATTCTTTTGTATATGGTTTATAATTATTCCTCTGTTTCACGTTTACTGTCTCCCGATAGATATAAAATTTATATTGCGCAAAGATAGTCAAATAATTTATATAATCGTCTTATTATATGAGGAGTGCTACGGGATTTCAGCAGTTTTAAGTGAACTGGTTTAATATGGGGGCGTAAGACAAATTTCTCTCATAATCCTAATTGTGTAATCATACTCATCTTCCTGAATCCATCCGATATCTGCCTTCAGTCAGCCCAAACCGCGAGTTGCCTTCCCGACTGATACCTGTGCGGTTAAACATTAGAT
>Ga0194060_10000531_pt1 | contig 27723 bp, 24 predicted proteins | sample SepL225m_MetaG_FD_163427 | JGI IMG/M metagenome (GOLD analysis project Ga0194060, IMG submission 163427) | Anoxic zone freshwater microbial communities from boreal shield lake in IISD Experimental Lakes Area, Ontario, Canada - Sep2016-L222-5m | ecosystem: Environmental > Aquatic > Freshwater >...
TACTATGCCGCCCTCATCCGGAAAGATGGGGATGCCATCTGGAAACAGTGCATGCCAGATATAGCCGAGCTTGAAGATGAGATTCAGCGCCCTGATCCTCTGGAGGAGGCATCCTTAAGCCCGGTGCCGGGTCTTATCCATCGCTACCCGGATCGTGTTGTGCTGCTGGTCTCCAATCTCTGTCCGGTCTACTGCCGTTTCTGCATGAGAAAGCGCCATGTAGGCAGCGGCGATTCTCCGATGGGGGATGGAGAGTTTAAACTGGCGCTTGAATATATCTCAGCAAACAGTTCAATCCACGACGTTATTTTGTCCGGCGGCGACCCGCTCATGCTGGACGACGCCTCGCTGGATCAGATATTAACCGCTCTGCGCGTCATCCCCCACATTTCAATCATTCGTATCGGCACAAGAGTACCGGTTACCCTGCCGGAGCGGATAACACCCCAACTCTGCAACCTTCTAAAGCGTTTTCATCCAATCTATATCAACACCCATTTCAATCATCCTCTGGAAATTACAGAGGACTCCAGCCGCGCCTGCCGAATGCTGGCGGATGCCGGAATACCGCTCGGCAATCAGGCTGTGCTTCTTAAAGGGGTAAATGATGATATAGAAATCATGCGCAGGCTTATGACCGGACTTCTTGCAATAAGGGTAAAACCATACTACCTCCATCAGATGGATCTGGTTCGCGGAACCGCCCATTTCAGAACTTCTGTAGAGAAAGGGTTGGAGATAATACGTGCGCTGCGGGGACACGTTTCAGGTCTGGCCGTGCCGCACTACGTTATCGATCTGCCGGGGGGAAAAGGAAAGGTTGCCGTCCTGCCGGATGATGTGGAGAGGGTAGGGGAGACGCTGCTTTTGAGGAGTTATACCGGCGAGCGGGTGGCGTATCAGGATGTTGTGGAGCTATATGCCACGGATAGTTGTTGACGATGTTGAAACCACCGGCCTGTCGGCTCAGCGTGGCGGGCGGGTGATTGAGGTTGGGGCGGTTGCTCTGGAAAACGGATTGGCAATGCTGCGCCAATACCGTATCTGCTTGATCCATCAGCCGAGGCTCAATTCTATCGCCGCTCAGAACCAACTGTTGAAGACATTTTGACGCGAATTGTTTTTACCAACCCGGTTCCGGAGTTGGCAAGAATGCGCGGAGAGTTAAAAGCGATTGTTATGGAACTTTTCGAGGAAGCAACTCGCCCCTATCTGATCGATCCTGAATTGGTTAGGAATTAGCCTCTCTCTTGAGGCGGAAAGGAGAATATTGTGGTGATATGAGTCCGGTCTTTTATGTACCCTACCAAGCGTGACGTTTAGATTTCACAGCTTGAAAAGAGGCTATCCCAGAAAACGGAAACAAAACCGCTGTTCATCATCCAATGGTCAGTTGTTTGAAACTCAATTTACGAATGTAGAATGTATTGAGCAGCGGCAACAGACAATAGACCAGAACGGGTAAGGTGGTGTTCCGTTGCATATCTGTCAATTTCGTAAAGCAGGTTTTCAGGCAGTGTAATATTTACCCGTTTTGATTTTACGTTTAAGCGGGACAGGTCAATGTCAATCAAAGCCCAGGTACCACCTGCATAGTCATCATTATCAAGCCACTGCTCCAGCGGTGATGCAACAGGAAGAACAGATTCACCTGAATAGTGACACTCCACCGCATCCTGAACATTTGCCGCTGCATCCTGGATTGTTTTTCCTGCGGTAAAACAGCCGGGTATATCGGGGATTGTCACGCTGTAGTCACTTGTTGGGTCTTTGTGGATTACGACGGGAAATAGCATGAAATTAGCTCCATTCCCACCCCGCCTGACGATAGACACTACGCAGTGTGGCGATAGCAAAATCGTGACTGGGATGGATAAACGTTACATAGCCGGTCTTTTCAGGGTGTTTGAATTTGTGATGAGAGCCAGTGACAGCAACCAGTTCCCACCCCTTTTTTTTAGTCGTTTTATGATTTCTCGGCTGGACATGGGGTGCAACATACACACTGATACACACATAGTCAACATTCAATACAAGACAGACAACTTGGATTTACCGCACACACGCAGTTTTTTTGACTTTGTGTGTTTTATTACAACTTAGGGAACAAAGTTGGTAGCCCTGCTAAATCAAGTGCAAATTTTATCCCTTTTTTTTGTATTGATTGGAATACATCAAGGAGTAACGAAAGAGGGTATTCGTCTTTAGCTGCATGGTCAGATAGGTTTTGTGCCTCATCATAGGCAAATATCAATCCATTGATTGACGTAACGTTACTCAAGTAAGCATGAACTATTTCGAGTACACGTTTCAATTTGTCAGCAGCAAGACCAGGGGGTTCATTGAATATGTTGTGTAGCGACAATGAGGTCACTCGTGTGATGGGGTAATACTTTACTTGTGGCTATTCTTCCGGTATTATCCGACGGCTTTTTATCTGATACCAACCGTAATTTGAACAGGGACTTTTACTCTATGAGCCTTGTAGGAAATCTCGAAGATCTTGGGCTTGGTGAAATTCTGCAGATAGTGAGTCTCAGCAGGAAGACCGGCGTTCTCACCATAAACAGTGGTGGGAGGGAGGCGACGGTATCATTTCGTATGGGACAGGTTGTCATGGCCACATCTACCGTTTCTCAGCAGAGTCTGGGGGAGGTGCTGATACAAAAGGGGGAGATTGACCTTGCCGTTCTGCGTAACGCTCTTTCATACCAGCAGGAACATGGTTTCTCAGAGCGCTTGGGGGTAATTCTTGTCAAGCAGTTCGGAATCTCTTCGGAGCTGATAGAAGAGGTTGTTCGTGAGCAGATAGAAAATATCGTTTTCTCCGTATTTACCTGGATTGAGGGGAGTTTTCGTTTTGAAGTGCTGGCCGATATCGAAACTGTTGACGGCATAAAGCTGGATCCGATGCAGTTTATGCTCGATCAGGGGTTAAACCCGCAGTTTCTGGCGATGGAAGGTACCCGCATCCTGGATGAGTTGCGCAACTCTGGCGAAGCAGGATCTTCAGGTAATAGCTCTTCAGACAATGATGACGACTTTGCATTTGATCTTCTGGACGATCCCGCTCATGTCTCTCCCGCGTCCTCTGCCACTCTTCCGGTAGCATCAGTAACAGAGCCATTTGTAATTGTTGATGATGATGATTCTATTCTGCAGGCTATCTCTGATGGTCTGACCGAAAAGAGTTTTGTGGTTCACCCATTGACCAGAGGTGAAGACGCCCTGATAAAGGTGGATGCACTCTATCGCAGTGGCGAGTACCCCATAGTTCTGATTGATCTGATAATGCCAAAGATGGACGGCTCCGGTCAGTCGGGCGGTATGGAGCTCCTGAAAATTCTGCACAATAATTTTAAACAGTTATGCCTCATTGTCATGGCAGATTGCGATGATGCCGATGCCGAAAAAATGGTGCGGGAAATGGGTCACGGTTTTATTCTCAAACCTGGCCGGGTTGAAATCGACAATCCCGCAACCTTGCAGAATTTTCTTTCAACATTGCTTCACGATATTCTGGGGCAGAGATCAATATTATGAACGAACAGGGCACTACAGAGCATAACAAAGCGGTCAGGGACTTTCTTGCTGAGGCCGAAGAAATCGTAGAGCAGCTTGGCACAGAGCTGGCCGACCTCTCCGATATGGCGGAAGGTAACGACTTTAATCCGGATGTTCTTAACTCTATCTTCCGTGGCGCTCACTCTCTGAAAGGTCTGGCCGGCATGTTCGGTTTCAGCGACATCACTGAGCTTTCCCATAACATGGAAAACCTTCTTGACTCTCTCCGTCTCGGCAAAATCCCGATCAACACCCATCTCATGTCGGTACTTTTTGATGCTCACGAACTTCTGACATCTCTGGTCAGGATGCTGTCAGAGGGTGATAAAAGCAGCATGGAGAGCGAAATTGCCGCCTGTGTCGTCCGGATAAACGCCTGTCTCTCCCCCCCGGATAAGGGGGCTGTATCGTCACAGCAGTCATTCAGTCTGCCTGATCATATAAAAGGGACGTTGACTGAGTACGAAGAGCACCGTCTTCTCGACAACGTCACCAGAAGGAAAAACATATTCAATGTTCATACATCGTTCGATCTGAATACGTTTGACAAGGAACTGGCTCTCGTAACCGAGTTATTGAAGGGTTGCGGCGAGGTTATAAGTATACTTCCGAGTGTGGGGATCAATATGGAGACCCACATTGATTTTGAAATCCTCTTTGGCTCATCGACAGAACTGGATGATCTTAAAAAGCTTCTTCCGGTCGATTCCGTATCGGTATCAAAGCTTTGGGGGGGAGTTCCGCATGTTCAGCCATCCCCCTCCAATATCGAAATGCCCGAAGATAAAGATGCACAATATACAAAACCGGACGAGTATCACCCGACCGCCCGAAAATCTGTCCCCCCCCCATCGCAACTTTCTGATGAAGCGGCGGTAAGCGCCAAGAGCATGAGCAGGACGGTCAGGGTCGATATCGGCAAACTTGATGAGCTGATGAATATCGTTGGTGAACTTGTCCTTGCCAATTCGGTTATTGCAGGCGTCACCTTGAAGATGCGCAATGAAGGCTTTTCGAGAATGGCGATTGAGCTCGGTAAAGCTGCCAAGGTACTTGAGAGAAAGCTGAACGATCTGCAGAAAGGGGTCATGGAAATTCGTATGATCCCGGTGGGACAGTTGTACGAAAAGATGTCACGCATTGTTCGTAAAATTTCGAGGGAACAGGGGAAAAAAGTTGATCTGAAGTTTTTTGGTGCTGACACAGAGCTGGACAAGCTGATAGTTGAAGACATCTCAGATCCGATGATGCATATCATACGCAACGCCATAGACCACGGGATTGAACCATCGGAAAAACGTCTGGCGTTAGGTAAGAGTGAAAAAGGGGTTATCAGGATATCGTCAATCCAGAAGGGGAACCATGTCGTCATTGAAGTTGAGGATGATGGGAGCGGCATTGATCTGGAAAAGGTCAAGAGCAAAGCGCTGCAGAAAGGGTTGCTGAGCGACGTTAGTACACTATCCGACCGTGAGGCGCTTGATCTCATATTTCTCCCAGGCTTTTCTACCGCTGACAAGGTCAGCGAGGTGTCCGGGCGTGGTGTCGGCATGGACGTAGTCAGAAATAATATTGCCGCAATATCAGGAATGGTGGATATTGAAACCAGAAAAGGGTTGGGGAGTCGATTTATCATAACCCTGCCAATTACTCTTGCCATAATCAAGGCACTTATCATCAGTTGCAGCGGCCGCATTTATTCCATTCCGATTACATCGGTTCTCGAAACACTTATAGTTACGGACAGGCAGATCAAAACCATTGAGCGCAAAGAGGTTATTCAGTTACGCGATGCCACTCTTCCTCTCTTGCGCCTGGAAAAGTTTTTTAATATCGACAGAGATCAACTCTCTCCATCGGAACTTTATGTGGTTGTTGTCGGCGTTGCCGAAAAACGACTCGGAATTGTGGTCGATGATCTTCTCGGTCAGCAGGATATAGTAATTAAGTCGATGGGGGAGTCATTCAAGCATTTCAGAGGAATTTCAGGAGCTGCCGATCTTGGCGATCAACGCACTATACTGGTGCTGGATGTCGGTGGAATTATTAACGAAACAGTGCGTTCCGGGAACTGATCATGTACAAATCCTATTTTGGTTTCAAGGAAAAACCGTTCAGCAAAACACCTGACCCACGGTTTTTATTTTTAAGCCACGGGCATGAAGAGGCGCTTGCGAGGCTTGAATTTGTCGTAGAAGAGCGCGAAATAGCTGTATTAACCGGTGAAATAGGGTGTGGAAAAACGACGTTGTCCCGTGCGTTAATGGATCGTCTAGGTGATAAATACCATTTCTGTTACGTCATCAATCCACGTTTGAACGCTATCGAATTTCTCCGAACCATCGCCAGGATACTTGATGTTGAACAGCCGGCCGATGCGAAAGATACGCTGATTGATCAGATTCATACCGCAGTGTACGCATTAAATGAGTGTGGTATCTGCCCGGTTCTTGTTATAGATGAAGCGCAGATGATTTCTGAGGCCGACGTTTTTGACGAGATCCGGCTGCTGACCAATTTTCAGCTTGATGACCGGAATCTGTTAGGTGTGGTAATTATGGGGCAGCCTGAATTGCGCTCCATGATGTCATCGGCAAGATTTGAGCCTCTCCGCCAAAGGATTTCGCTCAATTATCATCTCCGCCCGCTACTCCTGGATGAAGTTATGGAATACCTTGACTTCAGACTTGAGGTTGCGGGGGGAACTCCCGGCTTATTCACCCCGGATGCGGTACAGAGGATACATGAATTAACCGGCGGGGTTCCGCGAAAGATCAATTCAATGGCCACTAACGCTCTGCTTGTTGCGTTCGGAAGCGATGCGGCTCTGATCGACTCTACCATAATAAACGAAATCAAAGACGAACTGATGATTTAGGACGAATTGAATATGGATCTGGCAAAAATCAGAAAGAAGTTTCAGCCGCCACCGGTTACGGACTCCACACTCCGTTCCCGGCAGGACAAGGACATTGTCACAACCGCACCAGCCGTGCAGTCGTCACAGCCCGCACCGCCAGCACCATTTTCTCCGCCGGTTGACTTTATTGACACTGCTGTTTTTGAAAGTACCTTCTTAAAACCTGCTACCGAACTTGTCACTGAAGGTAAAACCGATTATCGGGATCCTGTTGAAATAATTCTGGCCGGCAGAAACGCAGCGGGGTGCGGCGAAACAGCTCCGGTTGATCCGGAATATTTTACCGCGTTCAGAGAAGAGTGTCTTGAATATCTCTGCTTTAGAGTTTCGGATGAAATTTATGGCATTAACATCATGGATATCAAAGAGATTATAAAACCGCGAGAGATTACCGAAGTGCCTTGTGCCCCTCCATTTGTCTCCGGAATAATATCGCTTCGCGGAACAATCATACCGATTATTGACATGCGGAGCAGACTGGGGCTTTTGACCGGAAATGCAACCGGTAAGGAGCGAGTGATAGTCATAAAAAACAACCAGTCTCTCAGCGGGCTTTTAGTTGATGAGGTTATCCAGGTTGTTCATATCGATAAGGAAAAACTTGAGCCTGCGCCCTCGGTGCTTGAGGGGGTTAAGCGTGATTTTGTAACCGGAGTCGGTCGAACCGAAGGGCGGTTTATCATTATTCTAAATCTTGATACTGTTGCTGACATTCATTTGTACTGAAAGGGGCGAATGTTAATTATGGATCGCTGCTTGAGTGAAATTCAACTCGCCTGTTTCAATCTTGGCGACAAACTTTTTGCCGTTGATATTATGCGAATCAAAGAAATTCTGCTCCCGCAAAAGCTTTCACCACTTCCGAAGGCTTCAGATATTCTGGAGGGTGTTATAAATCTCAGGGGAAACGTTATTCCGGTGATGAATATGCGCAAGCGGTTTCAAATGCCCGCCCTGGACAACAACAAGCCGGGTAAACTGGTAATCGTGTCGCTTGCCAGACAGATACTTGCACTAATGGTTGACGATGTTATGGAAGTAATCACCGTGTCGGTCAGGGAGATCAAACCACCCATACAGTCGGCAACTGGTGTCGGCATGGAATTTTTGCTTGGTGTATGTCTTTCAGAAGAGCGTGTTTTTATGGTTCTTGATATTGATTCACTGCTCGGTTCGCAACACTTTTAGGGCACCCGGAAAATATATCATGCCATTATCTTATACGAATGAGCAACCGATGTCTGATGATGAATTCCTCCTTATCAGAGATTTTATTTACGGCTACTGCGGAATCTATTTTGATTCCAACTCCAGGTACATCCTTCAAAAGCGTCTCTCCTGCCGCCTGGAAGCACTTAATCTCACCTCCTTTCACGACTACCATCGATATTTAAAGCATAACATGAACAAAGATGATGAACTTATGGATATAATGGATGTTATCACAACAAATGAAACATATTTTTTCAGAGAGTCGTTTCAATTAAAGACATTTTCCGATGAAATCATCCCTGAGTTGATAAGGATCAAATCGGCGACCGGCAGCCGCTCACTCCGTATCTGGAGTGCAGGCTGTTCCACCGGTGAAGAGCCTTACAGCATTGCGATGTTATTAAGTGATATACCAAATCTGAAAGGGTGGAATATTGAAATAATCGGTACCGATATCAGTCAGAAAGTCCTTCAGCGCGCCCGCCGTGCAGTCTATGGCAAATCATCATTTCGAACCACTGAAGAGCTGCAGCTTGATCTGTTTTTCGATAAACAGAGTGATGGGTACAAGGTAAAAGATTACATTCGCGAACAGGTGACCATAAGCCATCTAAACCTGTTTGACACCGGTAAAATGGCTCTGCTTGGCAGGATGGACATTATCTTTTGCCGGAATGTGATCATATATTTTGATTTGGCTGCAAAAGCACGTCTGATTGAGTCATTATACAACTCCCTCTATGATGGCGGGTTTCTTCTTCTTGGGCATTCGGAATCACTTATGAATCTGAAAACGCATTTTAAGCTCAGACATTTTTTAAACGATATGGTTTATCAGAAGCCTGTGAGATTGCCTTTGGGTGGTGCCAGGTGAAAATAATCAAAATCCTGGTTGTTGATGATTCGGCGTTTAGTCGGCGCACTATTACTAAAATGCTTGAGGATGTCGCTTTTGTTGAAGTTGTGGGTTATGCGGTCAATGGCGAAGAGGGGATTCAGAAGGTTATTTCCTTAAAACCTGATCTGGTAACGCTTGATCTTGAAATGCCGAAGATGGACGGGTTCACCCTGCTTAGGATATTAACCGCACGCTTTTCACTGCCGGTTATTGTCATAAGCGCTTTAAGCGGGGCAGACAAGGTTTTCAGGGCTCTTGAACTCGGTGCTCTCGATTTTGTCGCAAAACCGACCAGCGACGCATCAGTCGATCTTCTCTCAATAAAGGATGATCTTCAGAAAAAAGTGCTTCATGTCATTGCTGCCAAAGCAAGAGACATTTCAGATTCAAGAGCAACTGATAACATCCAGGGGGCTTTGAATATAACTTCCCGCATAAATGTTGGCAGCACCCCCTCCGGATTACGTCATCTCATTGACATTTTTGCAATCGGATCCTCTACTGGGGGACCACCTGCTCTTCAGCAAATTTTTTCTTCTTTTGAACAGAAATATTCGTTTGCAGTTGTAGTTTCCCAACATATGCCGGCCGGATTTACCAAAGCTTTTGCAGAACGTCTGAACAGAAATTCCGCCTTTGATATAAAAGAGGCAGAGAATGGTGACCTGGTTCTTCCAGGAAGAGTTCTGATAGCTCCGGGGGGGAGAAATCTTGTTTTTGAAGAGTGTGACGACAAGGTTGTTGCGCGGGTTGTAATTCCATCAAATACAGATCGTTATGTGCCGTCAGTTGATGTGATGCTTGAATCATGTTCCGTCATTTACAAAAAACGGGTTGCCGCAGTGATACTTACAGGCATGGGTAATGACGGAAGTAAGGGTGTTCGGGCGATAAAAGCGCAAGGTGGCTATGTTTTTGCCGAATCAGAGGAGACCGCCGTAGTGTACGGAATGCCACGCGAGGCTGTGGCGACCGGAGTTGTCGACAGGATTATCCCGTTGCACAATGTTTCAACTGAGATTGTTTCCAAAGGTGGATTTGTCCGATGAAATTAATAAAAATGTTTCTCCTTACCGTCATGCTGCTGGTGCTTCCTGTCTACCTGAGTGCCGACTTTAAGCAGACGCTTCTGTTTTCTACTCAGAACGCAGGGAAGGTTCCGTTTGAACATGTAAAACACCTGCCACGCTTAAATGACAACTGTGCCGCCTGCCACAATACCATCTTTCACATTGTCCGAAAAAACAATCCCCGCACCACGATGGCGGAGATGGAGAAGGGGAAATCATGCGGAGCATGTCACAACAAGGATAATCCCCGCGCTCCACAGCTTAACAAATGCTCGCTCTGCCACCCGGTAGACGCTGTTGTCATACCCATACCCGACTTTGGTTCTCTCACATTCTATCATAATAAGCATCTCGGCATGTTCAGTTGTACCGACTGCCATGACTCGATCTACAAGCCAATGCGAGACAATACGCATTATACGATGGCTCAGATGGAACAGGGAAGCTCCTGCGGCGGCTGTCATGATGGTAAAACCGCTTTTTCAGTGAAGGGGGATTGTGTTAAATGTCACCAGGTCGGTGATATTAACCTTCCAGGTGAGTCGCTCTTCAGTCACAAGGCACACCTTGAAATGTCATTTGCCTGCTCTGAATGCCACAATAAAATATTTATTCCCGGCTCGAACAGGGTGAGCCACACCATGCAGGAAATGGAAAATGGAAAATCATGCGGCGTCTGCCACGACGGGAAAACCGCATTTTCGGTTAAGGGGGATTGTCAGAAGTGTCACAAAAATGTGAAGGATATCCCCTTTAAGGTATTTAACGCCAGATTCGGTCACGTCAACCATTTAACCATGTTTAAATGTGACGATTGCCACAGCTCTATTTTCATCGGTGGAGTACACAGCATCCGTTATTCGATGTCGGATATGGAGAAGGGGAAATCATGCGGTACCTGTCATGATAAAAAGAGCGCATTCGAGGTTACCGGCAACTGCGAAAAGTGCCATCCCGGTTCGCCTGAAGACAAATCTTTCAGTATCAAGGATGCGGGAAAGGTTCTGTTCAGTCACGCGTTTCACAAATCAATATTTACCTGTAATGACTGTCATAATTCAATTGTAGCAACAGGCAAATCCGCGAAGCGCTACAGCATGGCAGATATGGAAAAAGGGAAATCATGCGGAGCCTGCCATGACGGGAAAACTGCCTTCAGCGTAAAGAGCTGCAGTAGATGTCATCCGGTAAAGGAGATATCATTCTCCGACGATGCCCGCTTCAGTCATGACAAACATTTATCGATGTTTTCATGCAGTGATTGTCACAGCCAGCTCTATAAAGCGGGCAGCGACAATAAGCGTTTTACGATGCAGCAGATGGAAAAAGGTGCGTCGTGCGGAGGGTGTCATGACGGTTCTACCGCTTTCGGTGTCAAAGGCTCCTGCGATAAATGTCATAAATCAACTGTCAATATTGTGTTCAAGGTTAAGCAGACCGGTAATACCACATTCAGCCATTCAGTTCATACAGCTCTTTTCAGTTGCACCGATTGCCACAATACAATTTTCAATCTCGGCAACAGAAAAAATATTCCTTCAACAATGGCCGATATGGAAAAGGGGAGCTCCTGCGGAGCATGTCATGACGATAAGAGCGTTTTTGGCGTCAAATCCAACTGCGAGAAGTGCCATATTGTAAAACAGATCAACTTCCGTCCCGGCAGCGCAGTATTCAGTCATCAGGTGCATATTGCCGCTTACAGTTGCAAAGATTGCCACACGGAGATATACATTCCTGGTCCCGGTAACAGACGTTTCAGCATGGCTCAGATGGAGCAGGGGAAATCCTGCGGTAATTGTCATGATGATAAAACCGCTTTCAGCGTCAAGGAGAACTGTCAGAAATGTCACCCTGCAAACCTGAAAACTGTCCGATACGAGCTTTCTGCCAATACCGGAAACGTTGAATTCAGCCACAAGGTGCATACTGGACGAGGTTATAACTGCAGTAATTGCCATTATACTGTTGTGGCGTCAGGTGATTCAGGTAAAAGGTGGGTTATGAAAGAGATGGATCAGGGTAAATTCTGCGGTTCCTGTCACGGATTCAGCATGGCCTTCAGCGTAAAAGATCCAAATGCCTGTGAACGGTGCCACCAGAAAGAGTCGGAGTGGCGCCCGCAGCCGATGCAGTAGGATTTAAACATCATTTTTATTCTCTTAAGAAAGGAAGATACCGTGGAACAGAAGTACCTACCAAAAGAGATAGAGCAGAAGTGGCAGACGCATTGGGAAAAAGAGAAAACTTTCAAGGTTTCCGAGGATTCGGACAAGAAAAAATATTATCTCCTGGAGATGTTTCCATACCCCTCCGGCCGGATCCACATGGGTCATGTCCGGAACTATTCGATCGGTGATGTTATAGGCAGATTTAAGAGGATGCGCGGCTTTAATGTCCTTCATCCTATGGGGTGGGACGCATTCGGGATGCCTGCTGAAAACGCGGCTATTCAGAACAAGAGCCATCCGGCCACCTGGACTCATGAAAATATCGCCTATATGCGGAGCCAGTTGAAGAAGATGGGGCTCTCATATGACTGGGATCGGGAGCTTGCCACCTGTGATCTTGACTATTACCGATGGGAACAGAAGATCTTTCTGGAAATGTTTGGAAGAGGTCTTGCCTACAAAAAGACCTCTTTTGTGAACTGGTGCCCCAAGTGCGAGACGGTTCTTGCCAACGAACAGGTCGAGGATGGCGGATGCTGGCGCTGCGACAGCGAAGTGAATTTAAAAGAGCTGGATCAGTGGTTCTTTCGGATAACCGACTATGCCGAAGAGCTGCTTGACAACACTTTCAAACTACCAGGATGGCCTGAAAGAGTTCTGGTCATGCAGAGAAACTGGATTGGCAAGAGTTTTGGCTGCGAAATTGATTTTCCGATTGAAAATTCCACCGGTTCGATAAAGGTTTTTACCACACGTCAGGATACCGTGTTTGGAGCAACTTTCATGTCGCTGGCTCCTGAGCACCCCCTTGCAATGGAGCTTGCAACGGCAGAGTGCCGGGAAGCTGTCTCGGCTTTCATCGAAAAGATCAAGAGGACTGATCGGATAAAACGGACGGCCGATGATTTTGAAAAAGAGGGGGTATTTACCGGATCATACTGTCTTAATCCGCTGACAAAGGCGCGGATGCCGGTTTTTCTGGCCAACTTTGTTCTGATGGATTACGGTACTGGCGCTGTCATGGCTGTTCCGACTCACGACCAGCGTGATTTTGAATTCGCCCGAAAGTATGACCTCCAGATGAAAGTTGTCATCCAGCCTGACGGTGAGACTCTTAATCCCGCAACTATGGAGCTGGCTTACACAGAACCGGGGATAATGGTTAATTCCGGCAGGTTTGACGGTATGAAGAGCGAAGATGCCAAAGAGGCTATCGCCGACCATCTTCAGTCAGAAAATTCAGGCACAAAGAGGGTGAATTTCCGCCTGCGTGACTGGGGAATATCCCGACAGCGCTACTGGGGGAACCCGATCCCTGTCATCTACTGCGACGCCTGCGGTGTTGTGCCTGTACCGGAGAAGGATCTCCCTGTTGTCCTTCCGAAAGATGTCGTCTTTACCGGCGAAGGGGGGAGCCCGCTGGCTCAGATGGAATCTTTTGTAAACTGCTCCTGCCCACTCTGCGGTAAAGCGGCGCGGCGCGAGACCGATACGATGGATACCTTTGTCCAGTCATCCTGGTATTTCCTCCGCTACTGCTGTTCAGACTGTTCGGATGCCGCTTTAGATCGTGACCGGGTTGATTACTGGATGTCGGTCGATCAGTACATAGGCGGTATAGAGCATGCTGTTCTGCATCTGCTCTACGCCCGCTTTTTTACAAAGGTCATGCGTGATCTCGGCTACATTGCTGCTGATGAACCATTTACAAATCTTCTGACTCAGGGGATGGTCATAAAAGATGGTGCCAAGATGAGCAAATCTAAGGGTAACGTGGTTGATCCTGACAGTCTGATCAACAGGTACGGTTCTGATACTGCCCGTCTATTTTCACTTTTCGCCGCCCCTCCTGAAAAAGATCTAGACTGGAACGATCAGGGGGTTGAGGGCTCTTTCCGTTTTCTTAACCGGATATGGAAACTGGTTCATGACCGTCTGGAGCAGATAAATGGGGCTCCTCCGGTCGATGTCGCCTCGCTCACACCATCTGAGCGTGACCTTCGTCGTGCTGTGCATAAAACCATCCGCAAAGTAACTGATGATGTTGAGGAGAGATTTCATTTCAATACGGCAATAGCTTCAGTTATGGAGCTTTTAAACACTCTGCAATCTGCGACCGCCGGTACGCCTCAATTTTCAGCGGTTATGAGAGAGGCTCTGCAGAGTGTGGTTCTGCTTATGGCTCCGTTTGTTCCGCACATAACAGAGGAGTTGTGGCAACTGATGGGTAACAGTGTTGCACTGTCAGAGACGAAATGGCCAGGTTATGACAGCGCTGCGACGGTAGATGAAGAGCTGCTGGTTGTCGTTCAGGTCAACGGCAAGCTCAGATCAAAGCTCACTGTTTCTGCCGGAGTCGGAGAAGAGGAACTTAAAGCCCTGGCTCTTTCTGATGAAAAGGTTGCGCCGTTCATTGAAGGTAAAACTATCCGCAAGGTTATCTGTGTGCCAGGAAAACTTGTTAATATTGTGGTGGGGTAGGGGGGATGACCGCAGCGATCAATTATCGCCGCTTCTCAATGCTGTTCCTTCTTCTGATTTTGAGCGGTTGCGGCTACCACCTTACAAACTCAGGATCGGAGCGTTTCAGCGCTGGTCAGCAGATATGGGTGCCTTTCATCGGCAACGAAAGCGTCAGTCCGTCGGCTCAGACGGTTCTGCGCCGGGCGCTGTACGATGAGTGTCATGCGCTGCGTGGTCTGGTGCCTTCCGAAAGCGAGGGTGCTGCAAGTCTTATTGTGAAGGGGAAACTTCTCTCTTTTGGGAGCGGGGCAGTGGCGTATAGTGCTGCCGACCAGGTACGCTCGCTCCGCCTTAATATCTCTGTTGAACTAGAATTATCTCGAAAAGGGGAAACCGTGCCGCTCTGGAAAGGCGTACTCTCCGCTTCAAAAGATTATCAGGCCGACTCTGACCTGGCTCTACAGCGTAATGCCGAAGAGAGTGCTTTAGATGCCGCCGGCAGAATTATGGCTCAGAAATTTATCTCTGCTTCAGAGCGTTCCTATTGATTATGACAGCGCAAGAGTTTGAAAAATCCCTTTCAAAAGGGGAGATACCGACAGTCTGCTATCTCTACGGAGAAGAATCTTTTCTGGTGGAGCGGGCTGCAGCCCTGCTGCTTGAGAAGGCTATAGATCACTCTCTTAAAGATTTTAACCTGAACGTATATTTCGGGAATGAATCAGAAGGGGTGGATATTGTAGATTCTGCCAGAACTTTGCCGATGTTTGCAGAGCGCCGGGCAGTTCTGGTCAAAAGAGCCGAACAACTGAAAGCCGGGGCTCTTGAAGTCCTCCTGCCATATATCCAGAAACCGTCGATCAGCACATGTCTCCTCTTGACCGGCACAAAGATCGACCAGCGCAAAAAGTTTTTTCTGGAGCTTAAAAAGCATGGAGTGCTTGTCGAGTACAAGCGGCTTTACGATAATAAACTGACCGGTTTTATACAGGGCGAAGCCCTGGAGCGTGGCAAGCCGATTGAATCTGCAGCAGCAGAACTACTCACAGCGTTGATCGGCAATAATCTTCAGGAATTATCCTCTCAGATAGAAAAACTCCTCATATATGCCGGGAAACGGCAGCGTATTTCGGTTGACGATGTCCGCACCATGGCCAGCAGCAGCAAGGCTTTTACCGCCTTTGAACTGGCAAAATACCTGGGGCTTCGCGATCTCACCAATGCGATCAGAAGTCTGGACGCACTCTTTCTAAATGGTGATGATGCGCCGATGATACTGGGAGCCCTGTCGCAGTATTTCAGGAAGCTCTGGCGTGTCAGAGAGATGCTTGATGCAAAAAAAACGCAGGCAGACATCAGTAAAGAGCTGAATATTCACTCGTTTTTTCTGGGTGAGACTGTTCAGCAGGCTCGCAATTTTGCACGGAGTGAATTAAGGAAGATATTTGATGAGCTATACCGATGTGATGTTTCGTCAAAGAGCGGCGGGCACCCATACACCCTGATGCATGGATTTGTGTTTTATATCTGTAACGGTGATAAGGTGTGATTGAGTGTCAAAGTTTTATCCGGTCAGCTTTTTCATAGATATTTATGAATTTTGTTGCTCTTTCAATGAAACCGTAGTAAAAGACACGTTCTTTTAAAGACGGCATCACTGCCGTAATCTCCTTGTTCCGGGTAGGACCGGGGCTCGAATCCGTGAGGAGGATTTACAACATGAGGAAGTACGAAACAATTTTCATCCTCCAGCCTGAACTTAGCGAAGACGACATCAAGTCCGTCACAAGCAAAGCTCAGGACGTTATCTCGTCGTACAAGGGCGAGTGCTTCAGGATGGATGACTGGGGCATCAGGAAACTGGCGTACCCCATCAAAAAGTCTGCCAGAGGACGCTACTACTACCTCCGTTTCGATGGAAGCAGTGCGCTGATTGCCGAACTTGAAAGGCGGCTACGGCTTGACGAGAAGGTGTTGCGCTACCAGAGTGTAAACATCACTGACCTGCCGGAGCGGAGTGCGCCTGACAAAAAGGTTGTCACACCGGAAGTTGAAACGGAAGAGGGGGAAGAAGTAACAGCTTCCGCCGAAGAAGTAACTGAATAATTCCCTGGAGGATATATAATTATGAGTGACGAGAGACCATCTTCATCTTCTTATCAGAGGTCGGCTGGTTCCGGCCAACGCCCGACAGGCGGTAACGGAGGCCCCGGCGGTCCTGGCGGAGCACGTAAAAGACGCCCCTTCCAGCGCCGCAAAGTCTGCCGCTTCTGTGCAGAGAAAAATCTGGCTATTGACTACAAAGAGCCGCGCACTCTGCGCTTCTTTATCACTGAGCGGGGCAAGATCGTACCGCGCCGTATCTCCGGCAACTGTGCAGCACACCAGAGGGAAATCACCGAGGCGATCAAGCGGGCACGCAATATCGCACTGCTTCCGATCGCAGCCAATCACGCAGTGAGCTGATAAAAGAGATATGAGCCTGACACCACAGGCCGATCCTGCCGTAACATCACGCTTAAAGGCGACTGTTCTCGGTATGATCGGCTCGTTTATTCTGTTCACGGCCTATCTGGCGATACCCCCGATTGGTATTTTTTCAGGCATTCTTGCTCCTCTACCCGCCTGTTATATCCGTCTGCTGCATGGACGCATGGCGCCCATCATCCTGACACTGGGTGTAACGGCCTCAGTAAGCGCTCTGTTTGGAATATTTGCCGGGTCTCTTTATCTCGGAATGTGTGGCGTCATCGGTATACTTATGCCGGAGCTGCTTGCTCGTGGTTTCAGCGGGAGCCGGGCTGTTTTCTGGACAACATCGGTAAATCTAACCCTTCTTGCTCTCTGTATTCTGGCATACAGCCTGATAACCGGCATGAATCTGCAGGGCTTTGTATCTGCTGAAATTGAGTCCAGCCTGAAGCAGGCTGTGACCATCTATGAAAATAGCGGTGTCAAAGGGGAAGATTTAGATCTCATCAGACAGTCCATGAAAATGGTCGCGGATGTTATGAACCGCCTGTACCCCGCTTTTCTTACGATCATGCTAATTGCTATAACCGGTTGCAATCTTGCTCTTTTGAAAAAAACTACGGCGACATCAAAGCTGAACCTCAACATTGGAGATTTCGCTGCTTTTAAGAATCCGGACATACTGGTCTGGCTTCTCATCGCATCTGGCTTTTCGTTATTGCTCCCCTCACCATTGGCAACGACACCGGCATTAAACATCATGCTGATTGTTTCACTCCTCTATTTTCTGCAGGGGATGGCTATTGTCGGCTCTATGATGTCCAAGCAGCCGTTGTCAGGTGTTTTAAAGGGTGGCTTATACGTCATGCTGGTACTGCAGCCTTATCTGGCGGCAGTTGTTGCCGGAATCGGATTATGTGATCTATGGGTTGATTTCAGAACCCCTAAAAAACAGGAAAACCTGTAGTTCCAATTTCAAATCTCAGTCACCAGAAATTGGAAAAAATACTTGACAGGCTTGAAAGGAGAAATGCATGAAAGTCATTCTTAACGAGAACATTGAACATCTGGGTCACATCGGGGATATCGTCAAGGTTGCTCCAGGTTACGCCCGCAACTATCTGCTTCCCAAAAAACTGGCGGTTACTGCAACAGAAGGTAATGCCAAAGCGCTTGAGCATGCCAGACGCCAGTTGACCTACAAAAAGAACAAGGCTCTGGAATCTTCCCGAAACCTTGCTGAGAAACTTGGTGCGCTGGTCATAAACCTGCTGCATCAGGCGGGCGAGGAGGGGAAGCTTTTTGGTTCTGTCACAAATATGGAAATTGCTGCGTATCTTAAGGACAAAGGCTTTGATATCGACCGTAAAAAGATAATCCTCGCCGATCCGATCAAACATATCGGTGAATTTTCGATACCGGTAAAAATTCATCCGGAAGTATCAGCCACCCTCAAGGTGACTGTTTCCGCCGCCTGATCGCATACAACATCCAAAAAGAGCCCGTCGGCGCAAATGCTGTCGGGCTTTTTTTATGATTCATACTCAGCGTTGTCCGTTTTGATTCTTGCTTACGTCGCGTAGCGACAGATTGATGGTAGCCGGGGAATTCATTCCCCGGCTATTGTGGAAAAATATCATCACGTCACGTACGTGACGTGGGGAAAAATGGCCTCCAGTCCGGGGGATAAATCCCCCGGCTACCATCGGACGCCCCTGACGGGGCTTAAGAACCTTGGTGCAAAAACCTGACCGGACAACGCTGATTCATACTCGCTCTTGACTTCCACAACTTCAGCATAGACAATGGGCAAATGCCAACCTCACTCTACTACATTTTAATCGTCTTCCTCCTTGTTGCCGCAAACGGTTTTTTTGTCGCTTCGGAGTTTGCCCTGGTGGCGGTTCGGCGTTCGCGTGTTGTAACCCTCAAAGAGTCGGGTAATCGTAGAGCCGTAATCCTTCTGGAACTCCTCGATAATCTAAATTCCTATATTTCTGCGACTCAGCTTGGAATAACCATGGCGTCACTGGCGCTTGGATGGGTCGGAGAGCCTGCTGTGGCAAGGGTGCTGGAAATACCGCTGAGTGGATTGGTCTCTGCAAAGGTGCTTCACGCCATCTCTTTTGCCGTGGCTTTTACTGCGATTACTTTTCTGCATATCGTCCTGGGAGAGCTGGCACCTAAGACCCTTGCTCTTGAGCGTGCCGAACAGGTTGCAATGGCGATTGCCTGGCCGATGCGGATATTTCATAAGCTGTTTCACTGGCCTATAGTTCTCCTTGATTATGCCGGGCGCTTCACCGTTCGTATTTTAGGTTTCAACTTATCCTCCGGGCATTCCAGTATCTACACCGTTGCCGAACTGCGCCAGATCATCGACGTATCGCACAAAAGCGGGACTCTGGAGGCTGATGAGCAGCATCTGCTTCACCGGGTATTTGAATTTTCTGACTCCGAAGTGCAGCAGGTGATGATACCTCGCAGCGCACTGACCGCCCTCCCCATCACAGCATCCTTTGCTGAAGCCAGACACGCGTTCAACGCGCTTGGATACACAAGGATTCCGGTCTATCGCGACCAGCTTGACAATATTGCCGGCATAGTTTTAAGGCGGGATATGGAGCCTTTTCTGTCAGAGGCAAACCATGATGTGTTTAATCTGGAACAACTGCTTCATCCGCCAAAATTCATTCCGGCCGGGGCGCAGTTAAGCACTGCGCTCAAACAGATGCAGTCATCCAGAACCCACATGGCTTTTGTGGTGGATGAGTACGGTGGACTGGAGGGGATCGTCACTCTGGAGGATCTGCTTGAAGAGATTGTCGGCGAGATTGACGACGAATTCGACGATGTCTCACTTCCGCAGATCGTTATGGAGGATGGAAGTTATATCATGGATGGGATGTTGAGTGTGCGGGAGGTCAATATCAGGCTCGGTCTGAACCTCCCTGAAGATGCCCCCTATACGACGATAGCCGGTTTTCTGCTCGCCCAGGCCGGACATTTGATGAGCCAGGGGGAGAGCATCTCCTGCAAAAATGGCAGATTTACCGCTGAAAGCGTTGACAGGAGAAGAATCAGGCGTGTCAGGTTTGTTGATGAAAGCCCATCTGTATGAAAATAAAGCCCCGTCTTGTCAGGCTCTCCACAATTTTACTCATGTCTGTCGCGACGACACTCATCGGGGTGGCGTTTTTCCTGCCTCATCTCCTGGATGTTAACGCCTACCGTGATGAAATAATTGATCTGCTCCAAAAAAGCTTAAACCGCCCTGTCAGCTTCACCTCCGGATCATATACCTGGCAGAGAGGTCCCTCCTTCGTATTCAAAAATTTCTCTGTCAAAGAGCGGGGTGGCTCTTCAAATTTTCTTTCAACTGAGCAGATAACGGTGCATCTCTCACTAATGCCGCTTCTTGAAAAAAAGGTTGAACTTAAATATCTGCATCTATACGGGGTAAATCTGTCACTGATTCGTTATGCCGATGGAACTTTAAATATCGATGATCTCTTGAAACCTGGTAAGGAAAATATCAAGATTCAGCTCAAACGGATAGTTGTAAAAAATGGTACTGTCCATTGGAGTGACATGTTGCATAAGGGTGGAGGGCTCTCAACTACCTTGAACAATCTCTCCCTCTCTCTGGATAATATCGCTCGCGGACAGAAGGGCACTTTTAAACTTTCTTCCGATATTCCAGCCTTATCCGGTTCACCTACCCACGCAGATATTTCTGGCTCAGTAAAACTTCCTGCCGCAGGCAAGCCTCTGCTCGATACGGAATTGAACTGCGACGCAGATATTAAACAGGCAGAAATCGGAAATTTCTGGCCGTATTATGGGCGTTTTATACCTTTTGCCAATACAGGTGGCAGAGTTGATTTCAGCAGCAGTTTTAAGGGGAGGGCGCAGGATTTTGCCGCCAGGGGAAAAATCCGTATATACGGTGCAACTGTAATCTGGCCGACAATTTTTCATGCAGTGCTCTCTCCCCGCTTACTTCAGATCGATTACTCGCTAAAAATGAATAAACAGCTTATCGACTTCTCTTCACTCGATGTCGGCTTTGATGGATTCAGAATCAAGGGGAGCCTTCAGATTCACGATTACGCCACAAAAGATCCGCGCATAGTGGCGAAAGCCTCAACACCAGGCACATTCCGGTATGAAGATGTAAAATATTTTGTCCCGTACGGCATCATTGATAGTGGTGCATCTGACTACATCGAACATAAAATAAAAACAGGCGTATTTAAACTTGACGCAGGAATCCTCGATGGCCGTATCAGCCAGATTACCCATATGGAAATTGGAGATAACTGCAACACGCTATATATCCGCGGTCCGGTTGAAAAGGCGGTCTTGAGCTATGGCCACAAAGCACCAACTTTTAACAACATAAAAGGAAAGATTGAGCTGAAGGGGAAGAACTTCAATCTTATCGGCATGACCGGCAACTTCGGGATATCTCCTTTCAAACTCGACGGGGCGATCACCGAGTATAATACCGGCAGTAACGGCAAACCGTCTGAGTACCCGGTAAAGATGGAGATAACTCCGCTCGCCCCCGAAGTTGCGTGGCTGGCGAAGATCGCAGGCGTCGACAGACTGGATTACGGCAACAGTTCCGCACTGACACTTACCGGAAGCGGCCCTTATTCAGCTTTTCATCTGCATGGGGAGTGGGATCTGAAGCAGGCACTCTATTCATTTCCGGACGCAATCAGAAAACCTGTCGGAATGCCTAACCATATATCTTTCAACTCGATCATAACCGCTGATGAAAGCAGACTGACGAGTCTGGCCTACTCACTTCACCCACTGACTTTGTCAGCGACAGCACTACTTAAGTACGGCAAGCAGAACTATCTCGGCTTTGATCTTCAGACAAATTCCTTTCTATTATCCGAGACCCTTCCAATCCTGCCAATGTGGCAACAGTACCGGCCAAACGGAAAAGTGCAAGCTCATATCAAATGGAGTGGGAATCCGTTATATTTCAGCGCAATGGATTACAGCGGCGATATACTGTTGAACGGATTTTCCTTTCACCCAGGGGAAAATACGAAACCGGTCAGCGGTATCAACGGAACAGTTGCATTTAAGGGAGATAACCTGAAGACATCCGGTATATCAGTATTTTACGGGAGCAGTCCGGTCACTATAAAGGGTAAAATAAATAGTCTGGGAAAAAATCCTCAAGCAGAGATAACCCTCTCATCACCGGAATTCTTTCTGCAGGATATATCTTCAGGCCCGTCGAGGTCTGATGCCATCATCAAAAAACTTGCTGCTTCGCTCTCCATAGCCGAAGGGGTGTACAGATTTAAAAACGTATCCGGTCTTCTCAACAGCTCTGACTTTAACATCAGCGGCAGTTATCAGGCAGGTACGGCAAATGAAGCGGATATAAAAATTACGTCAACCAGATTCGATTTTGATGACCTTAAACTGATAAAATCATTTGCATCACAGAATGGAGGCAGATCCGGAAGCGGCATTACCTCAAGGGTGAAGCTTGATGTAGATGAGGGGGTCTACGGCAGGATGCATTTCAGCAGGTTCAGCGCCAACATGCAGCAGGAGAACGGCATTTTGTACCTGCTTGGTTGTTCAGCCGGCCTCTTTGACGGCATAGTGACAGCAAAGGGGAGACTTGGCTCCGCTGGTGCCCAGCAGGTGGATCGTTATGACCTGACTTTTGACCTGATCGGGGCTGATGCCGAGAAGCTGTTCAGGGCTCTTGATATTTCAAGAGAGGTTACAGGCACTATGTCGCTGCGCGGGAATCTGACAGCATCCGGTGAAACACTTCTGGAGATGAAAAAAAATGCTCTGGGGAATATGAAATTGCAGATGAAGAGTGGGAAGTTGCGAAAATTCAACTCGCTTTCAAAGGTTTTTTCAATACTCAATGTTTCGCAGTTGCTGAAATTTCGCCTCCCCGACATGGTTGTCGGCGGCATGCCGTATAACAGCGTCACCGGCAGCATTTCCGTCAAGGATGGCACAATATCCAGTAAGGATCTTTTTATCAGCAGTGATGCAATCAACATTTCGCTAATTGGCAGCGCTGACATTGTCAAAGAGGAGCTGAATTTCACACTTGGAGTTCAACCTTTACAGACAGTGGACAAGATAGTAAGCCGGATTCCTGTTGTAGGGTGGCTGCTGACCGGAAAGGAGAAGGATTTCCTGATCGCTTATTTTGAGGCAAAAGGAAAATGGTCTGACCCGCAGGTGACTGCAATTCCGGTTAAGTCGATGAGCAAAGGGATATTAAATATTTTCATCAGGGTATTTGAACTGCCGGTGAGACTTTTTACAGATACCGGAGAGGTGATACTGGGTCAGTAAATCGCCTGACATACTGCCGTAAATAAATGGACGTCCATATTTAACTGTGACCGCTAAATGTATTGTATGTCATCATTCCATGACATAAAATATATGGCATGAGGTGTGCCATGAAAACTGCTGCAGCACATAATTTCCACGTCCCCTCGCCTGCCGGTGTATACAGTCGCCTCAGACTGGAGGCTGAAGCCAGCGCAAACCAGAACACAGGTGCGGCGCGGTCCTACCGTCGTAGCGCTGAGCGCCGGCACCGGTGGACTCCCTTCTGAAAGCTCTGCAATCTGCCACCAGATTACTACCCTTGACCGCGCCAAACTGACAGATAAAATTGGCACACTTCCCACAGATATTTTAACTCAGGTGGAGCAGGCGTTACTTGCTTCCGTCGGTATTCGCAGATAAATGGGAAACAAGGGGGTTGTTTAATGGAGTCACAAATTATTCCGATGATCAGCGCAGTTGGCAAACATCATGAAAACCCTTCTGGTCAAACGGCTGGACAGCAGCTTTCATGCTTTTACACAATCTCTGCTGCGCTGCGCTGATGAAGCTGCAGGCGTTTCATTCCGCTCTGGGGGAGGATAGTCAGATATATTCGGAAGATGAAGAGTTTGAGTCGTTTGGTCTGTTTGACAAGGATATTCAGGAAGAAAAAGATGAACGACTGGCATTTTTGATGGAGTTACGCAAATTTAAAGCTGACAACCCGGAGCGGTTCAGGCAGATCCGCAACCTGCCGATGCGGGCGCGCACCGGCAGAAAAGCTGATGGCCAGTCGGGGAGAACTGTAACATTTATCAGAAACAGAAAGCGTGATTCGTTTTATTCGCTGGGCCCTGATGGCGAGATAGAGGAGCTTAGTTTCATCGAGACCGCCAGAATCTATAAAGCGGCAGTTGATGAGGCTTCACAGGCTTTGCACGAAAAACATCACGATCATGTCAATCTGGCGCTGGATACATTTGCCGGCAAACTGCAGGCCGAAGCGGTTCAGCATACCATTGTCGATGTGGCTCAGGGGCCGAATGAGCGGAAAGCGCTTTCGTATCTGGACGGTTTTTTGAAGCTTACCTTTGTCAGCGATGATGAAAAACGCCGGATTCGGGCTGCCAAGCACGCCATAAAAATGGCGCGTTTTGCCCAGTTGCAGCGGGGTATCTACGATCTTGACAAGAACCAGAAAAAAGCGCCGGTGACGGCAGTGGCGCTTCTGGAAAAATTGATGGATATTTTAAACCGCTATCCGCTTGATACAGAGCATGAAAATGTCGAACAGACCGGCGTTGCTGAAAAAGCGACCGTTGAATTCAAGCCGGAAATTATCCTAAAAACGACAGTTGGAGACGGATTTACACGGATATAACGGATTAAATACAGATAAATCAAGAGCATAGAGCCATCTAACACTACAACCTTTTTGGTTAATGCTTCTAGTTGGTTAAATCCGTGAAAATCCGTACAAATCAGATGTTATCCGTGTGATAACTGCTTTTTCTAGGATTATTATCTCGGAGTCGTTTTCGTGATGAAACAGGCTGACTATTTTTCAGCCAGTTTAAAAATAGTCTTGACTATATTTCAGTGCAGGTAATAATAGGCGCCATGTGGAAACGGAAATCATATAAAAAAATCTGGGATGAGCTTGCTGCCGAAAAAGCGATGATCTTTCTTGCGGGGCCTCGGCAATCCGGCAAGACGACGCTTGCTGAAATAATTGCCGAGCAGTTTTCCAGCAAGCTCTATTTCAATTGGGACGTACTGTCGCATCGGGAAAAGTTGCTGAAAAACAGCACTTTTTTTGAAGAGGTGGAGCGAAAGGGGGAAGGACGCCCTCTGATAATTTTTGATGAAATCCACAAATACCGGGATTGGAAAAATTATCTCAAAGGGGTTTACGACCAGTTTCACAAGGAGTATCTGTTTCTGGTGTCAGGCAGCGGTCGTCTCGACATCTATCAGAAAGGGGGCGATTCTCTTGCAGGGCGCTATTTCATGTTTCATCTCTGGCCATTCACCCTGGCGGAACTGGGGGAGATGGAAACTCCATTCGAGCAGTTCATTGAAGACCCGCTCCGGATAACAGACAGCGGACATCAGGATTTACAGCAGATATGGAGAACCTTATCGGAGTTGAGCGGGTTTCCTGAGCCGTATCTCTCCGGCAAGGTCACAACCTGGCGGCGCTGGTCCGGCGGGTATGCACAGCAACTGATTCGAGAAGACATCAGAGATATTACCGACATAAAATCAACCTCAACAATGGAGACACTCTACCATCTGCTCCCTTCAAAAGTGGGGAGTCCCCTTTCTATTCCATCGTTATCGCGTGATCTGCAGGTTTCATATAACTCCATCCAGAATTGGCTCTCTGTATTCGAGCAATTTTTCATGCTGTTTTCCATAACCCCCTGGACCGCTAAAATTGCCCGTGCAATCCAGAAGGAGCGCAAGATATACCTGTTTGATACGCCGCGTATTATGGACAAGGGGGCGCGTTTTGAAAATATGGTGGCTCTCGATTTGTGGCGGGCGATTACTGCCTGGAATGACCTGGGACATGGCAGTTTTTCGCTCCATTTTATCAAAAATAAGGAGCAGCAGGAGGTTGATTTCCTGCTTGCCAGAGATAACGAACCGTTTCTCCTGATTGAGGTGAAGCTGTCGGAGTTGCAGCCGTCAGCAACATTGCGCAAATTTCAACAGGCTTTGAATGTGCCTGCGTTGCAGTTGGTGAATGAAGGGGAAGGGTATCGAATATTTACCAATGGAGATCAAAAAATTGTTGTGGCTCCTGCCTGGCTCTGGCTGGCGGGGTTGCCGTAGGTGTCGGATTACCTAGCGAGGCTCTTGCAAAAAGATTGTCTTGCCGGAAGGCTTCTATCCGGCATCCAGTTTTTCAATTATTTACAGGCTGGATTCCGGCTAAAAACCTACCGGAATTACAGTATTTTGGGCTTTTGCAACTGTTTCCAGCAGTGATTTTATCGAGGGTTTTTTATGACCACCACAGTGGTATCGACAACAATCAGCTTATTATCTCAAGTGATAGAAGTCTGCTTGCCATTTTAAATTCTCGTCTCATCAGTTTTATGTTACAGCAGATTTGCGATAAAGTTCGTGGCGGCTTCTATCGTATGAAGATGATTTATCTTGAACAACTCCCCATCCCTCCCGCCACCGACGCCCAGAAAGCCGCCATCATCGAACGGGTTGAGAAGATTCTGGAGGCGAAGAAAAATGATAACGTAGAGACAAGCAGGGACAAGGCATGCCTTGTCCCTACAACCGATATCCCCGCACTCGAAACCGAAATAGACCAACTCGTCTACGCCCTTTACGGCCTGACTGAAGAGGAAATTGCGCTGGTGGAGGGGAAGCGATGAAAACCAGAACTATCAGCGTCAAAGGGAGCGAAATAACCATTTCGCGCAAGGAGCAGGAAGATTATATCTCGCTGACCGATATCGCAAAATACCGCAATAGCACGGAGCCGTTTGCAATTATCAAAAACTGGATGAGAAGCAGGAGTACCATTGAACTGCTGGGACTATGGGAGGCACTCAGCAATCCGGATTTTAAACCTGTCGAATTCGAGAGGTTTAAAAATGAAGCAGGAAGCAACTATTTTGTTCTGTCACCGCAACCCTGGATTGAAGCGACCAATGCAATCGAATAAAAAATCGATTCTCTTTACCGATATCATGTCAAAATATTCTCAAAATTAACGGAGGAAATACATGAAAGTATACGCAATCAACGGCAGCCCAAGAAAAAGCTGGAATACCGCAATGCTCCTCGAAAATGCTCTGCAAGGCGCGGCTGCAGAGGGAGCGGAGACGGAACTTATTCACCTCTATGACTTGAACTTCAAGGGATGCACGAGCTGTTTTGGCTGCAAGCTCAAGGGTGGCAAGAGTTACGGCAGATGCGCCATGAGGGATGAACTCACCCAGGTTCTGGAAAAGCTGGCAGTAGCCGATGCCTTTATCTTGGGATCGCCGATCTACTTTGGCACTGTGACCGGTGAAATGCGCTCTTTCATGGAGCGACTTCTCTTTCAGTATTTTGCATACACCAGGCAGCCAAGTACGCTTTTTGACCGGAAGGTGCCGACCGCCTTTATCTACACCATGAACATCTCGAAAGAAATGATGAATGAGTATCAGTACCCGATTCATTTCGGAGCAAATGAAAACTATCTGACCAGAATATTCGGGCAGTGCGAAACGCTCTGCTGCAATGAAACACTTCAGTTTGAGGATTACGACCAGGTGGTGTTCAATTATTTTGACCCTGAAGAGCGGAAGCAGCGGCGTATAAACGTATTCCCGGAGGATTGCCGAAAAGCGTCCGAACTGGGGGGCAAACTTGTTAATGCAGCCAGGCAGGAGGCAGCTACGCTTCCAATATGACTGCGGTTGAGGCCTATTAGTAAATCGAGTAATAAACGTTTTTGCATAACATGTTGTTTTACTTGTGTTTTTAATCAGTCAATCTTTGCTAGGTAGGATATAGGTAGTATGGGAATTGTTTTCTGCTCATGCTCAGCCCCCTAAAAATAAAAAGGGTTTTAGTGCACAGCCTCGATTATAG
>Ga0194060_10000532_pt1 | contig 27707 bp, 22 predicted proteins | sample SepL225m_MetaG_FD_163427 | JGI IMG/M metagenome (GOLD analysis project Ga0194060, IMG submission 163427) | Anoxic zone freshwater microbial communities from boreal shield lake in IISD Experimental Lakes Area, Ontario, Canada - Sep2016-L222-5m | ecosystem: Environmental > Aquatic > Freshwater >...
TTTATGCCTTTGCGCCCCATCCCAATATGGCAAAATTATATATTGATTTCCTATTATCGGATTACGGCCAAAAAATAATCGGTGGGAACAAAATTGCGAAGTTTCCCGCAAGGCCCGATGTAAAATGTGATGTTACAGAAAAAACTAAAGGATTTTCGATGCATCCGGTCAATCCAGCAATGATAACCGACTATGCCACGATCAGCAAACAATTCGGTAAAATATTTTGGAAACACTGACGGCGGGTCAGGACTCACGAAACCTGCATCCGGCAAGCACGTTACGGAGGAACGTGAATGCCGTGTTTTTCTTCCAGATCATCGGCTAAGTACTTAAGGCCGAGTTCTTCCAATTTCTTTCTTCTTGGTATGCCTGTTGTGAGATCCCACCCTCTTGCTTGGTAGTATTCATTCATCGCTTTTTCGAGTTCATTTTTGCTGAGCCATTCTTTGTTCCTTTCAAAAACACTATCATTGTACCAGTCATTTTTCCGTCGACGCCCTTCTCTCACCATTATCATTCTCTCTAAATTCCACCCTGCTTCACCGACGACCGTTAGCATCTTGTCCTCTGTCATCTCCATTCCGGTCACAGCAGAAAATATTTTCGAGCCAATGGCGGCATCACCTATGTGGTCAAGGGTATACCAAGAGTAAGGTTTAGGAAAAACCCAACGGCAATATGGAACGCTATCACTAACAAATGAAAAATTCTGGAGATAAATTGCGGCAGGTATCTTCGCATCAAAAGAATGTTTGTCCAACACTTTTTCAGTGCCGAAGTATTTTATGGCTCCGGCTATAGCCGTTTCCTTTCTTTCATCCGGGGAAAGGTAACAAGACTTGGCATTCGGATCGAGGAAACGGGAGGGGAATTGAAGCGTTGTGCGTATCTCTACCGCTTGTTGCACGATATTCAGAGCAGTTTTTACATTACCCCCCCCCCAATGTCCATAGTAACCGGAACCATTTTTAACCAACCAACGGTCACGAATTGATATGGCCTTTTGTCGAAGACCTTCCGGAATCATCTCCAGAAGATTGACAAAAAACCGTTCTTCACCCTCTGCCAGTAGTGCGCCGATCCCGTTTCTGAAGGCAATTTGGTGTAAGTATTCATGCCAGAATTCACTACTTCCGATTTTATCAATCGGCAATTGAGTATTTTCTTCGGTCAGAACCCCCGCTTTCACTAGTTCCCAAAACCATTCATATTCGAATTTAAATCCGGTTTGCGTTATACTCAAACCTAAGTCGTCATGAAGTCTCACCGCTCCAATTAAAGATCTTCCAATCGTTTTTCCACCGTAGTAAGCATGTTCTACATTTCTACAAAACTTATTTTCATTACAGTTCCCGGCACCACCCGGAATGGAATTATCCTTAAAATGCCATCCAATGAGGCAGCTCAAAGGGCAGGCGAAACATCCACCTGACCTTTTCGTTACCAATCCTTGAGCGACCTCTTCCCCTAAGGCGGAATTATCCTGCGCATCTCTGCCTCCATCTGCAAGAGACGAATCCCTCTCAGAAGTGTAGTAGCTCATATATTTTACTGGATTTTGTCGCCCTTCTCCAGGCTTACAGGTTGCCAACTTCGCATAATATTGATATAAATTAGCTAGTTCCTTAGGTTTAGCAACCTTAACCCCCCCGCTTCCCCTTACTGCGATCGCCTTGAGATTTTTCGACCCCATAACTGCCCCAAATCCGCCTTGCCCTGCTGCAAATGCTGTATCGCTGGTAATAATTGCTTCTCTGCATAGATTCTCTCCAGCCGGACCGATTACCACGGATCTGGTTGTCTCGCCATGCCATCTCTTCAGTGCCAGCTGTGCATCCCGAGAGATCAAACCCCATAAATGTTCGGCCGTCCTAACTTCTGCCATCCCATCGTTAATCCATAGATATACCGGTTCAAGGGCCTTTCCTTGTATAATTATGCCGTCATATCCCGCAAATTTAAGTTCGGCTCCCCAATGGCCGCCCATGCTGCTATAAAAATAGCATTCAGTAGGATATGGTACTGGCGATTTCGCTGTGAAAAAGACCCTGTTAGCACTTGGCGCAAGAGTTCCGACTGCTGGTCCAGTTGTGACTATCAGCCTGTTATCTGGGTCGAGTGCTCCAATGTCCGGTGACACTTCATCCCAGTAAATCCTTGCCCCCATTGATCTGCCCCCAATATATACCGGCGCATATCTCCATGTGTCTACATCAGAAATCTCTCCTGTGCTTAAGTTTATCCTGAGAATTTTTCCCATCCATCCATAGTTCAACTCTATCATATACTAACCTTTTTCAAGCTTAGTGCACCTTCCATACAGTACTTCACACACAATGCGGCGCCTCCACAGAGATCACATTTAAAACAAACATTTTCTTTCGCATCGTATCGAATGCGGGAATGTGTATTTGGACATGCTTCCATACATAATTTACATCCAGTACAGTATTCCTTGCTAATCACAGCAGTTTCCGTAACAGTGTCTACATGCAGGGCGCCGGTAGGGCATGCCTTGAGACAGTCAGGATCTCGACATTGCTGACAAGCATATACTTCACTCCGATACCCCTCGAAGGGCCATGTCATTACTTCTATACGTGATAATGTCGTACTCACAACTGCTTCGTGAAAGAGAGAACAAATAGCCTCACATGCCCTGCATCCCGAACAGGTTTGATCATTAGCTTCAATGAATCGTCTAACAAGAAGTGTCATAGTACTATTACGATCCCCCTAATTCTAAGTTCCATATTGCCAGAACAGCTGGGGGGGATTGAACATTAGTGCTATCAATCATTTGCTCTATTCTCTTCATTTCTTCAAGAAATAAGTGTTAAATGCCACAATCCATTTTTTGGAACTTTCCAAGGTATAGGGGCCGTAATTCTTCTTATAGGCTTTGTCCCCTACAATATCCTTTCTTGAAGAGACATAACCCTTTGCTTTATGAATATCTCCGCTTCCCTTGGACAGTTCATGATCAATAAAGAGCATGGCGGCGTGCGGATTGCGGGCCTGGGCAGCTAAGCTGATCTGTCCAACGTTCACGTGGACGGGCTCAAGGGGAACCCACTCCACAGGGGCACCTTTTTTCTTACTTTCAATCACATGTGCATCGGTAATGGTGGGCGAAAACCAGTACTCACCGTTAATTATCAAATCGAGAATCGCCCTGGCTGAGACCATGTGCACGTCGAAATTCTGGGCCGCTAGGCGCTTCACGAAGTCCTCACCAAAGGTATCCAGCATGTTTCCCACGAAGGAAATCCCGTTCTCGCCCCCGGAAATAGCCACTTTGCCCTTCCATTTCGGATCGAGCAGGTCCTTATAGTTCTTTGGAAGGTTCGGTTTGGCGATAAGTTTCGTGTTGAAGCCGATACTGTGGCCACTTTCTCTGAATCCTGCCCTAAGGACAGCACCATCTGTGGTTTTCGTGATGGCATCGTCCTCGATAAATGGCAAATTGGAAGAGTAAAAAGGCTGAAGTACACCTGCCTGTTCCTGCATGAATACGTAGCCGTTTTGCGAATTTTCGATAACGTCACATCCTTGCCTACCTGCCTTCGTTTCCTCGAACACACGGGCAACCAATTGCTCGCTATCAGCGCGCCAGATTTCCACTTTAATGAAAGGATATCTTTTCATGAAATCGTCCACAACAGGACGCACTGCCTGAGTCATTATGCCGGAGGTATAAAAAACTAGTCGCCCTTCCTTTTTTGCGCCTTCCTCAAGAATCTGCTGCCGATCTGGCCCCTTGTACAACGCAAGCGCGGATACCGTTGTCGGTATTTTTGTTGCCGCAAGGGTAACGCCTTGCGATAGCAAAGAGATTACTATGATGAAAACTGCTGAAAGATACCTTTTCTGCGTCATAATTCCCCCTTGTTAGCTTTCTTCCTTTTTGTGAGTAAACCTGATGTATGGCAGGACTTACTGTTATAGGGTTTTCCAACTCCAGGAAAGACAGGGCCGACAACCCGCCAGTGCCCAACCGCCGCGACCTACGAGATAATTAAAATTGACGGGGAGACCGAGCATGCGGGGAAAGGCGTCCATCTGTGCGGATGCGCCTCTACCGATTCGTGGACATCTTGTACATTTACGGCGCCGTCGATATCTTTTGTTTCCAGACCCACATCCTCCGGTGTTAGGACGCATCGCTTACCCCCCTAAATCCCTTGTAGAGATACCATGACGGGGAGACGGTACTGCCCGGTGATCTTGAAGCTGCGCCTTTCTCTTTGCCAATTCCCGTTCCGCTAATCCCATGACCATTCCCTGCCGCTGAATTAAAAAACCGATGGAAATTATTTGAACAGTTTAAGCTGGAGGTAGGTTATTTAGATTAGATCTCCGAATACTTTCTGCTACTGCGCCTTTCCATCACATTCCGATATGCTACCTCAAATAGAGCAAGCTAGTTACAAAAAGTATAGGATCGATGCTACTTAAATATGTGTGTCCGTAATAATAAATTTTCACCCTAATCAAGTAGAGCTCTTTTTACTAATGCTTTTACGATCTCAACCTTGTAGGCATTCATGGCAAGTGGGGTTGCACCGGACACGGCGGCCAGTGCTGCTTCCTCCGCTTTTGCTGCATCAAGGGGCTGCCCGTTGATCGATGCCTCTGATTGCATCGCCCGAATAGGTATTGGGGCCACGGCTCCTAAGACAATCCTAGCTTTTTTACAAATTCCTTGCTCAATAGTGGTGACAGTGGCGACACTCGCAATGGCAAAATCAAGGGCCTTTCGTAATCTGAATTTGAGGAAAGTCTGCTTGGCTCCCTGAGGGGGCCTGGGAATCCGGATTTCAGTCACAATCTCATGGGAGCGAAGTACATTCCCAAGGGTGGTAAAGAAATCCCTGACGGGAATTATACGCTTACCTGCCTGTCCTTGAATCATCAGGGTCGCATCCAAGGCGCTCAGAGCCACAGCAGTGTCGGATGGGCAGACGGCGAAACAACCCTTGCCACCCAGAATTGCATGATAACGATTGTCGCCAGGAACGGCAAAGCATCCCTTGCCGCCTTTCCGCAAGCACCAATAACCTCTCCCAGTAAAAGGAGAACATCGGTAATACCAGCAGCGCGTATCTTGGCAAAGATTTCCGCCGATTGTACCCATGTTTCGTATCTGAGGCGAGGCGACGGATTTAGCCGCATCCGCCAACACACTATAGGTTCTCCGGACAATCGGGGAAGCAGCAATGTCCGCCAGACTCGTGAGAGCGCCTATCGCCATTCCTTCGTTATCTTCATGAATATATTTCAAGCCGAAAATAGTTTTGATGTTAACCAGCACCTTCGGATATGTTGAAAGAACTCCGTTTTTAAGGAGACTAAGGATGTCGGTACCTCCAGCGATTAATATCGGATGCTCTAAATCCATAGAAACTGCCTCATCAAGAGTTTGCGCATTTATATGTTTAAAAGGTTTCATATTATTTCACCTTGCCCAAGGCTTTTAGAATCTTATCGGGAGTTATGGGTGTGCTGTTGAATCTCACACCGAGGGCATTATATGCGGCATGGGCAAGCGCCGGCGCACTGGGAACGAGCGACCCTTCCCCAATCCCTTTGGCCCCGAATACGGTGTTTGGATTGACTGGTTCTACCAGAATAGCTGTTGTTGGGGGGGCGTCAAGGTGTGTAGGAATCTTGTAGTCGAGATACGAAGCGTTCAGCCCCTGCCCGTTTATTGGGTCATGTACGAAATCTTCCATCAAGGCAAACCCGATTCCCATCATTGTTGACCCCAGTAGTTGATTCTCCGCTGTGTTACGATTGATCGCCCTTCCAACGTCCTGGGCAGTTACGTAATTTAAAATTTCCACAGCTCCAGTATCGGTGTCTACGGCAACTTCCACCATGTGACACATCCATGTCTTCGGAACCACTGATCCTTCCCGTTCTTCAGACGTCCAAGGCACGTTTTCCCATTGTGCATACCAGCCATAGCCGTCGATACGGCAACCGATGGGCTGAGAGTCAATAACTGCAAACGATCCGATATATTTGCCGGTAATGACAGCAATTTTTATTTTTTTCGCCTGATCTTGAGCGACATAAATCCATCCATCCCGAGCTTCCAATTCCTCTGGTTTGACGGACAACTCTCTAGCTGCTAGCTTTAAAAGTTTTTGCTTCGCATCTCGTGCTGCGAGCTGAACAGCTCCACCCATATTGCAAGTATTCTGGCTGTGAGCTGAATAGGATCCAAGAGGGGACGATTCCGTATCTGTCCGCACGACCCGGACATCTTCATAGCAAACTCCCAGTTCTTCTGCACAAATGGCAGCTTCAATCGTGTAAATCCCCTGACCCGTTTCGTCGCCTGCGGCAAAAAGCTGCACGGATCCATCTTTGTTCACTTCTACAAAGGCGGCACCGGGAATGCTGCAGCCGCCGCCGCTGTGAACGGCGATGGCCATCCCGACACCGTGTTTTCTGCCATCGGGAAGCGTTTTTTCTCCAGCTTTATGCTGCTTTTCTTTCCATTTAATTGCTGCTGCCGCTTTCTCGATGCATTCATCCAATCCACTCGGCGTCTGTTTTTGCCGTTCCCACCAGTCACCTGCTCCTGAATGATTTTTGATGTAAAAATCAATGTGATCAATTCCAAGCTTTTCAATAAGCCTGTCGCACAATTGGGATACGGCATAGTGTCCTTGAGTCGAACCAAAACCCCGAAACGATCCAGTTCCCGAAAGATTAGTGTAAACTCCATACCCTTCGAAATAAGTATTAGGACACTTCCATGTCCAATTCGGGGCTCGTCCCATATTCCTGGGCTCCGTACCGGGCATACGGTGTGTAATACCGAAGTTCGAAACAGTTTTCATGTAGATAGCAGTAAGTGTGCCGTCTGCTCTGCCTCCCATTTTGACCTTGTTGTGGGAAATGGCTCGCGCCCAGTGATACTCACAAGCACGAAGCCCCTGAAATTTCACCGGTTTGGCTGTTCTTCTCGCCAACACAGCCGCCATTGCCAATATTCGTAAATCGACATGTTTGCCGAACCGTCCACCGGCGTGGTGGCATATGCCTCTAATTTTATTAATCGGTGTACCATAAACTTTCGAAAGGATCGGCCAGAGCCAATTAACCATGCGATCAGGATTTTCCTTCGTCCATACGGTACACTGACCGTTCGGGTCCCAGTCCACGACGACGGTATCCGTTTCTAGGGGGGCATGTAGCATAGCCTGGGTATGTACTTCCTGCTCCACAATCGCATCAGCTTCGGAAAAACCCTGCTCTAGATTACCACCAGTCAACTTTGTCTTATCAACGATCAAGGAGGGTTCGCCCCGATTGGGAGAATTCCAGACATTCCAAGGCCAGAGCGACTTTTGCACGGGGGCAGTCGGCTCCATGGATTCTTTCGCATCAAAAATGGCCGGTATCATCTCATACTCTACTTCTATCAGACCCAGAGCTTCCTCAGCAATTTCCTCATTGTTTGCGACTAAAGCGGCAACATAATCTCCTACGAAATAAAGCGTTTTATCAAGAATTTTCAAGGGTGCTGCGCCGGCCGTAAAAGTCGCTTCGGGAAATCCTTCTAAGTCATTATAAGTAATGACTGATCTTACCCCTGATAACGATTTTGCCTTACTGGTATCCATGCGCACGATGTTGGCATGAGGGTGGGGGCTGCAGAGAACCATACCGGTAAGTATTCCAGGCAAATAGATGTCATGAGTAAATTTTGCGTTACCCGTAACTAGATCAACTGCACCTATCCGGGGCAACCGCTTTCCGATAACGGACATCTGATCTGGCATGCTTTGTTACTCCTTTCTCTGTTCCCGCGCAGCGGCCAAAACTGATTCCACAATCTTCTGATAAGAACCGCACCGGCAGAGGTTCCCGGATAAGGCTTCTTTTACTTGCAGTTCGTCCGGCGTGGAGTGGTTGTCAAGCAATGTTTTTGCCTGCATGATCATCCCCGGCGTACAGAAACCGCATTGCATGCCGTCATGCTCAATAAAAGTCTTTTGTAATGGATGCAGTTCTCCATTCATCGGCTCTCCCAAGCCCTCGATCGTCGTGATTTCTTGCCCATCACATTCGACCGTTAGGGTGCTGCATGCGAGAATAGATTTTCCGTTCATGATGACAGTGCAGGCACCACATTCTCCATTATTGCAGCCCACTTTTGTCCCCGTAAGGCCCAATGTTTCCCTTAAGGTGCGCACCAACGTATGCCAAGGTTGCAGCTGATGGCCAATTTGCAGTTCAATGAGCTCACTGTTTATCCTAAGATTGATCATTTTCTTTTCTTCTCGCATGTCAATGGTTATTGAATACCGAAAACACTTTTATAGAGTGTTACAACATTGGTATAATTTTCTGCCTCTCTGGGGTCTGAGGGGAGTAATTTTATACCCTTCAATCTTGTTATGCTAGGTTCAACATCTGGCCTACTAGGATGGTTACCAAGAGTTCTAAATGTTGTTTGACCTTCCTTAGATAGGAGGTAATCGACAAACAATTTTGCTGAATTTGGGTGAGGGGCTTGGGCTGTAATGGCTAAAGGATGTAACTTGGCAACCACTGGCTCGACAGGGACCCATTCCAGCGGTGCACCGGCCTTTTTAAACATTTCCGCCCTATCTGTGTATACACTGATTGCTGCACGGGATTCTCCCGCAACAACCAAAGTAGCTACAAGCGTGCGGCCATTTCGAAAGTTTATGTTCTGTTTAGCCAACTTTTTCATGAAATCCAAACCTTTGCCTTCGCCTTTTAATTTCAAGATAACACTAAACCATTCATACTCCTGATAATCCATACCTAATTTGCCTTTCCACTGAGGATCTAAAAGATCATCATAGCTTTTCGGGGCATCTTTCGGTAAAACCAATTTAGTGTTATAGGCCATAACATTGGTGTTCATAAACGTATCGGTCCAATACCCGTCGGGGTCCTTGAATCCAGAGGGGAAAAATCTGCTTTCCGGGGATACATATTTCATTAATGCCCCTTCTCTCTTGATTAAATGAACCTGAAACCCACCTAATTGAACTGCATCTGCAACAGTTTTACCAGCCTTCGCTTCCGCAATAATTCTGGTAACTTGTGTTTCTCCCCGACCTCGGAATAAATCAGTCTTGATAAATGGGTATTTCTGTTCAAACTTTTTTAATATCGGTACCGCTTCGCTAATCGACATTGCAGTATAAAAGACTAATTTCCCTTCCTTTTTAGCTCCTTCAATTAACTTGGCCACCCGTTCCTCTTCTGCCGAGAGAGCAAAAACACGGCCCTGACCTGCGATCAAGAATACTAAGGACAGTATAAAAGCCAGCATCAATCTGCGGAGGATTCTATTCATAATATCTGTCTACCTTTCTTTGATACGCTACTGTTTAGTAGCATGCCTTGAACCAATCATCTCCTCTTGCAACAATTAAGAAGCTTAAACGGCAGGCGACAATAACAACTGATGAAGAACGCTTTACATCTCGACTACTCCCTCGGCACCTATGAAAGTTAAATGCGTTCCTAATTTCCCGGAAAGTTTTTCCATAATTTTGTGAATTTTCGCACAGTTCTCGTCTTCCGCGGCAAGAAGACAGGGCTGTCCTTCCTTGTTAATCAATACGGGAAGGAAAGAAACCTGACTGATCTTTTTCCCCGTGACGATGCATTTCAGCAGCAGCGAGTCTTTGATCGGCGTGTCCCGATCAACAACAAAGTTTCCCAGGTTGTAGAAGATGGCTTTCCCTTTATAAACTTCAACCGCCTGGATGGCATGGGGCCCATGGCCGATCACCAAATCGGCCCCCGCATCGATGGCAGCGCGGGTCACCGCCGGCTGATGCACCGTCAGGGTGTGGGATCCCCCCATGAGTCCAACGCTCCAGTGGCAGGAAACGATCAAGACATCGGCCTGGGACCGTGCAGTCTGAATGTCCTCAATCATCATTTCCATGTCTTCATCATTGGTGTGGGGTGGGTGAAAGAGCGTTGAGATGCGAATTGGGGCAACACCCGGCTTGTTCGTCCCGGCAGCAAAGTGCTGGGGCTGATTTTCACTTGTCGTATAACCGAGGAAGCCAAAACGCGTACCCTTTCTCTCCAAAAAGACAGGCTTTCTCGCTTCGGCGATGTTCCTTCCGGCGCCGATGGTGGGAAGCTTGTTTGCGGCCAGCACCTCCAGGGTCTCCACACAGGCGTCCGGACCATAGTCCATCGTGTGATTGTTCGCCAGGTTGATAAGGTCGAATCCTGCATAGGTAAGACCTTCCACCATTTTGGGACTGCTTCTAAAAGCCATGATTCTACCGAGTACCGGTTTTCCTGTTTCTGCCAAAGGTGCTTCCAGATTGCAGAAGCCAATATCTGCGCTCTTCAACGTCGGTGCAATTAAAGTAAAGGCCGTGGCCGGGTTTTGGCGTACGGGTTCTGTCGCAGTGCCGTCAATTTTTTGAATCCTCACCCCCAGCAGGACGTCACCGGCAGCTAGGAGGGTGATCGTCTTTTCCTCTTGTTCCTTTTTCATAAAACCCCCTCTTTCGTTTATAATATGGTAATTTATTTTCTTCTGAATATTTCTCTGAACATCTTCTGATATCGTTCCATACTGTCAGCAAGTCTCGTGTCTACAACAGAAAATTTAATGTTCGCTGTCAGCCGTGGGGGATTGGAAATCACTCCCTCTCTGGCGGAAACCCGGTTAAAACCCCTTATTAATTCCTGCCCTTCTTTGGATAAGGCAAAGTCGACAAATAATTTCCCTGAGTTGGGGTGTTGGGCATGACTTGCCACGCCTATCAATTGCGGAGTGGCGAGAACGGGCTGCACACCAACCCATTCCACCGCGGCACCATGTCGTTTCATTTCCTCGATCTGGTGGGCATAGACATTGACGGCCAACGGAAATTCGGAAGCCGCCAATAGCTCCGTAACCAAAGTAGCGCTCGAATTATAAATGGGATTTTGTCTTGCCAGTTTTCGCATGTACTCCAGTCCCTTCTCCTCTCCCATAATTTTTAACTGGCCTACGAACCATTTGATATCCGTCATATCCATGCCCAGTTTCCCTTTCCATTTTGGCTGTAAGAGATCCTGGTAATCCTTGGGGGCTTCGCGGGCGGGAACTAGTTTTGTATTGTATCCAATGACATTGCTATTAAAGTAAATCGTGACGTAGCCTTCGGGATCCTTAAAGCCTTCTGGGTAAGCCTTGCTTTCGGGCGAAAAGTATTTCATAAGCAAGCCTTCTTTTTTCACGGCATAGGAACGGAAATCACTCAACTGGATCACATCCGGGACATAACGACCGGCCCTTGCCTCCGTCATAATTCTGACGAGCAGTTTTTCCCCTTCCGCCCTGAATATCTCCGTAGATATGAACGGGTATTTTTCCTGAAATCGTTTTACCAATGCATTGCTATCGGCAAGCCCCATGGCGGTGTAATAAACCAGATGCCCTTCTTTTTTTGCTCCTTCTACCAGTGTTGCTTGGCGTTCTTCCTCTGCTGAAAGCGCAAAAATCTCGCTGTGGCAAAACGATAAAAACAGTAAAATTATCACTGTAAAAACCGCCATGACCTTATTGAAATGATACTTCATTCCCGGTTCGCTTCCTTTCTCGTAGATTTTTCAAAAGCATACATTGTGAAATCGAGCAGTTTTGCCTGGAGAATAATTGCTTTGCATCGTTTCCACCACATACAAACATGGTATGTCAAAGGTCAACCATCCCTTCCGCACCCTTAAAGGATAATCGTGTTCCAAGTTGCCCCGACAGTTTTTCCATCATTTTCTGAATCCTTACACAGTTTTCGTCATCTGGAGGCAGAGGGCATGGTCTTCCAATCTCGTCAATCAAAACCGGGATGAAGGAAACCTTCTTAATATTGTTTTGCTCGAAGCATACATTGAGTATCATTGTCTCCTTGGGCATAGGCAATTTGTAGCCATCAAAAATAAAATTGCCCAAACTATAGGCGACAATCTTATGCTTATAAATCTCTATTCCTTGAACAGCATGAGGGTGATGACCGAGAATCAGATCGGCACCTGAGTCGATTGCGATATGGGCAAGTCCGGTTTGTGGTATAGTGATAGTGTGATTGCCGCCCTGTGAGGCACCCCAATGGTAGGAAACAATGACAATATCTGCTTTCTTACGCAACTCAATGATATCTTCAATCATCATTTCCACGTCTTCCTGATTTGTAAAGGGAGAAGCAAAAAATGGTGAAAGTCTTATGAGCACTATCCCAGGTTTATTCGGATATGCAGAATATTTTCGTAACCCGTCACTGACCGCGTAGGCTAAAAAACCAACCTTTAGTCCTTTTTTCTCCAGAATCACCGGTCTTCTCGCCTCGGTAATATTTGCTCCCCCCCCTGCATAGGCGATTTTGTTTTTTGATAATATCTTCAGTGTGTCCATGAAGGCCTCTTCGCCATGATTCATAGAATGATTATTTGCAAAAGAAAGCACATCAAAACCAGCAGCCAATAATCCGGCAATGGCGCTTGGGTCAGAATGGAATGCTGTCGTTATTCCCGCATTGGAAGGGTTAAGTTTATCCGACAATGGGGCCTCAAGGTTTCCAAACCTTATATCTGCTTTGCGAAAAATAGAGGAAACAAAGGTAAAAGCCAACTCAGGCTTTTCCTGTTTCAGTAGTACATCTCCGACTGCTACCAGCGATATCTCTATCTGACTCTGCTTCTCGAATTTTTTCTTTCCTGTTTTCATGTTTGCTCCTTGATGTAATGTTGTTTAGAAGTAGGTATTTCTTTCTGCGTGGCTTAATGAATTCCGAATACGCTCTTATAGAGCTTTACGACATTATTGTAATTTTCTGCCTCCATCGGGTCAGAAGGAAACAGCTTAATGCCCTTCAATTTTGACGAATCAACTTCGATATCCGATCTGCTCGGAGTTTTGCCAAGATTCTTTAACACTATCTGCCCTTCCTTCGACAGGAGATAATCGACAAGCAACTTTGCTGAATTGGGATGAGGGGCTTGGGCTGTAATGGCCAAGGGGTGTAACTTGACAACTACTGGTTCAACGGGTACCCATTCTACCGGTGCACCTTGCCTTTTAAAGCGCTCCGCTATGTCTGCGTATCCGGTGGCAGCTACCGGGATTTCACCAGCCGTAACCAAGGTTGCTAAGAGTGTCCGATTATTTCGAAAGCTGATATTCTGTTTAGACAGCTTTCTCATAAATTCCAGCCCTTTTTCCTCTCCCTTTACTTTCAACAGAACACTAAACCACTCATACTCTTGATAATCCATGCCCAGCTTGTCTTTCCATTTAGGGTCTAAAAGATCGTCAAAGTTTCTGGGGGCATCTTTAGGGGAGATTAGTTTTGTATTATAGGCAAGCACGTTGGCATTAATGTACGTATCGGTCCAATACCCATCGGAGTCTTTAAATCCTACTGGGAAAAACCTGCTTTCCGGGGATACATATTTCATGAGCCCCCCTTGTTTCTTAACTAAATGGACCTGAAAGCCCCCTAAATGCACTACATCGGCAACTGTTCTCCCTGTTCGCGCCTCAGCAACAATCCGGATAACCTGTTTTTCTCCTCGTTCCGAGAATAATTCCGTCTTGATAAAAGGATATTTCTGTTCAAATTTCTTTAATAATGGAACAGCTTCACTTACTGACATTGCGGTGTAAAAAACGACTTTGCCTTCCTTTTTAGCCCCTTCCACTAACTTTGCCGTCAGCTCTTCGTCAGCGGAGAGCGCAAAAACCGAGCTCTGGCTAATAACCAAGATAAAGGACAGCAGGAGCAACACAAAACCAGATTTCCTTATGCAGTGCTTCATAATCCCCCCGGCGCGGCGATTTAGCAAAGCCTTTAGACTTGTTCTTCTCTTCCTTAAGATAATGATGAAACATTCTCATCAGGAATGTCTAAGCAGCACTGGCTTTAGCAAAATAATGAAGGAACCGGTCAAGTCCTAAGTAATCGGGCTGAAAAGGTCACCGGCATCGCAATGCTGAAGAAGTCTTCAAAACGCTAGCCGTTTCCGAAAAAGGGACGCCTGCTAATAATGACTTTCGTAGCTCTTTAGGTTCTCTAGAGCAAATCACCATGATCTTTGATTACTTGTAGAACACTTTAACTGTTTATCGTATATATTATACAAAGGAGTGTTGTTGAGATTAATGCGGAATATTTCTTTCATATTGACTAACTATTTGTCAAGGTATTTTCATACGGAAAGACATAGGAAATTGATCGTAATGTCGTTCTCTTGGAAAAGTTCGGAGTAACCATCTGAAATAAACTTGAAATAATTTAAGATGACGGCAAATTCACCAATATAAATGGTAATCATCACCTCAATTCCGAATCTAAAACACTGTAGTAGTAGGTGTACCCATTTCCATGCACCATTCCCATTCCAGGTAATCGCGTCCGCAAAGTACCCATTGTAATCTTCACCGCAGCATGTCCGCGATGTTCTCCGAACAATTCCCAATACGCTTATCCATACCGTGCGATGATATCACCTAAAAACTGCACGTGAATGGCGCTTTATCCCCCAAGAAGCCACGATCCATGCTTACCCCTGTGCGCTTTAACTCGTTCTGAGGAGCTCGTCGATTTTGGCCCTTATAATCCTTCATGTCGTCCTGGATCCAGCATTTACCCCTTAGATTATCGACCATCTGATCAAAGCATCGTTCTTTCGGCAGTTCCAACTTCGATCAACGTAAGCCTCCTTGTCGTCTTATGCAAGATCGTCTGGAATAGGGCCTATCCGTAAGGAGGAAGACAGCATTTATGCTGACAACTGACTGCTATTGCCTGATAATGGCCAGCCGGTATGTGCGTTATTACATTCCTAAATTGAATTTATACGCCCAATACCCAGCGAATATATAAAGAAACACCATCCACGCAAAAAACAGATAATAGCCTTTTGATTTATCTCTTAGTTTTTCATTCATTGCCTTATTCCTTTCATATAATCTGGTCTTCTCTATATTAAAGCAAAGGGAATGCCAAAATCTTATTCATCGATAACACATTAATTATTAAGGATATTAACCGCTGATTAGTTCCGATGATATTGCTGACATGTATGGATAATCCTCCATAATGCGTCTGTCTTTTACTACGGGGATTTCTTTAAGGCTCGACTGTGATGGTCACAAGGCCATGACGGTAATACCGGCTGAAACGATGAAAAGGAAAGCCGCGATAAGATCCAGTGCCAGGTTTTTTGAGAGCATCATAGGCCGTTAATCTTTGAGGAGAATCCTGGTTATAAACGCCTGGATGCTATCGGTAATAATCGGCCATTTGCTGTAAGCTGGAACAAGAAAAGGCCCCACGCGGGGGGGCTTTCTTGTTGATAAATAATTGTTTGGAGTCAGTTGCAGGCTTGGCGCGCCTAGTTGTTGAGCGCCCCCTGATTTATCCAGTCCATAATGAGCTGGATCTGGGTGGCAATAAGCTTCGGAGCCGGTTCTACAGGCATCTGGATTACTCCTAAGCCACCAACAATAGACATATAGAGCCGGCTATTCACAGCGTCGCCGGGAATTACAGTAGCTACCGTTCCCGCATAGCTGTCCAAACTAACATACGTTAAGTTGCCCGGTCCGTGGCACGAGAGGCAGTTAGCGTTCATGATCGGCTGTATGTAGGTAGAATAGCGGACCGTTCCTCCGACCGGTGGCGGCGCTGGCGGCGGTGTTATGACCACCAACGCCGTCGCAATAGCCGATATTTGGGCAGTAGTCAGCGAGGAGAGGGCACCCATACCGCCGCAATCGGAGCAAATATGTCGAATTACTTTCACGGGTCTTTGACCATACCGACAATTGGTATTATCGTAATCCCGTCGCCTGAGTCAATAGACTAAATCGGCCACTATCATTTCCGGAAATAATGTACGGAATCGCAGACTCTTCTGCATCAAAATGTAGGGAAAATCTGACAAAATGTCTGATATATAAAGATATAGTACTATAATTACTTCTCTGAATCAATCGGTTAAATCATATCTGCGCTTGGCATGGTACGTGCTTTAGAACAAGTCAGCGTTTTTGTTGGAGAGCCATTTTTCATCGAGTCAAATAATAGTCAGACCAACTTAAGCAGCTATGGGAGGATGATATGCCATCGGGGAAAATACTGTTGGTTGGTGACGACCTGAACCTTCTTGAAGTGCTGAAGGTTAGAATTGAATCGGCAGGCTATGAAGTGGCGGCTGTCGCAAATGAGAGGAAAGCTATTGAATTCGCTAAAAGCGAAAGAATTGACCTTGCTATCATAGATCTTCAGCTGGAGCATACAGATGCGATTTCACTGATGAAAGAGATTCACGTTTTCTTCCCCTACATGCCGGTTATCATTCTCACCGCCCACGGAACAATCGAAAGTTCAGTGCAAGCCATGCAATGTGGAGCATACAGCTATTTGACAAAACCCATCAACGCACCGGATCTGCTATTTCAAATTGAAAAGGGCGCTGAAAATGAAAAGCTGGAGCGGGAAGTCCGGCGTTTGAAAGAGTTGCTCAAAGAAAAATATTATTTTGGAAACATGGTGGCTAAAAGTGAAAAAATGAAAGGGATACTGCAAACTGTATCCAGGATTGCAGATAAGGACTCCACCGTTTATATCCATGGTGAAAGCGGTACAGGCAAGGAGTTGATTGCCAAGGCCATCCATCTGGCCAGCAACAGAAATAATAAGCCCTTCGTTGCCTTAAATTGTGCAGCAATACCGGAAAATCTGCTTGAGAGTGCGCTCTTCGGCCATGAGAAGGGTGCATTTACCGGAGCCACGCAAAGTACCCAGGGTTCGTTTCTGCAGGCACACCAAGGCACGATCTTCCTGGACGAAATAGGAGACATGTCCCTTACCATCCAAGCCAAGGTACTCCGCGTTCTTCAAGAACGTCAGTTTTATCCGGTAGGAAGCGAAAAACTTGTCAATGTCGATATTAGAGTAATTGTGGCCACCAACAAGGACCTGGAAGAAGAGGTGAGGAAAGGCCTCTTTCGCAAGGATCTCTTCTACCGGATCCATATTATACCGATTTACCTGCCGCCATTACGGGATAGGAAGGAGGATATTCAGCCACTTGCCGAACACTTTGTCAAGAAATTCAATAAGCAGATGAAGATGGATATAAAAGGTCTGACTCCTGATGCAATTAATAAGTTCCATCTTTATGATTGGCCCGGCAATGTCCGTGAGCTGGAAAACATGATTGAGTATGCGATGAACATGACTTCAGTTAATTATCTTACGGGAGATCATATTCTCCCATTGTTCCCGTCACAGGCGCCTGAAGATGCTGCGGCATTAAAATCATTAAAAGAAATAAAAGCAACAGTCGAAAGAAATTGTCTTATCGATTACCTGAAAACTTGTAAAGGTAATGTAAGCAATGCAGCGGTATTGGCGGGAAAGCACAGAACTGACTTTTATAATCTTCTTAAAAAGCACAATCTCGACGCTGTTGATTATAGAATGACAGCACAGCAAAGTGACTTTTCTAACCATAGCAAACATTCTCTTGCTCACTGACAGCGAGGAAAATCTGGCCACACAGTTTTTTGCAAACTTATGCCTCCCCCTCAATGAATGAGCTGATGGTGTGTAGAGCACAGCAAGGCGGGGTCAGAAGTAGCTTTGCTTTGGTGTTTGTTTCTTTTGAAAATCATTGAATCCAGGATCATCCATCCGTAGTAGAGTAGTAGGTGTTTTCAACACGTCAGCCAGTGCTGCGGACACTTAAATTCCATTCCAATTTCCAGGTTGTAATCTTATAATCACCTCCACCCAAAGACCTCACAACGCACGAATATGGAGGTGAGCCACGACCACAAAAGAAGCAATAAGCCTGTTCAATTATTATCTTCAGTCGAACCATAAACAACGGACCATTAAAAGCTACAGTCTTGTAATTGGCAGGCTTGATGCCATTTATGGTCAGGGGCCAATTGATTCCATCACTTCCGAAGAGATATTCCATTTTCTGGAAGACCTGACAAAGCATATGGCCAAATCAACAAGGAGGCTCAGATACGCCCAGTTGAAAGCGTTCTACAATTTTATCATAGACCGCTGCTCCCTCAACATGAGAAACCCCTGTAACGCGTCGTTATTAAGCAAGTCATTCAAGGCTCCAAAACAGTTCCAGCGCAAAATTCTGGACCGGGAAACCGTGGAGGAAATGATCTACAACTCAAAAAGCCAGCGGGACCGCTTGATATTGGAGCTTCAAGCTCGTTGCGGATTGAGAATAGGTGAATTGCTTAAGATCAGAGTGTCAGATGTATCCGACAGGACGGTGGTCCTTCGAGATCCCAAATCAGGTAAAGAGGCGGAAATAGCCTACATGCCGGAGAACGTATCAAGAAAACTGTCAGAATACGTGAAGGAAAATGCCATTCAGGGTGAAGACCGGATATTCCCCATCTGTTATTCGACGGCAAGAGCCCTTATCCAAGGGCTGGGAGCCAAGCTGAATGTCCATGTATCACCCCATGACCTCCGGAGATATTCAGCCACTTATGCCAGTAGAAACGGCGTTCCTCTCGAAGTAGTATCGAAAGTAATCTTGAGGCACCAGGATTTGAAAACCACGCAGATATATCTCGGAAAAATCAGTGATTCAGAGGTTATACGGTGGATGGACGTCCTGCACGGGAAATAGGACCAACCAACATAACCATTTGAAACATAGAGGTCTTTGGGGTCAAAAATCTTGGTCAGATCATCCGTAAGTCATCATCGCCAAGTCAGAAACTGCGAACTTCACCCGGAAAACGTTGAACATATCTTCATCATAAAACTGAAGAGTTCAAATGGATTTTATCGACTGGCTGGTTCTGGAAATATAGAACCCTATAATGAGGCATGAGCTTTTGTTAATCTTTCCCGTACCCACATCCGAACCAAACTGGAAACGCCCAAGCCTTTTTGGTCGGCTACCTTTTTTAGTTCAGAAACCGTTGAATCGTCCAGCCTGACTGCGACAACACGTTCCTTCCGAAGAGCAAGGGTTTTCGGGCCAGGAAGAAAATCCTTCACCCTAACTGCACGCTCAAGATCGACATCCGGCGGTTCATCCGTGTATACAATTTTCTTTTTCATAGCGCTTCTTTCCTTTCCGCCAAAAGGCCGCTCCAAAAATCCTGATCTTTCCGCCTCGGTACGCGAATCGCACGGTCATGATTTCGTTGAAGACTTTGCCAAGGCAAAAATACCGTTGTTCATTATCGCTGTGAAGATAATCGTCAAGGATAACACGATGCTCATCTTGGAATGCCTGTTGCGCATCTTGGAAAGACACCCCGTGTTTTGCGATATTGTCCAGATTCTTGCTATCGTCCCATTCGAAATCCGGCGTTTTCATAGTTGTAATGTATTACAAACATCATCGTTTGTCAATAAAAAAACCCACGTGCCAGTTGAAGAAGGCTTGCCTTCAGCCAGCAATATATTGTATGGTCCACATTATTCTTCCCTTTGATCATGGATAGGCAAGAGGAAACAATTTGGTGGACTTTTTCTTGGATTTGCGGATAATTGGTTGGAAGGTTCGGTTTTGGAGAGGGAGATTTCGGGATCAACGGGGGGCTCTGCCCCTTCCTGTAGTCAAGCGTTCTGTAATTTTCATAGGCGTGCACTCATTCAAGCGGAAATAAAGTGTACCATTTTGGTAATATTGATTGACACAATCGAGTAAAATGTGATTCATACCACTCTGTAGTAATCAGAGGAGCGGTGTCCATGGATTACTTCATCTTAATCGCTTTCATAGCTGTTATTGTTCTGATCGTTTATTATTACTTCAAAAGCTCCGGTACCAATACTTCCACAGGCGCTGCCGATAAATGCCGTGCCACTAATACAAATTTGCCTAAATCCACGACTCTCTCCCCTCCTCTTGTCCCCGAAGTGATGGGACTGCAACCGCTTGATAATCTGAAGGAGCAGATTCGATCCGGAATAGTCACTCTTTTTACCCAGCTGGATACAAACACCGCAGCCAACTCGCGCATACCACTTGTTTACGAGGACATAGAGCACGACCTGATAGAGCAGGCCAAGCAGACGGTTGAATCTATCCAGAATTTCCGCTCCGTTCATAACCGACTCCAGCAAATTTTGAATAATCCCGCTATGAATATCATATCCTCGTTATCTTCGATAATTATGGCTGACCCGGTTCTTTCCAGCAAGATTCTGAAGATTGTCAATTCCGCCTATTACGGACGGACGGAAAAGGTAAATTCCATCGGTCATGCCGTGTTTCTCCTGGGTATGGTGCGGCTTCGGGAAATCCTCTACCGGGAGGGAATGCTTGATATGCTCAGAGCAAACGATCCGGCAAAGGATGCCCTGATCGAAGTATTCTGGAGGCATGCTACGATAACTTCCATCTGTGCTTCCAATCTCCACCGTCTGTTTCCGGGTCTTGACCAAGGTACCCTGTTTACGACCGGATTAATTCACGATGTAGGGAAGATCATTCTGGTCAGAATGGGTTATAATCCGGAATATACGGTCCATTCCACCATCCATGATGAGGATCGAATATTTGGCATCAATCATGTCGTAACGGGCAGGATTGCTCTTGAGCAATGGGGTTTTTCAGATCTTATGCAATCGGCCATCGTACGTCACCACCGACCTGCATTTGAACCGATTGAATCAACAGGATTAAGTTCTCCAGCCTCTCAGCACCTAACGGTCCTGTTTCTCGCAAATCAGCTGGCAAAGATGGTGCATCCGGGCGATAATTACCTGTCCATAGATCCCTTGCATCCCTCATACTATCGGCTGGTTGAACAGGCGAAACTTTCCCAGGCGGCTATTGACAATGCTCTGCTTTCCCAGCTCAGCAAATCAGAGGCATTTATTTCCTGATCTTATAACGAGTATAAATTTATGGACGCCCGTCGTTCAAAAGATATCGACAGCATTTTTCAAAAGATCCCCTTCTTAGCGGGGCTTTCAGAAGCAGAAAGGTTGGAAGTCAGGCAACACATCATTCTCCGGGTATCGTGCCTATTTGTGCATACTGCAAAAAAATCCGCGACGACGAGGGTTATTGGAACCAGGTAGAAAAGTATGTGAGCGAACACAGCGATGTCAAGTTCAGCCATGGGATTTGTCCTACCTGTTTTGAAAGGGAAGCGAAGGAGCTGGAAGCATAACGGTATATACAACAGTACGAAACGCAATTCATTGTTTTTTAAGGTCAGCAAATTCGCAGAGTTGTAGGTGTTCTAACTGGCCGATACATTGAATTTACTCCTTGATTTTCCCTGATGATTTCGGGTAGAAAGTTGCAAACTGGGGATGACTATTATTTCGGTGAGCGGGAGGTAGATGTGCTTCCTGTACTGTTGTTTTTCTGTTTGTCGCCTTCCATACTACATTACAATCGGTAATAAAGTTTAGCACTCTGTATATATTTCTTGACATACAACCACTTTTGTATCTTAGGATCGCATCAGGTTCATAGTAAGTCATAATCATCAGGTTAGCACTAGGGAGGCTTAGCTGATGTCCAGCAAGATCGTGGCACCTAACATATTCATTGCAGTTAAACATAGCATGAGAGTGCTGTTGAGTTTGGTAGCTGAGTCTTTTGAGGCTAAGCTATGAGATGATACGATATAGTGATTGCGAGTGCGGTTACTCCTGCGATCGTTGCCTGAATGCTGACTGAGTATGTCATAGACGAGGTTAAGAAGGTGTTCTAGGGGGATTTCACAATAAGGAGGGCAAATAAAATGTACGTTAGAAATGTTAGGGTGATGGGGATCTTGGAATGTATTATTGGTACAGTTGTGACGGTTATCGCTATAGGTTTCACGATGATAATGGGTGTGATACTTATAATCTTGCCGGTCTGTGGTTTTTTGTGGGCTCTTGGTAGTCAAATGTGGAGTCTGGAACTGCCGAGAATAGCTCCCATTGATGCAATCGTGATGACTGTATTTATAGGATTACCAATCTGTGGGCTTTTATGGATTGCGGGCGAGGGGTTGTGCTCATTGCACAAAGGAAAGCTTTGCCTGTGATTCATCCACTCGGGATCTGAGAAGGGGTATATGCCGGCGGTTTTGGGAGTGAAGCATTTTTACAGGGGCACCTATGCTCAGGTTTTCTGCCCGAATACGAAGCCTTTCCCCCTTCTAGTGATAAATGGAGGTCTAATAATCGTTCTTATTTTTCAAATAGATTACGCATATCAGCTGGTTCTGTAGTGCTTCAAGGGTCTTTTAAGTGCTATTTTTAGATATGAAGTAATAGAAAGTCGATATGAACGCCCAACAATTGAGCGGGCTCAATGTTTTGATGCTAGCACAGGCGTCGTCAGTACTTTGCCTTTATGTAGGGTCGTTAAACGGCAATAAGCAACATTCTATCAAACAATACTATAAAGGAGACCTTCATGGAATCACGGCTGAATTTAACTGACACCCTGAGCGCGTACATCGCCCAGGACAGGACAGGCACACTGCCGCAGCATATTATTGAACGGGCAAAAATCCACATCCTCGATACTCTTGGTGCAATGATTTCAGGATCAGGATTAAAGCCCGGTCGGCTTATCACCGATTTTGTGCGAACGCAGGGAGGGGCTCCTGAAGCTACCATTGCCTCAACCGACATTCGTACAAACGCTATAATGGCGGCTTTAGCCAATGGTGTAATGGCACATGCTGATGAAACGGACGATACTCATTTCTCTACTGTTACCCATCCCGGATCGGTTGTCGTCCCTGCTTCACTGGCTGTGGCTGAGCGAGGACATTGCTCGGGCATGGAGTTGATTAGTGCTGTGGTCCTTGGCTATGATGTAATGTGCCGGCTTGTTAAGGCTCTCGATCGGACATGGATGCAAGGTCGTTGTATTCATACCGGATCAGTTTGCGCCAATTTCGGCGCCACAGCATCCGCAAGCAGGCTTTTACGACTACCCATATCCCAAGTCCGTTTTGCCCTCGCCTTTGCCGGTACTCAGGCGTCAGGGTTGACGACATGGCGTCAGGATTTGGAACACATAGAAAAAGCCCTCTGCTATTCCGGGATACCAGCCCGCAACGGTGTGACGGCCGCGCTATGGGCGCAGGCGCAATTCACCGCTACCCCAGATGTTTTTGAAGGTTCAGAAAACTTTATACGGGCATTTGCTGAGCAGCCTAAGCCGGAAGAACTCATCCGAGATCTTGGCTCCCATTATGAAATTCTTGATGCCGGCATTAAAAAATATCCGGCAGGGCAACCTATGCAGCAGACATTGGAAGCCTATTTTACGCTTTTAAGAGAACATTCCCTACGGAGTCAAGACATCCGAGAAATCATTGTCCGGCTGCCTGATACCCAGGCCCTTACAATTAATGATCGTCACATGCCCGATGTGAACTGCCAATATCTTCTTGCCGTAGCGATGCTGGATGGATCGGTTGATTTTAAAAGCTCCCATGATTTTAATCGTATGCAGGACTCGGATGTGCTGGAATTGAAGAAACGCGTACAGATCATTGCCGATCCGGAACTAACGAGCAAATTTCCTGCCGTTCGCTCGGCGATAGTCGAATTGATTATGTCTGACGGAATGCATTATCAAGTACTCGTAGATCGTGTTCCAGGGGCACCGAGCAATCCATTATCCGAAAAAGAAGTTGCAGAAAAATTCTTGTCATTAAGCAATCCCGTTCTGGGGGCAGAACGTTCCAAGGCAATCGTAACAGGTGTAGGAGGCTTGGAGCAAATACCCGATGTGGCTGAACTTGCGGCAATGCTTGTCCAAATACATAATTAGAAGAGTGCAATCAAACTGAGGGGGAATAAAAGAAGGGGGGAGAGAATAATGAAAAGGTGGTCTTACCGGGGGGTATTCTGTTCAGTTATTTTGTTGGCGGGAGTCATGATTTCAAGTCATGCCTTTGCTGAAACATCAGCACAGATGACCGTGTTGGAAAAAAAACTTTACGAAGCCGCAAAAAAGGAAGGGAAACTCACTCATTGGGATTCAGACAGTTTAAAAAATATCTCCCAATTTATTAAAGCTTTTACCAGTAGATACCCGGGCATTGAAGTATCCTACTGGGAGGGCAATACCAGTCAATCTGACGAAAAATATTTTTCCGAGCGACAAGCCGGCAGAAAATCAGTGGATGTCGTGCAAGTAGGCCAGTATCAAAAATTTAAAAGCGAAGGATGTCTCGCAAATGTGAGTGACATCGTCAAGGACACCGCTTTCCCAAAGGATCTGCATACCAAAGACTTCGATGCGGTAGCCATTGAACATACCGTCAAAGGAGTATCTTATAACACTAAATTGATATCTCCCAAAGATGTACCCCGATCCTGGGAAGCACTTCTCGATCCCAAATGGAAAGGAAAGATTGCGGTGGAGGTTAATTTAGACGTGTTCGTATATCTGACCAGATCCTGGGGACAGGACAAAGTTATCGCTTATTTGAAAAAGTTAAAGGAGCAAAATCCCATCTTCAACAAAGGGGTAAGCAATACGATGATCCTGCTCGGTGCGGGTGAATTCCCTCTTGCGGTAGATATGAGTGTAAGTATTACCCTCGATCAGCAGGCGAAAGGAAATCCCATCGGGTTTGCTCCGATAAGCCCAATAGTTGATAAGTTTGCCCCCTTTGCATTACTGCAGGACGCTCCCCATCCTAACGCCGGGAAATTATTCCTGCGCTGGTTGATGAGCCCGGAAGGCCAATTATTGCTGGATAAAGTAAGGCATAAAGGCAATCCTTTACCCGGCTCCGGAACGGCCCAATCAAAGACACTTGAGCCGCTAGGAATTAAGGTGTTGGTTGTGCCAGCATGGGAGGTGGATGCTAAGGGACTTCAGGAGATTTACCAGCAAGCTATTGGCTACACCAAATAGACTACAAAAAGTAGATGACCCGTTCCAGGCCCACTAACTAATAACATTTCGAAAGGAAAATGAGATGGATAATATTGCACAATATTTGGCTGATTATGGTACTGCAATCACCTACGAGAGCCTTCCATCATAGGTTGTACACAAGGTTAATGGAGCTATTCAAAATATGAATTGATAAAAAAGCGGCTAACCGGAACTTGTCGTCGTAGCTTTGAGAACTACAAATCGAAAATAGCGAACTGGAGTGTTCCTTAAAGCTGGACCGAGCATTTTCCCGGATGCTGAGGAGGTGAAAGATCAGTTCCTTGACACAAGGACCATCAGGGAGACGACTTACCCCTATGGAGGTTACGCCCACTTGAAACAAGCGGGAGGCCTGGTTAGGTTTTCAGAACTCGCATGTGGGGATAAAGTCCGTTAACTTAGCAATGAACGTTTTCCCGGAATTCATGCACTGCCTCCTCATTCATTGATGAAGGGACACTGGCACATTTGGAAAATTAATTCCAGATCAATAAATGGCATTTTACGTTAATTACTTTTGTGTTCTAGTAAGTTAAGACACAATTGAAAATGAACGTTGTGACAGCAACTATAATACCGAAAATTAGGAGAAACTGATGGAATCCACTACAGAATTTGTCGCCCGTTTCGTCAACGAACTTACGTTTGATAAAATTCCACGCGAAGTAATCGAGCGCGCTAAACGTCAGATTCTCGACATCATCGGCGTTGCGCTTGCCGGCAGCACGCAGGAGGTTGGCAATATCGCACTAAAATTTGTTGAGCGCACAGGCGGTACGCCAGAGTGCACAGTGTGGGGCACGAAGCTTCGCACTTCGGCACCGCAAGCGGCATTTGCGAACGGCATATTCTGCCACGCTACTGATTACGATGACATGTGGTTACCCAGCGCGCATCCTACAGGTGTAACGTTTCCGGCGACACTTGCAATCGGTGAATCGATTCACGCGTCAGGGCGTCAGTTGTTAGTCGCTCAAGTGGCGGCATACGAGATCACTGGCAAGCTGCATGCTTGCATAGACAAGCGCGGCGGCTGGCATCCGACACCGGTGTTCGGTACTTTTGGTTCGGCTGCTGGTGTAGCAAAACTTTTGAATTTAGACACGCACGGCGTACAAATGGCCTTTGGCATCGCTTCGTCCGAAGCAAGCGGTCTCGGCCTACACAATGGAACGATGACCAAACCGTTTCACTCTGGCCACGGCGCGCGCAACGGCGTAGTCGCGGCGATTCTTGCTGCGGACGGATTTACTGCAAATCCAAATGTTCTTGACGGTGCGTTCTTAGACACTTTTTTCGGTAAGGGCTCGGAGGGGAGTTGGCAATTAACCGCACTCCTAGGTAATCCTTTCCATCTATCAGCGCCGGGTATTGGTATCAAAATGTATCCAAGTGGCTATCACATGCATCATCCGTTCGAGGCGGCGTTGCAGCTTGTAAAAAAACATAACATTAAGGCGGCGGATATCGATTCCGTTGAGCTGATTGTTCCGCGACGCGGCCATTTTGACCGGCCAACGGTGCGTACCGGACTGGAAGGAAAATTTTCATATCAATATCACGTTGCAATGGCAATCTTGGATCAAAGGCTAACCATCGAGAGTTTTCACGATGAGCGTGCCTCGGCCGCCGACGTACAACATCTGTTGAAGAAAATGTCCCTTCGAATCGACGCAAACATCCCGACAAATCCCGATATAACATACGAGACCGTTGCAATCACACTTAGTAATGGCCAAACCATGAGCGCATCGGAGCCACTGCCACGCAGCCACTGGCGCTATCCGTTGGCGCGCGAAGAATGGATGGGTAAATTTCGTGACAATGCGGCACGGGTATTAGAAAAACCGAATATTGAAAAAATCATCACTATCGTCGATAAGTTTGAGGAAATTGCTGATATTAATACACTGACGGACTTGATTCGTCTTTAATCCCCCCAACAATATATTGTTCGTGCAGATCGAGTACAGGTGTGCTTCCTGTGAGTGTTAGAATTGCTTTCCTACGAGAAATGCAAGACTACGAAAGCGGAATGATCAGATCATACTGATAGTCACCACCCAACATTAGTAGGAGGTGCCGGAAACGGCTTGTGAATTTCAGATTTTCTTGTAAACTGACGTGAATTTCTGGTTGTAACGTGCAGTTTCTGTAGGATGATTTTCCGGGTGATGAGGGCCGTGGCTATCTTCCTCGTTAAAATTCCATTGTTTCGGAAAATACGAGACTTCAATCGGTAATAAATTTTGCTACTCGGTAAATACTTCTTGACATAAAATTACTTGTGTATCATAAAATATAACAAGCCTATCAATAGATCATTATCATCAGGTTAGCACTGGGGGGGGCTTAGCTGATGTCCAGAAACATCAAAGTACTTACCATTATCATTACTTCAGTTCCTTGGGAGGACGACAATCTCGATTGTCTCGGCATGGAAGATTTGTTCTTAACTCTCAAAAGCTTCAACCTTTGTAGGTAATAAGGAGTATTGCTTAATTTGATATAACCTTTGCAGACAATATATATCTATTAGGGCCGTGCCTTAAAGAAGGGGGGGAAATGTCCATACATAATAAATATTTAGTTGGTATCCTTACTCTATTGGCGATATCTATCATCCCAAATACATTTGCATTATCAAGCACCGCAAATGAAGAGAGAACCGCTAAATTAATTGCGGGAGCTAAAAAAGAAGGGAAAATGCTCTTGTATACTGGGCTGGAATTAGGACATGCCTTAACGTTTATTAATAAATTCCAAGA